>Ga0172378_10000064_pt1 | contig 73504 bp, 60 predicted proteins | sample GrowelOW332metaG_FD_119755 | JGI IMG/M metagenome (GOLD analysis project Ga0172378, IMG submission 119755) | Groundwater microbial communities from an aquifer near a municipal landfill in Southern Ontario, Canada - Pumphouse #3_1 metaG | ecosystem: Environmental > Aquatic > Deep subsurface >... | reverse complement strand
TTCTTCGCTACAGTCAAAATTAAAAGGAGAGAAAGGAGACGGGAGAAAGGGAAAGGCAAAAGACGGAAAGACTGGATGGCCAACGAAACACACTAAACACACGAAAGGATAAGGCCTTTTTGACCGCGAAGAACGCGAAGGAACGCGAAGGAACGCAAAAGATTTTAGTTGAATTAAAGCGGGAAGGACGGAGACAGGGAAAGGCAAAAGCTGGAAAAAATGATGGACAGTCAAACACGCTAAATTTTTTCGTTGGCAAAAAAATCTTTTGTCGTTCCCCTTCACAAGGGACTCCAGCACAACGGGGGCCTTTCATACCACAACGGATACCATCGAGTTTTGTTGCCTGCTTTTTCCTGTCTCCCGTCTCCCTGCCCCCCATCCTTCCCTCTTTAAATCTCAAAATCCTTATTCTCAGATACTTTTGTCTTCCTTCGCGTTCTTCGCGGTAAAAAATGCCTTACCGTCTTGCCTTTCTCCTGTCTCCCGTCTCCTGAGCCTCGAACAGGAACGAAAGACACGCTGTTTCAAGGTCCCCGCGAATCAGAACGGCAGCAGGTGAATCTCGACAAGGTCTCCAGGATGCAGGTCACAATCAGCAGGAAAAATAATATGACACTGCGCCTGTTCCCTTTTCCCGGCAGGCCGAACAAAACATTCCCCTTTCGAAAAAGAGAGGACCCCGCCCCTGAGACGGGGGAGAAGGGAAGCAGAACCCGCCGATGAAAGCAGTTTCGCCGCAAAAGCCGTTGGCCAGCACTTCTCTGTGTTCTCCCCTTCAAGCAGACGGAACACCGGCACAAGCAGTTCTTCGGCGAGAGTGGAGACAGCCCGGGGCGGCCCGGGCAGCCCGAGAACAACAGCACCGTACAGCCTGCCAAACAACAGTGATTTTCCCGGCTGCATGGCCAGCGTGTCAAAGAAGATCTCCCCTCCCATCCCGGCAAAGACCTCCTGCACCAGATCAAACTTGCCCGGCCCCATGCCGCCACTGGTAAGAATCAAATCAGCACTTTTCATGAGGGCCGCGGAGAAAAAAGCGAGCAGCGCTTCTTTCTCATCACCAACCAGGGTAACAGAGAAATCCCGGGGATGAAAACGCCCAGAAGCCCCCCCCATGAGCAGGTGATTCACCGACACTTTTTCCCCGATCCCCGGTTCCCTTCCAGTCACCAGCTCACTGCCGGTACAGCAAAGCGCCACCCGTGAACGGCTTCTCACCGAGAGAGTGTGGGCACCGCAGGCAGCCAGCAGGGCCACATCTTCGGCAGAAAGTCTGCGCCCGGCAGGAAAAAGGATCTCTCCCGCCGCGCTGTCCATGCCAACCTCGCGGATATAACTGTTTTTCGGTAACTGCCGTGGATAGACACGCCCTCCCCGCAGCTCACAAAGTTCACAGGGCACAACCACTGCCCCTCGCCCGGCGCACACCATCCCGCCGGTAAAGATGCGCTGGGCAGAACCATGCACCAGCACCGGCACATCCAGAGTCCCCGCTGCCACCTCAAAACAGACCTCAAGCCCTGTTTGCGATGCCACCATAAAATCGGTAGAAAAGAAAAGAAAACCGTCGCGCAGAGATTCCGCGAAACGGGGTGAGGGCTGGTCGGCAGAAAGAGCCTCGGCGGTTACCCGTCCGACGGCCTGTTCCACAGTGACACTCTCTGCAGGAAGGGGTGTAATATTCCTCTCTACTTCCTGCCGCCAGGCAAACAGGTCGGAAGAAGAAAGAGAAAGGGCAGGAACATGAGGCTTCATTATTTTCCGAGACAGAACTCGGCAAAAACCACGTCGAGCACATCTTCCGTTGTAGTTTCGCCAACGATATCGCCAAGGGCTCCGAGACAATCCTGCAGATCGACGGCAATGAGGTCGTAGGTCAATCCTGCTGCAAGCGTCTCCATGATGCGATCACAGGCTGCCACAGCACTTTCAAGGGAAGCTTTGTGGCGCAGGTTGGGGGTACAGGCAGCCTCTTCCCACATATCTTTGCCTCCGGTGATCTCCGCATAAATGAGATCCCGCAGCTCTTCCAGCCCCTGTTGCTGTTTTGCCGAGATTGCCACCGAGCCGCGCAGACCAGGGAGAGAAGAGAGGTCTGGCAGCGCAGACACCAGATCGCTTTTATTGACTACCATCAGCAGCGGTTTCTGCCGTACCGTATCATACAGTGCCAGGTCCCCGGGGCGCAGACCGCAGGAAGCATCCACCACGAAGAGGACCAGATCGGCCTGGTTGAGCAGACGCTTCGCCCGGAGAATCCCCATCTCCTCCACCTCTTCCGCACTCTCATGAATTCCGGCAGTATCAACGATGCGCACCGGAACCCCGCCAATATCCACGATCTCCTCAATGGAGTCGCGGGTAGTCCCCGGAATAGCGGCAACCAGCGCCCTCTCTTCATTGAGCAGGGCGTTAAGCAGGCTGGATTTACCCACATTGGGCAGCCCGGCAATGACCATGGAAATCCCTTCACGGTAGATCCGTCCCTGCCCGGCACGTCCGAGCAGACGCCCCAGCGGAGTTTTTACTTCATCCCCAAGCTGTTTTAGAAGTGTGCCGTGATCAATGATCTCCACATCCTCTTCCGGAAAATCTATTGCCACCTCGACATAGGCACGAGCATGCAGGAGAGACTGACGAATCGGCTCCAGCGCCTTATAGAGGGCACCGGAGAGCTGTTCCTCGGCAAGGTCGACACCCTTCTTCGTCCGCGCAGTGAGGAGTTCCACCACCGCCTCGGCACGGGTGAGGTCAATACGTCCGTTGAGGAAGGCCCGACGGGTAAATTCTCCCGGTTCCGCAAGGCGCACCTCGTGGCGCAACACCGCCTCGAGAACGTTTTCCAGCACGAGAGAACTTCCATGACATTGAATTTCCGCGACATCTTCAGCTGTGTAGGAGTGAGGGGCGGCCATGAAGACGGCCAGAACTTCGTCAAGCAGGCGACCCTCCTCGCGAATATGGCCGTAGTAGAGTTTATGGCTTTCAGAGAAGGGTGCCGCAGAAGAAGCAGAAACAAAGATTTCACGCAGGACAGGGAGGGCACGCTCTCCGCTGATGCGAATGATACCGATCCCTCCCGCGCCAGGGGGAGTGGCGATCGCGGCAATGGTATCAGTTTGCGAAGGAGTCATTGGCTCAGTCTTCACGGCGGCGGCCGTTCCGGCGACTTTTACGGCCACCATTGCTGCTGCCGGGTTTATAGATTAACACTTTTTTAAACATCCCTTCACCCACCGAACGACTCCGCACCTCGCTGTCGTGTCGCAGGACAATATGCACCTCCCGCCGTTCAGCCGGGCTGAGTCCGGGCATGACCCTGGAGCTGCCTCCATCTTTAACAGCGGCGGCCAGTTTCACCGCCTTCGCACAGAGCTCTTTTATCCGTCGGCGGCGATAGTTTCCGACATCAAGATTAATACGCAGCCGCTCCTGTGATTTGCGGCCGGCAATCTTGCGTATGAGATACTGCAGACTGTCCACCACCCGACCCTCTTCCCCGATCAACTCCTCTTCAAAGTCGCCGTGGAGTTCCACATTAATCGTCAGCCCCTCTACCTGAACCTCTATGGTGGAGGGGAATCCCATCAGTTGAACTATCTTCACCAGTTCGCTGCAGATAATCTCCACAATTTCCTGGCTGGCCTGCGTTTCCGGAGTCTGCGGTACAGACACGGCAGAGGGCAGAGATGAAAGTGCGGGAACGGCAGTTGTGGACTTTTCCACATTCTTTTCCACAGCCTTTCCCTTCCTTTTCACCACCTTTTCAACACATTCCCCTCCCCCCGGAGCAGAAGTCTTCTGCTTTTCCACACCGCTTTTCTCCGGGTTCAGGAGTCCGTTGTCAAAGATATCAGCCACTCCAAAGGGATCATCATCGATCTCCCCCGATGCAGCTTTTACCCGCACGCGGATACATGCGTTTTTCCGACCGATTCCGAATATTCCGGCAGAGCCGGTATCGAGGATTTCCACCTTGAGCTGCGTCCGGAGAACCCCGAAATCAGCACAGGCGGATTCGATAGCTTCGTTTACATCTTTGCCGGAATATTCCTTCATCTCGGGCATACGCTCCTCCCTGTCAGGCCTTTTTCTCCAACACGTGTGACTTGCTCTCTCGATTGATTACCACCTGCTGCAGAATACTGAGGAGGTTGTTGATAAGCCAGTAGAGTACCAGTCCTGAAGGAAAATTGAGGAACATGAAGGTGAAAACAATCGGCAGTGCCATCATAACTTTGGCCTGCATCGGGTCGGCAGTAGTTGGAGTCATCTTCTGCTGCAGCCACATGGATGCACCCATCAGCAGAGTGAGTACCGGGAGGCCGCCAAGCCACGGCAGGTCAAACCCGAGGTAGAGCCGGTCAGGAGCCGCGAGGTCAGTGATCCACAGCATAAACGGTGCATGCCGCAGTTCAATAGAAGCCAGCAGAACTCGATAGAGGGCAAAGAAGAAGGGAATCTGAATGACCATCGGCAGACAGCCGCCCAGGGGATTGACCTTGTAGGTTTTGTAGAGATTCATCACCTCACGGTTCATCGCCTGCGGGTCATCCTTATATTTTTCTTTGAGCTTCGCCATCTTCGGCTGCAGCTTCTGCATATTCTTCATCGACTTCAAACCTTTATAGGTAATCGGCCAAAAAAGAGCTTTGATGAGAACGGTGACAAGAATAATCGCCACGCCGTAGTTATGAACAACGGAGTAGAAGAAGTTGAGCAGCCAGAGCATCGGCTTGGCAATGATGGTGAACCAGCCGTAGTTCATCGACTTTTCAAGATTGTAACCGATATCGCGCAGCAGGCTGACCTTCTTCGGTCCATAATACAGTTTGTACTGCCAGTTTTGTGAGGCACCGGACTGCAGGGTAATTACGGCACCGGCAAGCTGAGTGCGCACCAGGTCTTCGCTGCCCTGCATGGTATAGCTCTGGCCATCACCGTCTTCCGGTACAAGGGCGCAGAGAAAGTAACTGCTTTCGTAGCCGGCCCAGTCAATATTACCGTTGAGGGTAACCGGAGCCTGCTCAAACTCGTCAGGCTTTATCTCATGCAGTTCATCGTTGATATAGGCGGACGGTCCGGTGAAGAGAAAGCGGTCGGCTGAGGAAGAGACACCACCGCCGAGAGAACTGTCCACCTGGTCGAGCATGGGTGCCCCCTGCAGTGGAGCACCGCTGCCGTTGGTCACCTTGATATCTAGATCAATGAGATAGGTGTCATCGCGGAAGGTATAAGCCCGCTGAACCGTCACCCCGTTACCAGCATCTGCCGTGAGGGTCAGCGTGGCGGGTTTGTCGCCTTCGGCCAGTTTGATTGACGAAGCGGATGCGGTGTACAGAATCCGCGGACTGGTCACACTGCCCCAGGAGAACGCAAGCGGATACCCCTGCTCAGCACTTGTGGCGATAAACTGCATCCCGGGAGAGTTTTTATCGCTGGTCTGGCTGTGTTTTTTCAACAAAAAGCTGGTGAGCGTACCTCCATCTTCTGAAAAAACCGCCGTATACAAACTGGTGTCCACGGTAACCTTCTTCGGTTCCCGATCATAAACCACGGGAGGCAGTGCAGGCTTTTCTGCCACTTTTTCAGTAACAGCGACAGCCTTTGGCTGATTCTGCGAGAGCGGGGCTTTCACCTCGGCACTCTGTTTCGTCTCTCCTGGCTGCTCCGCAGGCGGAGTCGGCATAAAGAAATACTGATAGCCAAGGAGGATGACAAAGGAGATTGCGACAGCCAGAAAGGCTCTTTTATTATCCATGGGAAAGTGTGTAATTGGGGTTAAGGGATGGGATCGTAGCCACCACGGGAAAACGGATGACAGCGAAGCAGGCGGCACAGCCCGAGGAAGGAACCGCGCAGGAAACCATACTTCTCAATAGCCTGCATGGCATAAACCGAGCAGGTAGGGGTAAAACGGCAGGAAGGCGGCAGCCACGGGGAGATCCAATATTTATAGCCTCGCAGCAGGACGATCGCGGCCTTACGGGGAATCTCTGTAATCTTCATGCTCTACGTAACCCTGCGACGAGCGTCTCCACAGCCGCACGGATCTCAACGGGATGGTCGAGGATAAAATCCGGCCGAATAGTGAAAACTATATCCATTGCCGAAGGAAAGAGATCCCGATTACAGCGAAACGTCTCACGGATGATCCGTTTGAGACGATTTCGCAACGCGGCACCGCGTATCTTGCGATGAACGCTGATGCCGAGGCGATTAAAGGGGAGGTCATTATCAAGACAGATCAAAGAGAAGCCTTTACTGTGCAATCGCCTCCCACTGCTGTACACGCGCTGATACTCCCATCCTTTACGAACCAGATGGGATTTCGGCAACCGTTGACCGGTCAATTTATGCGGAGAGACGCTGGCGGCCCCTGGCACGACGGGCGCGGATGATGGCACGACCTGCGCGAGTGCTCATTCTTTCACGAAAACCGTGCCGACGTTTACGCTTAATATTACTGGGCTGAAATGTTCTTTTGCTCATTGTTCTTTTCCTTTACGATTTCCCGCTCTCATCGGGAGTTGTCAACAAAAAATCCCCGTGAGGCGGGGACAAAGATGATAAAACGGCAATAAAAACATATTTTCAGGAAGGTGTCAACGATTTCCTCAGCCCTCCTTCCCCGCTTCAGTGAAGGTCCCCGGCTGCGGCAGGATGACGGCGGAGATCGAAAAGCCCTCAGAATCAGAGGATTATTGCCGATCATTTTATCCCTGAAACCCCGGCAAATATGGTATACTCCCCGCCTCAATGACCCTCAACAGAAATCAGGAAACTTCATGCCCGTAACTGCAAACATGCCTGCCAGCATACAGACCGCCGCCGATATCGACTGGATTGAGCTGCGTCGCCGTGCCATGGCAAACAAATCCCGCCGGGCCAGGAGCGCCGCCGACTGGGATTCCCGCGCCGACTCCTTCGCCAGCAGGGGAAAGGACAACAGCTATGTTGATCTTGTTGTCGACAACCTGCCGCTGACCTCGCAGACAACTCTGCTCGATATTGGCAGTGGTCCCGGCACCCTTGCCCTGCCCATCGCCAGACGTGCCGCAGCCGTCACCGCCCTGGACTTTTCCGGCCGCATGCTTGAGCTGCTGGAGGAAAAGGCCGCTGAACAGGAAATCTACAATATTACCACCACAAGACTGGCATGGCAGGATGACTGGCAGGCTGCGGGAATATCGCCGCACCACATCACCCTCGCCTCCCGCTCCACCGCCGTGACAGACCTGCCAGCCGCATTGGGCAAGCTGAACGCCTTCGCCACCGAAGCTGTTTTTCTCTCCGACAGCATCAGCCCGACACCGTTTGAACCAGGGGCGTACGAGGCCGTCGGCATTGAATTCCACCCCGGCCCCGACTACATTTATACATTGAACATACTGTACAGCATGGGCATCGCCCCGGACGTGAAGATCCTGGAATTTGACAGGGTGAAACACTACGTCAATATTGAAGAGGCCTTGACCAGTTTCCTCTGGATGTTCAACACACTTGATGAAGAGCAGACCGCACGACTCTCCGAATATGTCCGCTCAATCAGCGTCAGCGAGCCGGACGGAAGCCTCACTCTTACCCGCAGGACACCGCCGCGCTGGGCGCTCATCTCCTGGCAGAAAACAAACTCAACAAAAAAATAATGAAAGAAGAATATGATGTTATCATCGTCGGCGCAGGACACGCCGGCTGCGAGGCAGCGCTGGCCGCAGCCCGAATGGGCTGCAAAACGCTGCTCACTGTTATAAGTATTGACACCATTGGTGCCATGTCGTGCAACCCGGCCATCGGTGGCCTCGCCAAGGGTCACCTTGTAAAGGAAATTGATGCCCTCGGCGGAGAAATGGCAAAGAATATTGACGCGACCTCCATCCAGTTCAGAATCCTCAACACCTCCAAAGGCCCGGCGGTCCGTTCCTCCCGGGCCCAGGCAGACCGTCTGCTTTACCGCCTGCGAATAAAATCGGTGATTGAAAACACCGATAATCTGACGGTGAAACAGACCATGGTCAGCGGCCTGCTCACCAGTGCAGACGACTCCCGCGTCACCGGCATAACGACCAGTCTCAACGAAGAAATTTCGGCGAAGGCCGTAGTCATCTGCACTGGCACTTTCCTTGGAGGCCTGGTGCATATCGGCCTGAAGCACTTTGCCGCCGGACGCCTCGGTGATCCCGCCTCGGCCGCCCTTTCCCGCTGGTTCCGTGAACACGGGTTTGAAGTTGGACGGATGAAGACCGGCACTGTTCCCCGCCTCGACAGCCGCACTCTCGATTATTCACAGCTCGAGCTCCAGAGCAGCGACATGCCGCCAGGCTTTTTTTCCTACTCCAGCTCTGGCGAATACACCCTGCCGCAGCGTCCCTGCTACATCACCTGGACCAACGAACGTACCCACGAGATTATCCGCGGAGGTATCGACCAGTCTCCGCTTTACGCCGGGATCATCCAGGGCGTCGGCGCCCGCTACTGCCCGTCCATTGAAGACAAGGTAATGCGCTTCCCTGAGAAGCCGCGCCACCAGATTTTTGTGGAACCTGAGGGGCTGGATACCTGCGAAATCTACCCCAACGGGATTCCTACGAGTTTATCGCTGGCCACCCAGCAGGCGATGGTCAACAGCATCCAGGGCTTTGAAAAAGCAAAGATTATCCGCCCCGGTTACGCCATTGAATACGACTATATTGATCCCCTTGGACTCCTTCCCACCCTTGAGACAAAACGACTGGGAGGGCTCTTTCTCGCCGGGCAGATCAACGGCACGTCCGGCTACGAGGAAGCGGCGGCGCAGGGGCTGATGGCGGCGATCAACGCGGTCCTCCAGATACGCCAGGAGCCGCCCTTTATTCTTGACCGCTCCGAAGCCTACACCGGGGTGCTCATTGATGACCTCGTCACCCTCGGTACAAAGGAGCCCTATCGGCTCTTCACCTCCCGCGCCGAGTATCGCCTGCTTCTGCGGGAGGACAACGCAGATGCCCGACTTACCGCCAAAGGCTATGGAATTGGTCTGGTGAAACGTGACGCCTATGATCGTTTCCATGCCAAGGAAAACAGTATTGTCTCCGGGATTGCCGCCCTCGAACAGATTCATCTCACCCCGACCCCGGCAGTCAACGAGTCCCTCGCAGCGCTCAAGTCCACCGAACTGAAGCAGAAGAGCTCCCTCGCGGAACTCCTCCGCCGCCCGGAACTGAACATTACCGCCTTTCTCCACCTTCCCCTCGAACCCGCCGACCGCAACACCGTCGCAGCTCTCAATGAAGGCACAGTGCGTCACGAGGTGGAACTGCGGATAAAATTCAAAGGCTATATTGAGCGCCAGGAGGAGCAGGTGACCCGCTTCAAAAAGATGGAGAGCCAGCTCCTGCCGGATGATATGGACTACACAGTGCTTTCCGGTCTCTCCAACGAAGTCGTTGAAAAGCTCAACAAAATACGGCCGAAATCGCTGGGACAGGCGTCCCGAATATCCGGCATTACCCCGGCGGCCATCTCCGTACTGCAGGTACATGTGCGGCGTCTCTCCGCACGAAATAAAAGCTGACTCTGGCCACCGTCTTTTAACAGGGGATCCTGAAGGGCTGGTTCTTCAAGTTCCCCTGAAACCTGCATTTTTTTCAGTATAACTTTTGCCCATAACTGCCATGCACTATCCCCAGATTGACCCCGTTATCTTCTGCCTCGGCCCGCTTTGCGTGCGCTGGTATGGCCTGATGTATATCCTTGGCTTCCTTGCCTCGTACTATCTCGTCAAACTGCAGATCAGGCAGTTTCATTTTACCGCCTTTGAGGAACACTTCGAGAATCTCAATGTAGTTCTTGTTATCTCCGTAATGCTCGGCGGACGACTCGGCTACGTCCTCGTTTACAACTGGAGTTACTACGCCCTCCATCCGCTGGAGATTCTCGCCACATGGAACGGTGGAATGTCCTTCCATGGGGCCTGTTTCACCCTCATTATCACTGGCTATCTCTTTTGCTGGTGGAAAAAAATAAATTTTTGGAAGACCGCCGACCTCTATATCGTCACAATCCCGATAGGCCTTGGCCTCGGCCGGATCGGCAATTTCATTAACGGTGAGCTCTTCGGTCGGGTGACCACCTCCCCGCCGGGCATGGTCTTTCCTCACGGCGGCCCGCTGCCCCGTCATCCCTCGCAGCTCTACGAGGCCATCCTTGAAGGGATTATTCTTTTTTGTATCCTCTGGGCCCTGCATCGCCGCCCCTGGCGCGGCCTTTCCAACTGGCCCCACGGCTCAATGCTGGCCCTCTTTCTCATCGGCTATGGCGTTTTTCGCATCTTCAGTGAAAACTTCCGCGAACCTGACGCCCAGCTTGGCTTTCTTTTTGCCCATATTACCATGGGCCAGTTCCTCAGCAGCGTAATGATCGCCAGTGGGGTGCTGCTCTGGCTCGTGCTCAAAAAGATATCAACAAAAACAGAAAAGAAACTCGCTGACAAAAATAAAAATTCCTGAAAACAAGCGCATGCCAGAGACAAGCCCTGCTTTTGCAGCTAATCTTATCGCTGCCATCTCGCAAAGTCCTTGACTTTATTGCCAAATCAGCCTTAATTATTCGGATTAGTTTTTTCTCAGAAATGAATGATGGCTCAGTCAACCCCTGCTGTGCTGTACCTGCGGGTTCAATGAAAGAAAGCAGATCTCGTTTCAGTTCAAGACGCAGAAAGATGTCTGCCACAGGCAAATATCTTGACGTGTTGTAAAGCGGAACAGGAGATGCGCGCTTCAGGGTTCCCGGGTTCTCAGTTCATACAAGGAGCTTTCCCATGATCCGCAAGGTTTTCCCCTTCCTCGGCTGGTTCGAGGAATACGACCTCGGCAAGTTCAAGATCGACTTTCTCGCCGGTCTTACTGTGGCACTGGTGCTTATTCCGCAGTCCATGGCCTACGCCCAGCTTGCTGGCCTGCCTGCCTATTATGGACTTTACGCGGCCTTCCTGCCACCAATGGTTGCCGCCCTCTTCGGCTCCAGTCGTCAGCTTGCCACCGGTCCGGTGGCCATTGTCTCGCTGATGAATGCCGCCTCGCTGGAACCACTGGCCACGGCCGGATCCGCCGGTTTTATTGCCTACTCCATCGCGCTGGCGCTGACCGTTGGGATCTTTCAATTTCTCCTCGGGGTACTGCGCCTCGGACTGGTGGTCAACTTCCTCTCCCATCCAGTGGTCAACGGTTTTACCAATGCCGGGGCAATTATCATTGCCACCTCCCAGCTCTCAAAGTTTTTCGGTGTTTATGTCGATGCCGCCCACCACAATTATGAAACTCTCGTGCGGGTTTGCCAGGCAGCTCTTGAATATACCCACATTCCAACGCTGATCTTCGGTATCAGTGCAGTTGTCATAATGGCAAGCCTGAAAAAGATAAATCCGCGGATTCCAAACGTGCTGGTTGCGGTGGCAACAACTACCATTATTTCCTGGCTGATTGGCTTCAACAACGATGCACACATAACCCTCTCCAACATTCAGTCCCCCGCAGCCGTCGAAAAAATTGTTGCATTCAACCGTATTATCGGTCAGCACAACGAACTGGTAGAGCAGCGGAAAGACGCCACCCTGAAAGTGGATGAAATACATCAAAAAGACCACATCAAACTTGACGAGGAAATTCTTCGTCAGCTCAACATTGTCAATGTGGCGAATTACAGAATTGATAAGCTCAAGGAACTGGAGCATGAGCTGCGCACAGAACTGCGTGCAATGCAATTTTCCGAAATTCTTCAGAATGATAAACAGATATTCTATGAGCGGGGGCAGGTTCCCGAAGGAATAACCGCCGACAAAACAATCTGGCGCCTCAAGGTAGGCAATAATCAACTGGATACTGAGAGTATTTTGCTTACGGGCGGCGGAGCAGTGGTAGGCTCTATCCCCAAAGGTCTGCCGCAATTCACCATGCCGCATCTCACTGTCCACTCCTTTATGCAGCTGCTGCCAACGGCAGTCATTATCTCTCTGCTTGGCTTCATGGAAGCGGTGGCGATTGCCAAAGCAATGGCTTCCAAGTCCGGCCAGAAGCTTGATCCCAACCAGGAATTGATAGGTCAGGGGCTGGCCAATATTCTCGGCTCATTCACCTCCTCCTATTCCGTCTCCGGGTCCTTCTCCAGGTCTGCCGTTAATTTCCAGGCGGGGGCAGTCTCCGGCCTCAGTTCAGTGGTCACATCAATTGTAGTGGTGACCACCCTGCTTTTCTTTACCCCCCTGCTCTACCATCTGCCCCAGGCTGTACTGGCGGCAGTTATCATGATGGCGGTCATTGGACTGATCAACATCCGCGGTTTCATGCATGCATGGACAGCGCAGTGGTATGACGGCGCAATCTCCATCATTACTTTCATCGTCACCCTCTATTTCGCCCCTCACCTCGACAAGGGCATTGAGCTCGGTGTCGTGCTGTCACTGCTGGTCTTCTTCTACAAAGCAATGCGCCCGACCGTGGTCACTCTCTCCATGAACGCACAGAATGTTCTCGGCTCCTCGGAATACTATGGTCTGCAGGGCTGCCAGCACATCTCGGTAATTCGCTTCGACGGCCCGCTTTTCTTCACCAATGCCAGTTATCTTGATGAGCAGGTAACTCGCTACCGGACTGATCTGCCCAATTTGCGCTACATTCTTCTTGATGCCCGCGGCATTAACGATATGGATGCCTCCGGGGAAGAAGCCCTGCGCATGCTCTGTGAACGGGTGCGCAGTGGACATCTGGGCTTTGCCATCTGCGGAGCCAAATTCCAGATGCTGAAAGTCATGGAACGAACCGGTTTGCTGGATGTTGTCGGTAAAGAGTGGATGTACCCCGACAGCAAGGCAGCAGTAATCGCCTTGACGAAAAAGGTACACGATGACAGTTCCGTTCCACTGGAGGCCTGTGAGAATTGTCCGTTGCAGAAATATGTGCCGAGACCAGAAGAACCGAAGAAAAAGAAAGGACTTGTTACGAAGTTGAAATCCGGGGTATGAGGCTGCGGATTGTCATACACTTCTCACTCAAGGGAACCTTGAAGAGCCTTGCATTTCGTTCATATTGTGAAACGGGAGAAAGGGAAAAGCAAAAAGCGGTAAGGCATTTTTTTACCGCGAAGAACGCGAAGGAAGGCAAAAGGCGGAAAGACAAAGACGGGATGGCCAGCGAAACACGCGAAAATTTTTATATGTAAAGTGCCTTTTTTCGAATGTTTAGCGTATTTCGTTGGTAAAAAATTTCTTCCTGCATCTTGCATATGAACGCCACAAAATCACTCAAGGAACCCTTGAGTGATTTTGTGGCGTTTTAATCCTGCCTGTTGTCCCTGCTGCTGATCTCCTCAATCTCTATCTCCCACACCTGCACACCCTTGAGCGAAAGAGAGGCAGGAGCCCATTTCTCCTCCGCATATTGGCTGATGATACAGGTCAGGGCGGCGCGTTTTGCCTCGTCATCCGTCAATTCCCGTGCAACCCCCTCCCCAATCACCGTGCGAAAGGAAAACGACCAGTTACAGGGTTTCTCCGCCGCTTTCACCTGCACACCGTCTTCAAATTCAAAACAGACCCGACCGTTTTTTTCCAGAATCTTCTGCTTGCGCCCCTTGCGGCTGGAGCTGTGAAAATAGAGTTTTTCTCCGTCATAACCGAAACAGAGGGGGATAAGCCAGGGCCTGTCACCATCCACCAAAGCGAGACGCATCACCACGCCTGCCCGGATTATCGCGTCAATTTCAGCCTTTGCCTCATTGTCATTTTCTTTGTCGTGCATGGTTTCCCCTCATATTTTGTAACTTCTCAAAAAACTCTGAAAAAAGACAAAGGCAAAAAGCGGAAAGGCAATTTTTACCGCGAAGGACGCGAAGGACGCGAAGAGTAAAGATAGAACAACAACAGCAATTCCCTGTTTAATTTTAAAAATCTTTTTTCAAAATTTTTTGCCTTTATTCGCATGGTTAGAGCTTTTATTCGTTGCCAAAAAGTTTTTCGCTGTTCCGTCTTTTGCTTTTCCCTGTCTCCCTTCTCCTGCCTCCCTTCTTCCATTCTTCCCGCTTTAAATTACAAACTCTTTATTCTCAAATGCTTTTGCTTTCCTTCGCGTTCCTTCGTGTTCTTCGCGGTAAAAAAACTGTCTTACCGCTTTTTGCTTTTTCTTTTCTCCTGTCTCCCTTCTCCTGCCTCCTTTTTTCCGTCCTTTTCCTTTTGAATTACAAATCCTCTGCGGAAAAAGTCTGCACGTCTTGAAGTGCAGTTTTATTGAGCGCCAGCATCAACAGCCGATCAACTCCAAGAGCAATACCGGCAGACTCGCCCATGGCGGGCAGAGCGGCGAGGAACTGCTCTGGCATTGCTGCCTGTCGTCCCCATTGCGCCTTAATGTGTTCAATTTCCTGCGTAAAACGCTGCCGTTGCTCCTGCGCATCGGCGAGTTCAGAGAAGCCGTTGGCCACCTCCACTCCTCGGATATAGAGCTCAAAGCGCTCCGCCACCTGAAGATCAGCTGGACTTCGTCGGGCAAGTGAAGCCATCTCCGCAGGATAGTCGCAAAGAAAATACGGCTGTTGCAGACCAAGCCGCGGTTCAATGTCCTCCACCATGACCTCATCAAAAGAACCCTCCTCCAGTGCCCGCTCAAGCGGTACAGGGGAAAAACGGGCGAAGGCCTCCGCCACCGTAATTTGCGGCCACCGGCCGGAAAGATCTATCCCCGCAAAGCAGTCTGCCTCCGCAAGCCCCCCGGAGACAGTGCGGATCAACTCCTCACAATCACGCATCAGCTGATGGTAATCGGCCGCACGCCTATACCATTCGAGCATAAGGAATTCCTCACTGTGCAGTCGGCCACGCTCACCCCTGCGGAAACAGGGGCAGATCTGAAAAATCCGTCCCGCGCCAAGGGCGAGCAATCGCTTCATGCAGAGTTCAGGCGATGTCTGGAGGAGCCAGTCCTCAGAGGCAGGGGGCTGGATATTGGTTTCGGGGATGAGCACCGGCTGGCGCACCGGGGTATCTACTTCAAGGAAGTCGTGCTGATAAAAGAAAGAACGCAGGACACGAAAAAAGGCTGCACGGGTGTGCAGCCTCTGCAGGTTAATCATGGAAAGACATCACTCTTTCACCCGGGTGACATACGCCCCGGTGCGGGTATCAATCTGCACTCTGTCGCCCTCTTCAACAAAAGGCGGCACCTGTAATTCAAACCCAGTCTCCACAGTCACCGGTTTGGTGTCAGTTCCTGAAGTATCGCCCTTGACCCAGGGATCCGCCTGAGTGACAGCAAGATCGACAAAGGTGGGCAGCGAGATGTCAATAGCCTGATCGTTGAAAAAAAGCATCTCCACTTCCATGTTGTCAAGAAGGAAGTGAATATTGTCCCCGATCTGCTCAGTGGTAAGCATTATCTGTTCGAAGGTTTCAGTATTCATGAAATGAAACTCGTCACCCTGATTATAGAGATACTGCATCGTTGATTCTTCGAGACCCGCCTCATCAAATTTGTCATTGGAACGATAGGTCTGCACCAGCTGGTTGCCGGTGATCATATTACGCATCTTGCACCGGTAGAGCGCCTGGCCCTTGCCAGGTTTGGAAAATTCAAAATCAATAACAATGTAAGGGGCACCATCAATCTGCACTTTCAAGCCCTTGCGTAAATCAGAAGCATTGTACATATTTCCTCCAGCCTGTAAAATATCGTTAAATCAGGGTTTTCCCTGTTATTTGCCCGTTCCGGACACATAAAGGGAAATATTATACAGGAAACCCCCTTCGGCCTGCAAACCCTATCTCCCTTCAAGAGGTTGAGAATGCGGCCTCTGTGCAACACCACGGCACAAATTAATGGAATTTACTACTATAATATTTGTGCCGGAGGGAATGTCGAATCTTTCTTTTTAATTCGATATATCAACATGTTATAACCAAATTCTGTGACTTCCCAAAAAGTAGCGGGAAACAAAAATAATACCGGTATCAGTTTATTACTTATTGTATAAAATTTATCTAAAAGCTGTTTTTTGTATGCATAACATACTGAAATTACAAATCAAACCGGGAAAAACGGAAAAAGGGAGACAGGATAACGGGAAAAGCAAAAGGCGGTGAAACAATTTTTTTCCCCTCCCCGTCTGAGAAGGAGCTGCGGACTCTCGTCCCCCCTTTTTTATCCCCTGCCACTCCCTTTTTTCACCACTGCTGGTATACTGCATGCTGTGATCATTTTTATCGGTGAATTCCAGTACTATGGATACCTTGAATAGTTTTGTATTTCGTTCGTATTTGAGAGACGGAAAAAGGGAATTTTATAGAGAGAGGCTTTCGCGTGTTCCGTTGGCCATCCGGTCTTTGGCTTTGTCGTCTTTTGCCTTTCCCTTTCTCCCGTCTCCTTTCTCCTGCCTCCTTTCTCTCCTTTTAGTTTTGACTGTAACGAAGAAGATGGGCGAAAGACTGGTTATTAAAGGTACCCTTATGCTCTTTTCTCCGTATTATGGACTCTTTCCCCCGCCACAGGTTGACCATGATTAAAGCAGGTGTTCTCTCTGATACCCATCTCTGCCAGCTGGATGAAAGTTATCTGCGCAACTGCGCAAGGGCCTTCAGCGACTGTGAAATAATCTTCCACGCTGGAGATCTCACCAACCTCTCTGTCCTTGAGCCTTTTGCCAATAAAAGAGTTTATGCCGTAAGTGGAAATATGTGCAACGCTGAGACACGGAAAGCACTGCCCGAAAAACGCCTCGTTAAACTCGAAGGGATAACAATAGGCCTCACCCATGGTGCAGGCAGCCACACAAATATTGAAGACCGTGTTTTCGAGGCATTCCCGAATGCCGACTGCATAATTTATGGACACACCCATCTGCCAGTCTGTCACAATTACGGTCCGGTGCTGCTGATCAACCCGGGCAGCTTCCAGCCGGTAAGCCGCTGGGGCGGACCGGGTACTTATGCAATTCTGACCATTGACAACAACTCCGTTCGCGGAAAAATCCACCAACTCTGATACCATGAAAAATCTTTGGAATCCGTGGCGCGAGGAACATGTCCTCGGCCGTGCGGAAAAATACGACTACTGCCTCTTTGAGCCGCCCACCGAAGCCAGCGACAGTAAGGAGCATCTCCTGCTCTACCGGGACAGCCACGCCGTCATCCTCCTTAACCGCTTTCCCTACGCCAACGGGCACCTGCTCATTGCCCCGGCACGCCATATTGCCGATATCACCGAACTCTCTCCACAGGAGAACGAGACAATCATGGAACTTCTCCAGGTCAGCACCTCTATTCTTCGCAGTGAGCTGCGCTGTGATGGCCTCAATATCGGCTGCAACCTCGGTGAAGTGGCCGGTGCGGGAATCACCTCTCACCTTCACTTTCATATCGTGCCACGCTGGGAAGGCGACCACAATTTCATGACCGTGGTTGACGAAATTCGTACTATCCCCGTTCATATTGCCCACACCTTCGACCAGCTCGTTCCCGCCTTCCGCGAACTTCTCCAGATCAGACACCCGCAACGATGAGCAAGGAAAGCAAAGTAAAAAAAATCACTCCCATGCTCAAACAGTACCTGGAGATCAAGGAGGCACATAATGATGCCATCCTCTTCTATCGCATGGGCGACTTTTACGAGATGTTCTTCGACGATGCCATTGAAGCCAGCCGTATCCTCGGAATTGCCCTCACCTCACGCAATAAGAAGACGGACGCGGTACAGGTGCCCATGTGTGGTATTCCCTATCACGCAGTGCAGAGCTACCTGCCGAAACTCATTGCAGCGGGACGCCGGGTGGCAATCTGCGAGCAGGTGGAGGATCCCGCTGAGGCAAAGGGAATCGTCCGCCGCGAAGTGATCCGCGTCGTCACGCCGGGCGTAGTCACCGACGACGCACTGCTCGATGCACGCAGCAACAACTACGTCTGCGCTCTCTGGAACAGCAGCAGCTGTTGCGGAGTAAGCCTGCTTGATGTCAGTACCGGTGAATTTCTGGTTTCGGAAACATCCGGCAGCGAGACAATATCCAGCGAAACCCTTGACCTTCTCAACCGTTTTACTCCCACGGAAATTCTCTTCTCAGAGGAGGACACTGCTCTGCAAAAGAGCCTGAGTAAACGACTTCCTGATGTCTGCTATACCCACTGCAACGCCGACCATTTCCACTTTGACAATGCAAAGGAGCTGCTTCTGGGCCACTTCAACGTCCTCAACCTTGACGGTTTCGGCTGCGGCAGCCTCCAGGCAGGCCTGTGCGCCGCCGGAGCCCTGCTGCAGTATGTCAAAGAGACCCAAAAGGCCTCAGTGGCCCATATCGAAAAGCTCTCCCCCATAGAAACCGAGGCCATTCTCCATATCGACGACTCCTCCCGCCGCAACCTTGAGCTCACCACAACCATCGCTGGAGGGAACCGTCAGGGCTCACTCCTGGCCGTACTTGACCGTACCGTCACCCCCATGGGTGCACGGCTGCTCAAGCACAACCTGCTCTTCCCTCTGCAGAACCGCAACCAGATCCACGACCGCCTTGATGCCCTCACCTGGTTCTTCAATGACTCGCCGGCACGGGAACACCTCCGCGAACTGCTCGGGGAGGTCTATGACCTTGAGCGCCTCAATTCACGGATGATCCTCGGTTCCGGAAATGCCCGGGACATGCTTGCCATCAAAAACTCGCTTGCGGCGCTGCCGGAAGTGATCACCGCCCTCGCCCCCTGTGATACCCGGCAACTCATCTCTATCCGTGAAGAGATGGATCCGCTCACTGATCTGTACCAGCTGCTGGAAAACGGCATTAACGAAGACGCCCCCATCACTCTGCGTGAGGGACGGCTCATCGCCGCCGGCTATAATGCCGAACTCGACGAACTCAATACCCTGTTGCACGACGGCAAAAAGCTCATCCTCAACCTGGAAAATAAAGAGCGCCAGGCCACTGGCATTCCCAGGCTGAAGGTGGGCTACAACAAGGTGTTCGGCTATTTCATTGAAGTAAGCCGCCTTCATGCTGCAAAGGTCCCGCCCCACTATATTCGTAAACAGACACTGGTCAACGCTGAACGTTTCATTACTGAAGAGTTGAAGGAGTTTGAAACCCGTGTACTCGGCGCACAGGATCGCAGTGTGGAGCTTGAATATCAGCTTTTCCTTGAGATTCGCCAGAATTTGGCCGCTGCCAGTTCTCGCATTCTTCATACCGCAGCCCTGCTTGCCCGCCTCGACGTTCTCCTCTCCCATGCTGAAACCGCCCATCGCAACAACTACCGGCGGCCGATGGTGGAAGACAATGATGAGATCCGCATTATTGAGGGCCGACATCCAGTCATTGAACTCATGCTCCCCACCGGGCAGTTCGTCCCCAACGACATCCTCCTCAACCAGCAGGACGACGAAGTGCACATCATTACCGGCCCCAACATGGCCGGGAAATCAACCCTCCTGCGCCAAACCGCCCTCATAGTGCTCATGGCTCAGATGGGCTGCTATGTTCCCGCAGAGGAAGCCCAGATCGGCATCGTAGACCGCATCTTCACCCGCGTTGGAGCCATGGACAATCTGCGCGAAGGACAGTCCACCTTCATGGTCGAGATGAGCGAGACAGCCAACATCCTCAATAACACGACGGGGAAGAGCCTGGTCATCCTTGACGAGATCGGCCGGGGTACCTCCACCTACGACGGCCTCTCCATTGCCTGGGCAGTGGCCGAAGAACTGGTGGAAAAGAATGGCCAGGGAGTGAAAACGCTCTTCGCCACCCACTACCACGAACTCACCAACCTCGCCCTTACCCACCAGCGGGTGCGAAACTACTCCGTAGGCGTACGGGAATGGCAGGGTGATATCATCTTCCTGCACAAGCTGGTCAAGGGGGGGACAAGCCGCAGCTACGGAATCCAGGTGGCGGCCCTCGCCGGAGTACCACCACAGACAGTGGCCCGGGCTGGCAAGATTTTGGAAGCCATCGAACAGGGCAACTTCGCCGCCGTATCGAGAGGAGCAGGTGACTCCGGAAAAACAGAGGCACCCCAAAAGACCAGACACCCGACCCAGCCATCTCTTTTTCAGTTACCGCCCAACCCGGCGTTGAAACTCCTCGCCGAACTTGACCCTGATTCCTGCACACCGCGGGAGGCCCTCAACCTTCTCTACGTCCTGAAAGAGACATACAACAAAGGCCTGTGAAGGGAAAAGCGACCCTTTTTCACATCACACACCTGCAACCGGGAGTTTCTTTCTTTACGCTGTCCCCAGTCTCCCGTATAATGTGACAGGGGTATTTTGAATAATCAGTCTTTCGCCCATCTTCTTTACAGTCAAGAATTTATCCTCGGGATATCATCCAGATACCTGTGGTAAATTCCCTTCTGTCCCTCGAATATGAACGAAATACAAGCTGTTTCAAGGTACCCTTGATTTCTTGCATATATCCCTTTTTCTTTTGAATACTCATGCTGCGATGCCTCTTTTCGATCCTTTTTTCTGCCGGAAAATCCGTCGTATCGGTTCTGCTGATTCTTTGTATTCTCCTGCCTGCGACCTCCGCCAGCAGCGAAACGACCTCTGAGAGTGACACCAGCGAACAGTATCGAGACGCCAAATTCTACCTCAATCAGCTGCAGTCAGAAACCGAAGGCAGCACAACCCGTAAGCAGTGGCTGCGGGGTGCCCGCAACTTTCGTCTGATCTATCTCTCCCACCCCCGCTCCGCCCTGGCCCCTCGATGCCTCTTCATGCTTGCCCGAGTTCACAGGCAAATGTTTACCATCTTCCATAAAAAGGCAGATCTCAAAGAGACAATCACCTACTACAAGGATGTTCTTCGCCTTTTCCCCGTCGGTAATCTCGCCGACGATGCGTGCTATGCTCTTGCAAACCTTTATCTGGAGGAGAAGCATGACGCAAAAACAGCAGGTGATTATTTACGTCGTATCGTTGAGCAGTATCCAAAAGGCGATATGAGTCCCCGTGCTGAGGCACGGTTGAAACAGCTCTCCCTCGACTACGACATCCCCCTGCCGCAGTCGATGATCCGCCCCCAGGGCGACAGCAGCCAGCTCAACTCCATGCGTCCAGTGAAATATTGGTCTTCCTCTAATTACACCAGGGTGATCATCAGCGGAACCAACCCGGTGAATTACAAAACCAGGAAACTGCCAGCCACCGCGCAACAGCCGGCCCGCCTGATCATTGACTTTGCTAACAGCTATATTGAGCCGCGTTACCGCAACCCTGTACCTATAAAAAATGGTTTGCTTCGCGAGGTGCGCACCGGCCAGTTCTCACCCGACACCGTACGGGTGGTTCTCGATATTGACTCCATTGATGACTATGATATTTTCAGCCTGCCTGACCCATACCGGGTGGTCATTGATGTCCACGGCAAGGCCACTGAACTTCCCCGCCAGGCACCGACAGAAGACAACAGCCTGGTCACGGATACTGGAGTAGCGGCACAGGATGTACCACTCATCCATCCGGTCAGCCACAAAATCAGATCTGCTGCGGCAAAAGACAAAACAACAGCAGAAGCCCGGCTGGTGAGCAGAGCGGCACCCCCGACTCCCCTCGCCAATGTCACCGTTCTTCGTGATACAAAAAAGAGAATCTACGAATCTGCCTCCGCAGGATTTCACAGTGAACCCGTTTTCTCCCTCGTCCAGCAGTTTAGTCTCGGCGTAAAAAAGATTATCATTGACCCAGGTCACGGGGGCAAAGATCCAGGAGCCATGGCCTTTGGACTCAAGGAGAAGGACATCGTTCTCAACCTGGCAAAAAAACTGGCACCAATTCTGGAAAAGGAGCTCAACTGTGAGGTTGTTCTCACCCGCAGCGACGACACCTTCATACCACTTGAGGAACGCACTGCGGTGGCAAATACCAACGGTCAAACCAACGCCGATCTCTTCGTCTCACTGCACGTCAATGCTCACGAATCAGCCAGTATAACAGGCGTAGAGACGTACTATCTCAACCTTACCCAGGACCCGGAGGCAATGCGGGTGGCGGCAAAAGAGAATGCCACAACCACCCATCAGATGAGCGATCTGCAGGAACTCCTCTCCAACATGATGAAGAACTCGAAGATTTCAGAATCGAGGCGCCTCGCCGAAACAGTGCAGCGGGCTATTATCAAGGGAGAAAGGAAGCGTGGAGTGACGATCAAAAACCTTGGTGTCAAACAGGCACCTTTTGTCGTCCTGATCGGGGCAAAGATGCCTGCCATCCTTGTTGAGACCGGTTTTATCTCCAACAGGAAAGACTCTGAAAACCTGAAAGACCCTGCCTATCTTGAGAGCCTCGCACAACAGATTACCTCGGGCATAAAGTCCTACACACAAAGTATCAAGGCCGCAAAATAAAGAAAAAAGGAGAAAGGAGGCGGGAAACAGGAGGCAGGAAAAAGCAAGGCAACAAAACCCGATGATGTCCGTTGTGGTCTAAGACTGTTTCAAGGTACCCTTGTGAAGGGTGCAATAACAAAAGATTTTTTGCCAACGGAAAAATACGCTAACCATGCGAAAAAAAGGCAAAGAATTTTACCGCGAAGAGTAAAAATATAACAACAGCAATTCCCTGGCTAATTTTAAAAATCTTTATTCTTAAATGTTTTTTGCCTTCCTTCGCGTTCTTCGCGGTAAAAAAAATGCCTTACCCTTTCGTGTGTTCAGCATGTTCCGTTGGCCATCCAGTCTTTGGCTTTGTCGTCTTTTGCCTTTCCCTGTCTCCCGTCTCCCGTCTCCCGTCTCCCGTCTCCCAATTATGACCGAAAGACAAGGTTCTTCAATGTATCATAAAAAAAAGGAGCAATTGCCTGAATGGCAATTGCTCCTTTTTTTATTCAAGAAAGAAGTGGAGGCAGGTCAATATTTCTTTCCAGCCAGCTTCAAACGTATGAGAGAACGCTGCAGAGCAAGCTCCGCACGAGCCTCATTAAAATTATCCATCTTCTTGCCTTCCCCGGCAATAAGCCGTTCAGCACGCTCTTTCGCTTTCATGGCGCGCTCCACATCAATTTCACTGCCCCGTTCCGCACTCTCCACCAGAAAGCTTGCCTTATTGCTGGAGACCTCACAGAACCCGCCGGAGATCATCATATTCTCCTTCTTCTTTCCGTTTTCATAAGAAAGAATGCCGATCTTCAGAGCGGAAAGGAAAGGGGCGTGGTTTGCGAGTATTCCGAAGTCACCACTCACACCGGGTGCGGTGACGATATCAACATCCTCGTCAACCTTTTTACCGGCGGGGGTTACGACCTCCAGTTGTATCTGCTGTCCCATATTTTTCCCTCGTATCAGATAACGGCCAGGAGTCAAGAAACTCCCGGCCATTGTACTCAACGTTTTGAATCAACGCATATTCAGAGAGACGGCAGGTATCGACGTCTCATCTCAACTGCCCGCGCTGTACCCTTATTTGGCAGCCGCTTCCTTGGCTACGGCTTCAGCAATGGAGCCAACCATATAAAAGGAGTTCTCACTCATATCATCATGCTTCCCTTCGAGGATCTCTTTGAAACCCTGAACGGTATCAGCAACATTACAGAACTTCCCTGCCATACCGGTGAAAACCTCAGCGACGTGGAAAGGCTGGGAGAGGAAGCGCTGCATTTTCCGTGCACGGGAAACCAGCATCTGGTCTTCTTCAGAGAGCTCATCCATACCGAGAATCGCGATGATATCCTGCAGGTCCTTGTATTTCTGCAAAGAGACCTGAACACCGCGGGCCACGTCGTAGTGGTCTTTCCCGATAACATTGGGATCAAGGATACGGGAAGTGGAGTCAAGCGGGTCAACAGCCGGATAGATCCCAAGCTCGGCAATCTGACGGGAGAGAACAACAGTACCGTCAAGGTGAGCAAAGGTGGTTGCCGGTGCAGGGTCAGTCAAGTCATCCGCAGGAACATATACGCACTGAACAGCGGTAATGGAACCTTTGGTGGTTGAGGTAATTCGCTCTTGAAGAGCACCGAGGTCGGTGGCCAGAGTAGGTTGATAACCAACCGCAGAAGGAATCCGTCCGAGAAGTGCAGAAATCTCAGAACCGGCCTGAGTAAAGCGAAAGATGTTGTCGATGAAGAGAAGTACGTTCTGACCTTCTTCGTCACGGAAATATTCCGCTGCGGTAAGACCGGTAAGAGCAACCCGTGAACGGGCTCCCGGAGGTTCTGTCATCTGCCCATAAACCAGCGCTGCCCTTGGCAGTACGCCGGATTCTTTCATTTCATTGTAGAGGTCATTGCCCTCACGGGTCCGCTCGCCGACGCCGCAGAAAACGGAGATACCACCATGATGCATGGCAATATTATTTACCATCTCCATCATGATAACGGTCTTACCAACACCGGCACCACCGAAGAGTCCCATCTTGCCACCAAGCGGGAAGGGAACCAGCAGGTCAATAACTTTAATGCCGGTTTCAAGTACCCGTACTTCGGTATCCAGCTCGGTGAAAGCCGGAGCGAGCCGGTGAATGGGCATAAATTTGTCGGACTCGATCTTGCCCAGACCGTCAACCGGATGGCCAACGACGTTCATAATGCGACCGAGAGACGCCTTGCCAACCGGAATGCTGATAGGAGCACCTGTATCGCGAACCTCCATCCCCCGCACCAGACCATCAGTGGCTTCCATGGCAATGCAGCGACAGACGTTGTCGCCGAGCTGCAGGGCAACCTCAATAACAAGGTTATCCGGTTCATCACTGATGGCGGGATTAGTGACAAGGCAGGCATTCAGGATCGTGGGCAACTGACCCGGCTCAAACTCCACATCGATAACAGGGCCGATGACCTGTGTTATTTTTCCTTTTTTTTGTTCGCTCATTGGGTTTTACCCCTCCTCAAAGTCTGATATTTGAATAAAAACTTTCTCGTAAAGAACTTTTATTTGAGTGCCTCTGCACCACCGACGATATCCAGCAATTCGTTGGTAACCGCTGCCTGTCGTGCCTTATTATAGACCGTGGTGAGACTACCGATGATATCTTTGCAGGCGGTGGTGGCAGCATCCATCGCTGTCATCCGTGCTGCCTGTTCACTGGCCCCAACCTCAAGCATGGCATGATAAATCTGCACGTTGAGGTAAAGCGGCTGCAGTGTAACCATCAGTTCATCAATAGAGGGCTCATAGATATAATCGCCGCTCATTCCGGCTTTCTCCCCTTCTGGAATGTGGGGAACCACTGGTAACAGAGGCGCAACAGCAGGCCTCTGCATCGCCACCGAATGGAATGCGCCGTATATCAATTCAACTTTGTCCACCTCGCCAGCAAGAAAACGGGTAGAGACATTAGAGGCGATATCGCGGGCATGAAACATCTGGAAATTACCCATGATGTCTTTATATCCCTCGCGGACTCGACCAGTATTTTTGAGGAGTTGAAAACCCTTCTTGCCTATGCAGAGCAGAGTGACTTCCTTGCCTTCAGCCTCATATTTTTTCAGCTGTCTCCAGGCCTCCTTCACCACATTGGCATTAAAGGAGCCGCAGAGTCCACGATCGGAGGTGAAAACAATCAGTTCGACCTTTTTAACCTCACGTTCTTCCATCAGCGGGAAGCTGCCGGAAGAGTCACTGGAAGCAAGGTTGGACATCGTTTCGTTAAACTTGGTCGTATAGGGCCGAAACGCCTCCATCTTCTCCTGGGCTCCCCGGAGCTTTGCCGCAGCCACCATATTCATGGCCCGGGTGATCTGGGAAGTTTTTTGAACCCCCGAGATCTTCGATTTTACTTCTTTTAAGCTCGCCATAACCTGACCTTTTCTTTTGAATTTGGGTTAACTCGTTTCAACCTCAGTTCAAACTTTTCGTTGCTTTGAAGGTATCGCCGAAACTGGTCAGGGTCTTATTGAGCTTCTCTTTAATTGCATCGGTAAAAGTCTGCTCTTTGACAAGGTCGGTGAAAATGGAAGGCTCGTTAGATTCAATATAGGTATAAAGTCCCTGCTCGTAGTCAGCAAGTGTATCCACCGGCAGCTTATCGAGATAGCCATTAGAACCGGCGTAGAGGATGGTGACCTGCTTCTCCATCGGCAGAGGTTGATACTGTGGCTGCTTGAGGATTTCGACGAGACGCTCGCCACGGGTCAGTTTTGCCCTGGTGGCGGCATCAAGGTCAGAGCCAAAAGCTGCGAAAGCAGCAAGCTCCCGATATTGTGCAAGGTCGAGCCGCAGGGTACCGGCAACCTGTTTCATCGCTTTCACCTGAGCCGCACCACCAACCCGGGAAACCGACAAGCCAACGTTAACTGCGGGACGAACCCCGGAAAAGAAGAGGTTGGGCTCAAGATAAACCTGACCGTCGGTAATGGAGATAACGTTGGTGGGAATAAACGCGGAAACGTCACCAGCCTGGGTCTCAATAATCGGCAGCGCTGTAAGAGAACCGGCACCAAGTTCATCACTGACTTTAGACGCCCGCTCAAGCAGACGACTGTGATTATAGAAAATATCCCCGGGATAGGCTTCACGTCCTGGCGGACGGCGAAGAAGCAGGGAGAGTTCGCGGTAGGCAACAGCCTGTTTGGAGAGATCATCATAGACGATCAAAGCATGTTCTCCCCGGTCGCGGAAATATTCACCCATGGAGCAACCCCCAAACGGTGCGAGATACTGCATTGCTGCCGGATCGGAAGCACAGGCGGAAACCACGGTGGTTTTTTCCATGACGCCATTCTTGCGCAGTGCTTCAACAACAAGGGCAACGGTGGATTTCTTCTGACCAACGGCAACGTAAATGCAGTGCACATTGCTATTTTTCTGCGCGATGATGGCATCAATGCAGAGGGCAGTTTTGCCGATCTGACGGTCACCAATCACCAGCTCACGCTGGCCGCGTCCAACAGGCGTCATGGCGTCAACTGCCTTGGACCCCGTATAGCAGGGTTCATGCACACCTTTTCTTGCAATAACACCTGGTGCAAGTCTTTCAATATAAGAGAATTCTTCGGTCTCAATGGGACCAAGACCATCGATCGGCTGCCCGAGGGCGTCAACAACACGACCTTCCATGGCGGGACCAACGGGAACCTGTGCAATACGCCCGGTCCGTTTAACGACGTCACCCTCTTTAATTTTGCTGACCTCTCCAAGAATTGCACAACCGACGTTGTCCGCTTCAAGGTTGAGGGCAAGGCCCATGGTGCCGCCGGGGAACTCAAGCAACTCCATGGCCATACAGTTTCCTACCCCGTAAACACGGGCAATACCGTCACCAACGGAGATAACAGTCCCGGTCTCTTTGAGATTGACCTCGGTCTCGTATCCGCCAATCTGATCCTTGATAATTTGACTGATTTCTTCGGCTTTGATCTGCATTGTGGTTATCTCCCTTTAATGGAATCTTTTAAACCTGCAAGCTGGGTACGGATGCTGCCGTCCAGTTCAAGATCCCCCACACGGGCGATCATTCCGCCGATGATAGACTCATCAACGCTGGTCTCAAGCTCAACCTTCCTGCCTGTTATTTTTTCTAAAATTTTCTGGATTTTATCCGTAATTGCTTTGGTGGTTTTTGTTGCAGTAACCACAGTACCATGACTAATGCCCTGTGCATCTTCGAGCATTTCCTGATAGCTCTCGGCAATCTCCGGGAGGATATCCGCACGGCGTTTCTTCACCAGTAGACGAAAAAAGTTCCCTACGGGGACATCAAAGCCAGCGGCCTTGACCAATTTGTCTATCACCCTCTCCCGCACATCCTGCGGGTAGAGGCGGTTCGTGATACTGTCTTTCACCTCAGGCCTTTTCGCCATCAGTGCAACAAAGGAGTTTAATGTCTGACCAAACGACTTCTCCTTCTTCTGCTCACAGCCTATGGAATAAAGTGCTCTGGCATAACGTTTTGCGAGGATGACCTGTTTCACGATATCGCCTCCACTTTATCAAGGTAGTTCTCAATAATCGTCTTTTGATCGCTGACTTTGAGATTTTTTCTGATCAGTTCTTCAGCCATGACGAAAGCCTTCTCAGCTACTTCCTCACGCAACATGGTGCGTGCCTCAGCAACTTCATTTGCCACGGCCTGTTCAGCAGAGCGCTTCATCTCTTCTGCAGCGGATTCGGCTCGCGCAATAATATTGCGTTTTTCCACTTCGGCCTGAGCCACAGCCCGTTCCACAATTTTGTCAATATCAGCTTCAACGACGGCAATCTTCTGCTGGAAGTCATTATAGGCCTGCTCAGCAACCTGCTTGCGTTTTTCGAGATCATCAATCTCAGTGACAATTCCTTCACGACGTGAAGAGAGAGACTTGCCAAGAGGTTTCGCACAAAAATGGACAAGGATGATCATCAAGGCGATGAAGTTGACAATACGCCAGCCGAAATCTTTGAGTTTCAACTGAGAAAGGGGTTCAGTGGCGTGCTTCCCGGCATGGGCAGCATCAAGCGTTTCATCAGTAATGGGAATGGTGGCATCAACCACTTCAGACGCCGCCTGCATTGTTTCCGATTCAGCGGGAACCGAAGCAAAGGCGGCCGGAGCAGACAAAAAGAGCAGAGCCGATATCGCCAGTACCCCTGCAAATTTCTTCATATTTTCCATTACAGGCCCCTCCCCAGAATCTTGCCAGCCATCGCTTTCGCGAACCCCTCGATTCCAGAATCAAGGCCACTGCGGGCAACCGTGATTTCGGATTTAAGTTCGGCAAGTTTTTTCTCCTTCATTACCTCGCTCTCTTCCCGAATAGCTCCGAGCCGGGCATCTCCCGCCTTCTGAGCTTCATCACGGGCAGCGTCGAGCGCAAATTTCGCTCTGCCGGAGGCCTCTGCCATTCTGGCATCAACTTCCTGCTGACGCTGAGCGGCCCTTTGCTCAAATCCATCGGCATCATCACGCATACCCTGCAGTCTTACAGCTCTCTCCTTGAGAATCTGCTTTACCGGCTTGTAAAGCATCTTGTTCAGAAGAAACATGAGGACAATCATGTTGATGATTTGGAGAAGCAGAGTCTTGTCTAGTGTAACCATGCTTGCAGCTCCCTGAATAATTAAAAAAACGAAATATTTTACACCGACTCAGCCACAGCTGCACCGATGTAGACCATAAATGAAAGAAACTCAAGAAACAACTATCCGACGACTGCTAAACATCTTCAGAAAAAAAAATGAATACTCATTCACAAATGCACTTAAAATCCATAACGTAATTGAACGAGAGTGTCAACTGATTTCCACCTGCACATCAAGCTCCCGCGTCGAATAAAACGGCCCCGAACACAGCGGGAAACGGCCTGAAATGGTGCCTTTCCATGGACGTTCATTTATTTAAGCAGCTCTTTGACAATGCCCGGAACCGCAGCCACGGCTTCGCCCACTTTATCTGCCAGCGGACCCCCCGCCTGGGCCATGTCCGGACGTCCTCCGCCCCGTCCCCCGACAAGAGCAGCAACTCTGCTGACCAGTTCCCCGGCCTTGATCCGCCCGGTAAGGTCTTTGGAAACGATGGCAAGCAGAGCAGCCTTCCCCTCTACCACCCCGGCGATGACCGCCACGCCGCTGTTGAGCTGATTGCGAACTTTATCCCCAACTTCGCGCAAAATCTTAGCATCTTCCAGCGGAATCTCAGCAGACACAACCTTGATGCCATTCACTTCTACCGCATTTTTCAACACTGATTCGAGATCGGAGCTGGCCAGTTCTTTCGACAGCTCAGTGGCCTTTTTCTCCGCTGCCTTTAGACTTGCCTGCAGGGCAGCGACCCTGTCACAGGTCTCCTCAAGACTGGTGGCGGAAAGCATTCCGCCGAGTCGCGCCTGTCCAGCAAACACCTGCTGGATCCAGGCAAAAGCCGACTCACCGGCGACCGCTTCAATACGCCGCACTCCGGCGGCAATTCCGCTTTCGGACTGCACCTTGAAAACCCCAATATCGCCGGTGGCAGCCACATGGGTTCCACCGCACAATTCCTTGCTGAAATCCCCCATGGTCACAACCCGAACCTTCTCCCCATACTTTTCACCAAAGAGGGCCATTGCTCCTTCGCCAACAGCCTCGTCTTTATCGATAATCCGGGTAACCACCCTGCTGTTACGTCGAATTTCTCTGTTGACCCTCCGCTCAACTTCAGCCAGTTCCTCCGGTGTTACCGGCGAGAAGTGGGTAAAGTCAAAACGCACCCGATCCGCCTGCACCAGCGACCCCGCCTGTTTGACATGATCACCAAGCACCTGCCGCAGAGCTGCCTGCAGAAGATGGGTAACACTGTGATGGCCAGCGGTGTGACGGCGACGCGCCTCGTCAATCTTCAGCTTCACCTCCATCCCTTCTTCCAGAATCCCTTCAACAACTTCCAGGGAATGAAGAACAATCTTCTCACCGGTCACCGTGGTATTACTGACCAGGGCATGACCGCCCTGCCAGAAGACCTCACCGTGGTCGGCGGACTGGCCACCGGACTCCGCATAAAAGGGTGTTTTATCAACAAAGAGACGACCGCGCGCCCCAGTGACGAGGCTCTTCACCCGCTCACCATCCGCGTCCAGCAGACCGAGTACACGGCCGTTACCACACTTCTCTTCATAACCGATAAAAACGGTGCGTACGCCCATCTCGGCAATACTCTTCACCCCGTCCCCCTGCAACTTGACACTTTCCCCTTTTCGCGATTGACGCGATTGTTTACGCTGCCGGGCCATCTCTGCCTCAAAGCCTGCTTCATCGAAACCCAGCCCACGCTCAAGGGCGATATCACGCACGATATCAAAAGGGAAACCAAAGGTATCGTAGAGTTTAAAAATAAAGATCCCGGAAATAATTTGATCCGCACCGAGTCTGCCAATCTCCTCAGAGAGCAGAGCCAGTCCTTTTTCGAGGGTCTCGCTAAAGCGCTCCTCCTCGTTGCTGGTGACCTTCTTCAGAAGGGTCTCAGCGTCAACGACATGGGGAAAGGCACCCTTCATCTCCTCAATGACAACCTTCACCACATCGTAAAGAAAGGGTCTGTCCAGCCCCAGCGCCTTACCGTAACGAACCGCCCGTCGCATGATACGCCGCAGAACGTAACCCCGTCCCTCATTGGAGGGCAGGACTCCGTCTGCAACAAGGAAGGTGGTGGCACGGGCATGGTCAGCAATAACCCGCATGGCCACATCATCACCTTTATCCACCCCGTATTTCCGCCCAGAAAGCTCCTCAAGACGATGAAGAATGGGCGCGAAGAGGTCTGTATCGTAGTTGTTCTGCTTACCCTGCAGCACGGCAGCGATACGCTCCAGCCCCATACCCGTGTCGATACTCGGTTTGGGCAGGAGGGTCAGTTTCCCGGACTCATCACGATTATACTGCATGAAGACCAGGTTCCACAGCTCCAGATAACGGTCACAGTCACAGCCGATTTTGCAGTCACGGCTGCCACATGTAGCGGCGTCGGGTCCCTGATCTATATGGATCTCAGAACAGGGGCCGCAGGGTCCGGTATCGCCCATGGCCCAGAAGTTATCCTTCTCTCCCATGCGTACAATGCGGCCCTTCGGCAACGTCTCCATCTTCTTCCACAACTCTTCGGCCTCATCGTCGTCATCGTAGATGGTCACCCAGAGATCTTTGGGATCAAGGCCGAGTTTCACAGTGAGAAAGTCCCAGGCGAAACGAATGGCATCCTCCTTGAAATAGTCCCCGAAGGAAAAGTTGCCGAGCATCTCGAAAAAGGTATGATGGCGGGCTGTATAGCCAACGTTTTCAAGGTCGTTGTGCTTGCCACCGGCCCGGACACAGCGCTGGCTGGTGACAGCGCGGGTGTAGGGTCTCTTCTCATCGCCCATGAAAACCCGCTTAAACTGCACCATCCCTGCATTGGTAAAGAGCAGTGTCGGGTCGTCTGCGGGAACGAGAGAAGAACTGTCCACACGAGTGTGACCTTTCTCTTCAAAATACTGCCAGAACAAATTGCGAATGTCGTTTCCTTTCATAATTTTCTCTGCTTGTTGCTCTTTATTGTGCGCACAGTCAGGCGCGTTATTCAGTGTAGTTCAGGTGATAATCAAGCGGTGATAAGAGAATGAATCTTCTTAAACTCCGGTGTTCCTGCTCTGCCGAGCAGGGAGTAAATGAGCATCTCGGTCGGCCCCACGATCGCCCCCGCCGCACGAAGTTGGAGAAGCGCCTCCCGATGATCCTCTTCTCTCCGCGAGGAGACTGCATCGGACAAGACCCAAACCTGCTTACCGGCACCCAGCAAAGCCAGCGCAGACTGCCAGATACAAATATGCGTCTCGACACCGACCAGGACAAAGGTATCCAGCTCCGGCCGAGCCGCAATCTCCTGGGCCACGCTCTCCACTGCAAGCAGGTTGAACGCGGTTTTGTCATACTGCGGGGTATCGGCAAGCAGCTCTTCAAGTTCCGGCACGTACGCCCCGAGCCCCTTGCGATACTGGGTAAGGGCGAGAGTCTTCACCTTCAGTTCCCGGGCACAGCGCACCATCAGTGCAGCCGCCCCCGCTGTTTCGTCCGCCCGGTGAATAACCTCCATCAATCGCGTTTGAAGGTCAACAACTGCAAGGCAGAGATGCGCCGGATCAAGGTTCTCTGGTATCATCTTTTCCCCTTTTAATTTATATTTTTATCAACGTAAACAGTTGTGAATCTGTAAAGCAGACAGTAGCCCTAAAATGAATGTTGATCTCTCAGTAGACTCTTTTTTGTGTCGCAATTCAAGTCCGTGCCCAAAAGGTGGACTTTTTTTATTTTCGATCCCTTCTCACACACGAAAGTACTTCTCAAGATTTTTTATGACGTGTATAATTTATAATTATCAATTATTTGTACACCTCCCCACGTATTTAATTTTTACTTTTACCCACTTTTTCCTTCAGGCTTGCCATAATGTCAACTCTTGAACAGTCTGTTGCTCTCTCATCCGGGACAACCCACGACGAAACGACCATGATTGACGAGGAGATTGAACTTGTCTCCCAATTATTAAAAGCCATGTCCCATCCCATCCGCCTGAAGATCCTTTGTTTGCTGCAGGACCGCGAACTCACCGTCGGAGAGATCCGTGAACAGGTTAAAACCACCAATGCCAATGTCTCTCAGCACCTTGGAGTCCTGCGGAATCAGGGCATTATAGATTTTCGCAAGGATGCAAACTTTATCTTCAACTTCATCAGTGACAAACGCGTCGTCGAACTGATTCGGAAAATGCACAATCTGTTTTGCCCTGCAGTGTTAGAATAACCCGAAGAGAGATCCTTCCCGCAGGTGGGGACCTTGAATAATCGCCCATCCCCTTCATGACAGTCAAAAAATTATCCTCCGACAAAGCGAGGAACGAGACGTCGAGGCAAGCGCCAGACTCCGATATCAAATCAAAGTTATCCTGCGGTAAATTTCCTCCTGTGCCTCGAATATGAACGAAATACAAGCTGTTTCAAGGTCCCCGGGTGCTAATACGTTGTCGGGAAACAGGTGAAGGGAATTCGCTCCTTTTCCCCGTAATTCAAGGAATAATTAGTTTTTCCCTCCCATCGAAGACCTCTTTTCCCCCATCGGTTTTCCCTCTAACAGAGCCTTAAATCGGATGTTTTTCTTTTTTTGTTCATATGCCCCCTTTGCAAAATACTCATATTGACTGATTATAATATATTTTATCAGGGAACATCCAGAAAGCAGTCTTTCGCCCGTCTTCTTCGTACAATCAAAAATTTATCCCCCGAAAAAGCGAGGAACGAGACGTCGAGGTAAGTGCCAGACTCCGATATCAAAGCTATACCTGCGATAAATTTTCTTCTACATCTCGAATATGAACGAGATACAAGCCGTTTCAAGGTACCAGTTCTTGTGTTCTATGGAACTCAAGGGAAATAAGACCTCCGGGCCGTCTTGTCGGTTGACAGTCTCAACATTTTCTCTAAAATAACAGGATTGTGTTAAGAATCAAATACATGCACATCTCTGCCTGTACATTAAAGGAATGAACCCCTTCAACAACAAGGACAAACCATGATTAGTGAACTTCTGAAAAGATACCTTCGAGGGAGTCTGGTTACTCAGATTATCGTCGGACTCGGACTCGGCATCCTGCTCGCCTGGCTGGCTCCCGCAGTTGCCATCAAAACCGCTATCCTCGGCACCTTTTTCATCGGCGGCCTGAAGGCAGTCGCCCCGATACTGGTCTTCGCGCTTATCACAGCGGCCATTTCCCGCCATCAGACCGACTCCGAGGCGTTCATTAAACCGATTATCATGCTCTACATCCTCGGCACTCTGGCAGCCTCTTTCACTGCAGTGGTTGCCAGTTTTCTCTTTCCCACCGAACTCGCCCTCGCCACCGGCGACCTGACCCAGACCCCGCCAGCCAATCTAATTGAGGTGCTTAAGACTCTCATGATGAAAGCTGTTGTTAATCCTGTGGACGCTGTTGCTCAAAGCAACTACATCGGCATCCTCACCTGGGCAATCCTCCTCGGCATCGCCCTGCGCGGCCGCGCTGAAAGCACCATCCAGTTCCTCGGCGACTGCTCCGACGCAATTGCCCAGGTGGTGAGCTGGGTTATCAAACTCGCCCCCATCGGCATCTTTGGCATCGTCGCTTCGGTAACGGCCTCCACCGGCTTTAGCGAACTGGCCAACTATGGCCGACTGCTCCTCGTTCTCGTTGGCTCCATGGCCTTTGTCGCCTTCGTGCTCAACCCGCTGATCGTCTTTTGGAAGATCCGCAGCAATCCCTACCCGCTGGTCTTCACCTGTCTTTTTGAGAGCGGTATCACCGCCTTCTTCACCCGCAGTTCGGCGGCCAATATTCCGGTGAATATGTCCCTGTGCAGAAAACTCGGCCTCCCCCGTGACACATATTCCATCTCCATTCCACTCGGAGCGACCATCAACATGGCGGGAGCGGCGGTGACGATCACAGTCCTCTCCCTCGCGGCGGTCCATACCCTGCACATGCAGGTCAGCCCGATGATGGCACTGATGCTCAGTGTCCTGGCCGCAGTCGGTGCCTGCGGCTCCTCCGGCGTTCCGGGTGGTTCGCTGTTGCTGATTCCCATGGCCTGCAGTCTTTTTCAGATTGATCCGGATATCTCCACAAAGGTAGTGGCCGCAGGTTTCATCATCGGCGTCATCCAGGACTCCTGCGAAACCGGGCTTAACTCCTCCACCGACGTTCTCTTCACGGCCGCGGCCTGTATTGCCGAGGAACGGAAAAAAAAGCGGGGTGCGATTTCCGCAAAATAAAAAAAACGCCCGGTTGAATACTCAACCGGGCGTTTTTCTCTTGCCGCCAGCCCTCTGCCTGAACCAGCTTACAGAGGCATGATGTGATACTCTTCGCGGATCGCATGTTCACCTTTAAGCACTTGTCCGGTACGACCATCGATAGAAACATGATCCCCGCGATTGATTCGCTCGCCATCCAGCTCACACCACCCTTCCATGTCGAAAACCTTCATACTGCGACAACCTACCACACAACACTTTTCAAGCCGCACAGCAACCACAGAGGCATGGGAAGTCTGCCCCCCCCTCGCGGTGAGCAGCCCCTGAGCGAGAGAGATCATCTTGATATCCTCCGGCACCGTATCCTGACGAATAAGAATCAGCGGTGAACCCTTGTCCTTGAGACGAATTACGGCAATATCCTCCTCAGAAAAGACCGCCCGTCCGGAAAGGGCTGAACCGGAGACCCCCACCCCGCTTCCGATCCACGCAGCCTCCAGCTCTCCAGGCTCTTTCTCGACAAAGACGTTGAGATGCTCCTGCTTTTTGATGGTGATCATGTCCCGCGTCTGCAGGTAATAGAGGTCTTTTGCCTCAGGACTCTCGAAGGTGAATTCAATCTCCTGCGGATTCCAGTGATTATCATAGACCAGTTCACGGGAGGTTACCAGCAGTGCCTTGTAAATGGCGGGGAAACGTCGTTCCAGAGAATCCTCCACCGAGCGGCCGTCCAGCTGTGCCTGCTCTACAGAGATGGCACAGCTGGAAACCAGCCCGCTGACAATATCCTCGCCCTGATCGCCAAAGGCATAGTCACCCCACAGCGCCACCCGCTGCACCTTGCGGTAGGGGTGAGCAGTGAAAACCACACCCGCACCGGACTCCTGACTTCTGTTCCCGAGCACCATGGTCTGCACAATGACGGCTGTCCCCCAGGAATCGGAGACATCCATGATGTGGCGGAACTCCACCGCCTTCTCCGTGTTCCAGCTCTCCAGCACCAGTTCAATGGCATTGATAAGCTGCAGCCAGGGATCCTCCGGGATAGAGATACTGCGACGGCGGGTGAGGTCGCGGTAGGCCAGCGCCAGCTCCTTCATCTGCGCCTTGGAGAACTCCCGTTTCAACCCCACGCCGTAATCCGCCTTGGCGGCATTCATCAGGCTCTGGAAATCTTCCCGCTCCATGCCGGAAATCATCCCCCAACTCTGCACAAAACGGCGGTAGTTGTCCCACGCCAGGTAGGCGTTGCCGTTCTTCGCCACATACTCTTCAATAATATCCTCATTGAGACCGACATCGTGGATGGTGGCCATCATCCCCGGCATGGAGATGGAACCACCAGAACGCACCGAAAGCAGCAGTGGATTCTCGGCACTGCCGAAGGTCCGCCCGGTCACATGCTCCACTTCGTTGAGGGCATTGCGCACCCGCTGCATGAACTCATCACGGGTCCGCCGGTAGCTGAACACCACTTCCTGACAGCGGAAAATTTCTGTGGTGATAATGAATGCCGCCGGGACCTGCTTGCCGAGACGTGAAATATTCACCAGATTGTAACCTTTATTGCCGAGGTGAATGAGGTCGTCGGTATAGGGATTGGGCCTGTGCATCAGGGAGATGGCCTTCTCCGGATTGTAGCTCATAAGAATATCAAGTTTCTCCCCGTCAAGCAGGTTCTTCTGGTTTTCGAGGGTCTGCAGGATGCGCAGGATAAAGTTGTCGAGATGCTGCAGACCGAAGGTTGAGGCAATCAGCTCCCGCATAAAGACCTCGGAGAGGCGAGGGATGGTCGCCGCCATATCGTCCTCGTCATACAGCCCTTCAAACTTGGTAAGGATGTTCACACTGCCAATCTGCGGGATGATAATTGACAGGTTATTCTGGTGAATATTGGTGTAGTAGGAGTAGATGATATCCTTTACGCCCTCACTCATGCCGCGCAGGATGTCGAGATACTGGGTGTAGGAGAAACGCCTCACCTTCAACGAACTCTCCAGCAGATTAAGCTGGATGGTGAGCCGCCGCGAGCTGATCCCGTCGATGGAAAGAGCGCGCATGTAGAGGCGAATACAGCGGGCAATATTGTAGAAAGTCGCCTGGGTGATAATGGAGAGATTGAGGGTCTCCGGCAACTTCTCGAGATAGAGATTGGCCAGCTTTTCCAGACGAAAAGAGAGGCTGAGGGCATCAAACTTTTTCTCCCGGTAGCGCCCATAGACCGAGGGAATGTCCACGGCGATGTGACGCTTGTAGTAGATATCTTCCCGGACCTCAAATTTCTTTGGCGAAAGGATGGTCTCTTTCAGGCTCTCCAGCGCCCCGAGCAGAGAACCAAGGATCTTCTCAGTGTCCGTTTCGTCAAGTTGTTCCGGCAGGGAATGCAGTTCGGGGAAGCTGTCCTGTACCACAAGGTTGATCTCTCCGCGCAGCTGGCTAAAACCCAGTTTGTACTTGCGGTTGAGCAGGGCATACATGCGCAGCATCAACTCAAAACGACGCACCTCTCCAGCATTGCAGTCGCTCTGCTTCGCCAGCCAGGCTTGCAGATCTTTGTCCTTTATGTCAAGGATATCGTGTACATGACGAACCTTGAATTCACTCCACAGTCGATCGCTGAGGATGTAGAGGTCATCAACCAGCGCCCCACTGGTGACAATCTGTAAATAGATATCCTCGGGAACATAGGGAATGATCAACGTCTTGTCCCGGAGATGCCAGAACTTGAGAATCGCCTGGGTAAAATCGACAATCAGGTTGGAACTTTCCACATGTCCCTGCTTGCGCAAAAAGTGAATAAGCAAGTCTTTACGATGATGAATCTCGTCGAGTTCGGTACTGACATCCCGCAATTCCCCCTCTGAACCGATCTCGTTAAAAAAAACCGGCATCAGTTTGGTAAACTGCTTGCTGAGGTTGTAGATCGGCTCAATGGGATGGTTAAGCAGGCTGGTGATATCCCGCTGGAAAAGGTCGGTATCCTTGACGCAGGTGCCCGAGAGTTTGAGGTGGATAATCAGCGCGGAAAAAAGCGTGCCACACCATTTCGGCTCGCGCATAATAAGATGCAGCCAGACACGGATATTGGCCAGATGAGCCGGGTTAACCAGCGGCTGCCAGTTGTCATCCACGCCCGCCACCCCCGCATGCTGGAAACCAAAACGCACCACACCGAAGAGGAAAGCCTCCACCATGCGGCTGTTGCCGCGGTCGAAAATTTCATCCCCGATAACCTGAATGCACTGCAGGGAGGTGTGCGGATATTTGCGTACGTTGGCCTTGAGCAGCTGGAACGCGGTGAGCAGGAACTCCTCAATCTGTTCAAAGCTCTGCTGGCGGATGAGGCTGACAAGGCTGCGATTGATCTCCCGCAGGGTCTCCTCATGGATCAGCGAGAGGCCGGTGGTATCCATGATTTTAAAGAGGAAGAGCAGCTTGCGATTCTCCTCGAAATCATCCAAATCGCTCGCCTGGAAGCCCCCTTCAGCCATTCCCTGACTGGGAATCACACGATATTGGCGGACGATATCAATATGGTCCAGCAGATCATCAAGCGGCTCAAGCTCACCCCTTTCCACACGCTCACGCCACTTGCCCAGACTCTCATGAGAAATCTTCACAAAGAGATGGGAAGCGCCAAAATCCCTCTCCTCGATAGAGCATTTTTCAAGGAACCAGCTCATCGGGTCATCCTCGTGCAGCCAGTAGTCGTAACACTCCAGCAGGGTTGCCCGAAGGAATTCATAATAGCTGTCAAGCATGAAATCGGGACAGGATTTCTGCATCTTTTTCAACAGGGGAGCCAGTTTTTTCACGGTGTGAGGACTCTGGGAAAACTGCTGCAGCAGCGCTGGCTCGGTAATGCCGAGCGCCTGAAGATCATGAAATATCTCCGCAATCACTGAGGCGAAACGAGCGACATCCTTCGGCTCGATTTTTGACAGCATCTTCTCCAGCCAGACCATCAGCGCCGCAACCACCTCGGAGGAAACCTGCGGATTGCGCCGTTCACCAAAGAGTGCTTCCAGAAAAAAACCAGAGAAGAGGTGAATGCATTGTGGCCCCTCTTCACTGGAGAGGTAGTGGTGAACATTTTTCAGCACAAAACTCCGCAGATGGGGCAATACCATCTGCCAGTTGTGATATGGGTGGCAGATCTCGACGAGAAGATTTTGCAGACTCGCCTCCAATCCCTTGAAGTTCTCAACCACCTTGAGCAAAACGTTGTACTCATCTGGAATCTCCACCTTGATGGAAGTCTCAATAAGATTGGCCCGCAGGGCGTCGGATTCAATAATTTTTACTTCGTTGTCCATGGTGATCTCCGCTGTTCTTCTTCCCGCAGAGGGGAAGTTTTTCTGTTTGTACAACTTTACCACAAACCGGCCAGTAAGGTTACGATCACACAATGAAAAAGCAGAAAGACCCCGTTGCACACAAGTGCAACGGGGTCTTTCTGCAGGGGAGTCTTACGGGAACATCGAATAATCACCCATCTTCTTCGTACAGTAAAAATTTTATCCTCCAACAAAGCGAGGAACGAGACGTCGAGGCAGGTGCTGGGCTCCGATATAAATCACACCGATGCTAGACGGTATAAGCACCTTCACGAAATTCTTTTCAAAAAACACGGACATAATTCCCAGGGCACTGCCATGCCTGTGGCAAATTTTCTCCTGTGCCTCGAAGATGAACGAAATACAAGGCTCTCCACGCCACCCCTGCGCCTGAAGAAAAGCTGAATATCAGAGTGCCTTGTTCGAATCCATGTGGCAGATCAGATCGAGCATACGGTTGGAGTACCCCCACTCGTTGTCGTACCAGCTGAGAATCTTCACCGTGGAACCAATGACCTTGGTGGACTGTGCATCCACGATAGAACTGCGGGGATCACCTTTAAAGTCGATGGAAACCAGCGGCTCTTCGCAAAATCCGAGGTAGCGGCTCTCGGCGGCTTTAAGTGCTGCGTTAACTTCATCCACAGAGGTCTCACGGCTGACTTCCACAACGAGGTCGACAATGGAGACAGTCGGAGTGGGGACACGAACGGCAAGGCCGTCAAATTTCCCTTTCAATTCCGGAATGACGAGAGAGACAGCAGCGGCAGCGCCGGTCTTGGTCGGAATCATGGAGAGAGCTGCGGCACGGGCACGGCGATGGTCACTGTGCGGTGCGTCAAGGAGACGCTGGTCACCTGTATAGGAATGAATAGTGGTCATCAACCCGCGCTCAATACCAAAGTTGTCAAGGATAACCTTGGCGAAGGGAGCAAGGCAGTTTGTCGTACAGGAGGCGTTGGAGACAATGTGATGCTGAGTAGCATCATACTCATCTTCGTTAACGCCCATGACAAAGGTCTTCACGCTGCCCTTGGCAGGAGCGGAGATAACGACCTTCTTTGCACCTGCATCTAGATGCGCCTGAGCGGTATCGGCATCACGGAAGAAACCGGTGCACTCGGCAACATAATCGACCCCAAGGTCTCCCCACGGGATATCTGCCGGATTACGATGGGCACTGATGGAAATCCGCTTGCCATCGACAGTCATCCCTTCACTGTCCGCGCTGACATCATACCCGGAGCGGCCCATGTTGGAGTCATACTTCAGCAGATAGGCAAGGGTTGCATTATCGGTAAGATCGTTTACATGGACAATTTCAATATCAGCGAAGGCCGGATCGGAAGTCATTGCACGATACATATTACGACCGATACGGCCAAAGCCATTAATACCTATTCTAATTGACATAATACTCTCCTTTTTTACGTTGTGTCATTTCAATACTGCTGCCCCTCGATGCAGCCCCCGCAGTGGCTCGCTGATTCCAGTGACACTCCGAAGCCGTTTCTTCAAGGGACCCTTATTTCTTTGTACAGTTGATCTGTCGCGTGCTGCTCTCGGCATAGAAGGAGAGATACTTTTTCATCACCTCATCCCAGGTATAGTGTGAATAGATCTCCTGCACCGCCTGATACTGAATCTTCCTCCGTTCTTCTGCAGAAAGGGCAATCGCCCGTTCAAGGGCTTCAAGCAGTGATTCCATTGAGATGCCGGAATAAGCCAGCCCGGTCTCACCATCTTTCACCTTCACCAGCCCGCCGACATGACGGACGATGGGAATGTTCCCGTAGAGCTGTGCTATAAAGTCGGTCAGACCACAGGGCTCAAAGCGCGAAGGAATCATGAAAAAATCCCCTGTCGCGAAAATCAGCCTGCCAATATCGGGGTCGTACCCGTCAAGAAAGCAGAAACGCCCGGCAACTTCCGGCTGTTCAGCGTTGAACGCAAGCTGCTCCTCAAGGCCGACATCCCCGTTCCCGAGCATCAGTACCTGGCAGTCCGGGTGTCGCTGCAGCAGAGTCGGCAGTACTGTAATAAGGGAATCCACCCCTTTGTCATTGTTAATGCGCCCTACAAACGTAAAGATATTTGCATTCTCCAGTTGTGCAAGGGTGCCATGCTGATGAAGTGTACCGTTCAGCCCCTGTTCCAGCATCAGCAACAGTTCGCGGCGACAGCGAGCCTTGCCGTGAAGATCATCTTCTTTGTCGGCAGGGTCGTAGGTGAAAGCCGGATCCCCGCCAGCAAAACTCTCCGGATTATAGAGCTCCGGATCAATGCCATTGGTGATCCCGTGCAGAACGATGTTACGCGCCCTGAGAGTATGCCCGAACCAGCCGGTCATATAGTCGCTGTCAGTATCCATCAGCTCACGGGCGTAATTCTCACTCACCGTGTTTACCGCTGAGTAACTCGAGGCAACCAGCAGCGGGTCAAATTTATTTTCGAGACGGTTGTCGTCAATCACCTGCGCGGGCAGCCCGCTCACCGCAGCGGCAAAAGGCAGGTCGGCAATTTCCTGATGGTAGCCGCGACCGGCGTTATGCACGGTGACAACTGCCGCAGTCCCGCGAAAATAGGTCTTGTAGCCGGCAATTTCACGTATCATGGCTGGCAGCAGAGCCGTGTGTCCATCATGACAGTGGATAATGTCCGGCCGAACACCAAGGGCAATAAGCAGATCAAGAGTCGCCTTCTGCAACAACACATTCATGGCAAAGTAATCCGCATGTCCTTCAGAAGCCCTCTTCCAGGCCACAGACTTCTCTTCCTCGTCTGTATAGGTATAGACACTGTGCTTTTCGCGAAACCGCTCTCCCTCGACCAGGTAGATTTTGACCCCGTTCTCTTCCTTCGTATAGAAGCGAACCCCCTCACGCACAGGCTGTTTCGGCAGGTCCATGTGGATGAAAAGCACCAGCTCCTGATTGGGACAGATGGGATCCTTCACCGTCTGGAAGCCTTCAACTTCGGGGGCCATGAAGCCATAACGCGGCAAGATGACACTCACTCGCCGTTCACCCGAACGAGCCAGGGCTTTTGCCAGCTGAAAAACCACATCCTTCACGCCACCTGCACCGGCCAGTTCACCATATTCCCGACTCACCATCCAGATATCGTGGAGATCGTTGCCCTGGGTTTTCGCTGTCTCGCTCATAATATTCCAAAGATCACAGATAGGGGATGGCCGGGACGGCGCAAATTCACGCTCAGAAGGTATCACATCACTCATTTCACCCCCTCCCCCGCTTTGATTGTGGGGCGTTTGTAAAAGTGTCCGCAGGAAACCGGTACAGAAAACCTTTTTCCCTGAAGAAGAATAAAGGTTGCCTTTGTTTGACGACGGGAGCAAAACACTCTACTATCTGCTCAACGTCCTGCGCAAAATTCCCACCAGGATATCTTGAAAAGTCAGAAATTTCGAGAACGGCTGAGAAATACGACAAGTCCCCGCAATCATTTCGCTGGTATTGCGATGATAATTTTCAAAACACAACAAAAGAATCAGCAGAGAGATCGATTGTTTCAGTTTCCCGTTATTTCAGGCAGCAGATCAAAGAAAACCCCGGCTCGATTTTTCCACTTAACACTGGAGTGTACCATGCAAAAACAGAAACTGCACGACTTACGAGATTTCCTTAATTTGCTGCAAAAGGAGAATCAACTTCTTGTTATTGAGCAGGAAGTTGACCCCCGTCTTGAGATCGCCGAGATCCATCGCAGGGTCATCGCCGCCGGAGGCCCCGCCCTCCTTTTCACCAGAGTCAAGGGTTCTCAATTTCCTGTGGTAACCAATTTGTTCGGCACGGCAAAACGTATAGAACTGGCCTTCGGCGGCAAACCACAGCAGTTTGTGAAGGACGTGGTCCACCTGGTGGAACACTCCATGCCCCCGACCCTCTCCACCCTGTGGGAAAGCCGCAGACTCCTCACCGACGCCATAAAGATCGGATTGAAAGACATCACTGTTCCTCCGGTGATGGAGTGCGTGCAGCAGCCACCCATGCTCTCCACCCTGCCCCTGCTCACTTCATGGCACAGCGATGCCGGTCCCTTTGTCACCCTGCCACTGGTCTACACCGAACATCCAGACGGCCGTGGACACAACCTCGGGATGTATCGCATTCAACGCTTCAGCGACAGCGAGACCGGAATCCACTGGCAGATTCACAAAGGCGGCGGCTACCATTATCACGAGGCGGAAAAACGTGGTGAAGCACTGCCTCTCTCCCTCTTCCTCGGCGGCCCGCCGGCACTCATGCTGGCAGCAATCGCCCCGCTCCCGGAGGACCTGCCGGAACTGCTGCTCGCCTCCATGGTGATGGGCGACAAACTGGAGATGGCCACCGACCCCCGGGACGCCTGCCACCGCCTCATCGCCCGCACCGAGTTTGCCATCAAGGGAAAGGTTCCGCCATTCCTGCGCCGCCCCGAGGGGCCCTTTGGCGATCACTACGGCTACAACTCCCTGCAGCACGAGTATCCGGTCTTCCAGATCAGCCATATCTACCACCGCAAGGGGGCCATCTATCCGGCTACCGTGGTCGGTCGGCCGAAACAGGAAGATTTCCTGCTCGGCGACTACCTCCAGGATCTGCTTTCACCACTTTTTCCCCTGGTAATGAAGGGTGTGAAGGAGTTGAAGACCAGCGGAGAGGCCGGATTCCATTGCCTCGCCATTGCGAGGGTGGAGAATCGTTACCCCCGCGAGGCCTTCGCCAACAGCCTGCGTATTCTCGGCGAAGGGCAGCTTTCCCTGAGTAAATTTCTCATAACCACTGATGGCAATGTTGATCTCACTGATTTCGCGACATTCTGGCCCCACATCCTCGAACGGGCAGACTGGAAACGCGACCTTTTCATTTTTGATAACACTTCCATGGACACCCTTGATTATACAGGTCCTTCAGTCAACAAGGGCTCCAAGGCACTGTTAATGGGACTGGGCCGGGAAAAGCGCCGCGAGCTGCCGCAGGAATTTCATGGGGAGCTGCCCTCCGGCTGCTCTCAGGCAAAGGTCTTTCTGCCGGGCACCCTCGTTGTGCAGGGGGTCACATGGAAAGAACGCCCCGATCTCGCCCGGGAACTCGCCGAATACAGCGGACTGGGTGACTGGCCTTTTGTATTGCTGGTAGACAACACACGCGAGGCAACATGCTCAATGCAGGAGTTCCTCTGGACCTTCTTTACCCGCTTTGAGCCAGCGGCAGATATCCATGCCAAAGCCTCCGCCGTCAATCGTTTCCACATCGGCCTTGAGCCCCCGATAGTCATCGACAGCCGCCTGAAGCCCTGGTACACCGATGTGCTTGAGGTAGACCCGGAAACGAAAGCGCTGGTCGACAGTCGCTATAATAAAATGATTCCCCCGCAATGGAGACCCTGATGGAGAAAATGCGATTGCAGAAATTCCTCGCCCGCTGCGGGGTCTGTTCACGGCGAAAGGCTGAGGAGCATATCGCCGCCGGACGGGTGACTGTGGATGGACAGGTCGTCACCGAGATGGGCGTTTCCGTGGGAGAGGAGAATAAGGTGACCTTCAACGGTCGCCTGCTCACCCTTGAGGAAGAGTTTGAATACTACCTGCTCAACAAGCCCGCCGGTTACATCACGACCCTCTCTGACCCCCAGGGACGTCCCACCGTCACCTCCCTTCTCAGGGGAGTGAAGACCAGGATCTTTCCGGTGGGACGCCTCGACCTCGACACCGAGGGAGCACTCCTTCTCACCAATGACGGAAGTCTCGCCCAGCGCATTCAGCACCCCAGTCTGCACACGAAGAAACGCTACGAGGCACTGGTCAAAGGTCAGCCGACGGCAGCGGCACTGCGACAGCTTGAGCGGGGGGTAGAGATTGAGGGGAAACTGACCGCACCGGCAAAGGTGCGCCTGGTGGAACAACGGGAAAACAGTGCAGTGCTGGAGCTGACGCTGCATGAGGGCCGTAAACGTCAGGTAAAGAAAATGTGTACCCACATCGGCCATCCAGTACTCCTCCTGAAAAGGACAGCTTACGGACGTCTCACTCTCGACGGCCTGAAAAAGGGAGCATGGAGGCGACTGAACTCCGTAGATTTAGAAAAGATTTTTTTATAAAATTCTCTTTACAAAATGGTGGATTCCTGATTTATTTAAATCTTGATACTCACAATAAATATACCATAATATTATATAGATATCTCATTCCCCACACGACCAGCCGGCAGGACTGTACAGTCCACAAATTTCAGTATCGTTACAGTCGTCTGAACAGACTCTGCCCATCTTAAGAGGCATTTTTTCAGGACAGACTTTAACCGCCTTGTCTCCGTTTTGGGTGATGAATACTGGTGAAAAAATCAGACGGACATTTTCACCCCTGTTTCGATCGATTGCCGATTGAGAGGAGACCTTGAATACGTAAAAATTTTTACTTAAATCCGGGCCACGCAGTGCAATAAAAAGCGTGGGCTCAGTGCTCTTCAAGGGTAACGATGGCTGAAAATGATCATTCTTCAAGATTTCTTCCAGCCGGTATTTACTGGAGTCGAAAATGAATAAGTCAGAATTGATCGAACACCTTTCCGAAACGCTCAATCTTCCGCAACGGGAGGCGACGGCTATCTGCAACACAATCCTTGAGCGAATGACGGAGGCCCTCTCCGATGGTGACAGTATTGAAATTCGCGGCTTCGGCAGTTTTGTCATCAAGGAGTATGAGGCCTACGAAGGCCGTAACCCCAAGACTGGCAAAAAAATTACCGTCCAGCCCAAAAAACTTCCTTTTTTCAAAGTCGGCAAGGAATTGCGCGAGAAGGTCAACAACGACTGAGACCTCACTCGTTTCTATCACCTGCGACCTCGACAAAAGTTTCAAAAAGTCTCAAGAAATGACGATGCTTACGGGTCAGATCCTCTGGATGCCATTGCACTCCCACCGCGAAGGGATGTTCTTTGTGTTCAATCGCCTCTATGATGCCGTCTTCCGCGCGGGCCGTAACAATGAAGCTGTCCGCAACCCGTTTTACCGCCTGGTGGTGAAAGGAATTGACCATCAACGTCTCCGTCCCGAAAATTCTCCGCAGAATAGAAGCTTCCAGCAGCTTTACTCGATGATAAAGCGCATCCACGGGCATGGCTTTTGGCATGTGCCCGAGAGGGTGCTCCAGCTGACTGAAGATATCCTGATAGAGAGTCCCGCCACCTGCCACGTTCATGAGCTGCATTCCGCGACAAATCCCGAGGACAGGCATGCCACACGCCACAGCAAGCTGCAGGAGCTGGCTCTCGCAGGAGTCGCGTTCGGAATTGATGCAGTCCACATTGCACATCGGATCCTCCCCGTAGAGTTGCGGGCTGATCTCCTCATTGCCTCCGGTGAGCAGCAATCCGTCAATCAACTTGAGGTAAGAACCAAGGACATCGGGATCGCAAACCATCGGCAGCAGCATGGTGAGCCCCCCCGCCTCATGCACAGAGCGTATATACCCGTCACTGACCGCCGCGTACCTTTTTTGCGAATGTGCCATTATGCAGGTGGTAATACCGATAACCGGTCTGTTCTCTTTCTTCATTTTCCTTATCCTTTAACACGACTTTCAAGTATTGACTGTCCGCTCTTTTTACAGGAATCGCCACAGCCCTGCAATCCGTCTTTTGCTTTCATTTTCATGGTGCTTCAAGTATTGTGGGCAGATAAACTAATTCACATGGGAGGTGTAAAATGTCCATTGTCACCATAGCACGAGGTTCCTATAACAAAGGGAAAGAGGTCGCTGAAGGGCTGGCCGAGGCACTTGGCTGCGAGTGTCTTTCGCGGGATATCCTGCTGGAAGCATCCGACCGCTTCAATATTCCTGAGATCAAACTGGTCAAGGCACTGCACGATGCGCCCTCGGTACTGGAGCGTTTCAGCCACGGCAAGGAGCGCTACTTTGCCTATTTTAAATCTGCCTTCCTTTCCCACATATCCAAAGGCAATGTGGTCTACCACGGACTCGCCGGCCATTTCCTGCTTCGGGAAATGCCCAATGTCCTCAAGGTAAAGGTAAACGCACGCATGGAAGACCGGGTTCTTGATGAGATGGAGCGGGAAAGCTGCTCACAGTACACCGCCTACTCCAATCTGCAGAGCGACGATGAAGAGCGCCGCAAATGGGGCATGCAGCTCTACGGACTCGACCCGTGGGATGCCCGCCTCTTTGACGTCGTCTGCAATGTCGACACCCTGAAGGTGCCCGATATCGTCAACATGCTGACACGTCTGTGTCAACTCCCGCAATTCAAAGAGACAGAGGAGAGTCTGAAATACCTCCGTCAGGCAGCGAAGGTCGCCGGAATCAAGGCGCTGGTGGTAGATACCAGTCCCAACGCCAGTGTCGTAATTATCAATAAGAAAAAGGTCAAACTGGTCGGAGTGAAGGGGGACAGGAAGTTTCGCCACAAACTGGAGCAGAAACTTGTCGATCTTTATGATATTGAAGATGTTGTCTTCAAAAAGACCTCCAAGGTGGACAGCAGTCATATCAACGTCTTCCACAATCTCGAATAAACCTTCCAGCTGTTCGAGTAAAAAAAGGGTGTCTCCCCGTCAGAGGAGACACCCTTTTTCTTAGCTTTTACCCCGGGCTTGAAACTCAAGGACACCTTGAATAACCAGTTTTGCGCTCATCTTCTTCGTTACAGTCAAAAATTTATCCTCCGACAAAGCGAGGAACGAGACGTCGAGGTAAGTGCTGGACTCTGATCTCAGTCATATGGCTGCGGTAAATTTCCTCCTGCACCTCGAATATGAACGAAATACAAGATGTTTCAAGAAACCCTCAGGGGACCCTCAAACCTCAAAGTCGATCGCCTGACGCGAATTCACTATTTTTTTGATAAAACCAACAATCTTCTGATGCTCGGGATGGTTGTTGTAGGCGGCGAGATCCGCCGTTGTATCGTGGGTGGAATGCAACACAATCTGAGCATCCACAGTGGTTGTTGCCGCCAGTTTGACTGAAACTTCAACAGATTTAAGGGCATCAATCTTCCCCCTCAGGGCTTCAATCAGCTCTTTAACCTTCAAACCGTTCTGTGCAGCAGTTGCCCCCTCAGCCTCATCTTTCAGTGTCCACCAGACGATGTGTCGAATCATGATGAATCTCCTCTGTTTATGTTTTATGGGTTCTCGTTACCGGGGCGAGACATCAGGAAACATTGAATAATCGCCCATCTTCTTCGTTACAGCCAAACTTATCCTCCGACAAAGCGAGGAACGAGACGTCGAGGTAAGCGCCAGGAGTGTGTCGGAGAATTGCTATTTTGGTTCAGTTCAAGGCATTGGCAAGAAATTAAGCGGAGCCATAGAGTTAATATTGCGAGCATTAATTTTTCGCCAATAACACGGAAATGGGACAAAAGAGCTTTCTCCGACAGGCTCCTGGACTCCGATATCAATAACATCAGTAATGAACGGTACGTCGGGATAAGTACCTTCACAAAATTTTTCCCAAAAAACACGGAAATAATTTCTACGGTACTAATATACCTGCGGTAAATTTCTTTTGGTTCTCGAATATGAACGAAATACAAGGTATTCCAGGGGACCAATTTAAAAATCGCCCCGTCCTTCACCGGCAACAGAGGATTTTGCAGAAGACCGTCAACGATTCTGACCAGCGTGCCCCTCTACATTGGCATCACTGGCATACTCGGCGCCTCCGGCGATAAACTTTTCCAGGGTCTCTTCGACGGTTCCGGTAATGCCGTTCACCACCTTCACTCCCGCCGCGTTAAGGGTGTTGAAGGCATTTGGGCCACAGTGACCAGTCATCAGCACATCTGCCCCCTTGTCGGCAATGAGGGTTGCAGCCTGGATTCCAGCCCCTTTGAAAGCATTGACATTGACACTGTTATCAACCGCTTCAAACTCTTTTGTTGCGGGATCAATGATAATAACCCACGCTGCACGGCCAAAACGGGGATCAGTCTGAGAGCGGAGTTCCGGGCCCTGGGATGTAATTGCAACTTTCATAGCATTCCTCTTTATTATTCAACAGAAATTTTATAACAGGGGCAAGAAGCCCCTGTCATTTTACCAGTACCTTCAGGGAACATCGAATAATCGTCCACCTTCTTTGTAGCAGTCAAAAATTTATCCTCCGACAAAGCGAGGAACGAGACGTCGAGGTAAGCACCAGACTCCAACAGCAAAGTTATACCTGCGGTAAATTTCCTTCTGAGCCTCGAATATGAACGAAATACAAGCTGTTTCAAGGTATCCTTTAAACTTACTGACCGCCACCACCACAGACCTGATTTTCCGTAATCTGCGGCAGTTTGTCGGCGGCCATGTCCTCAACTACCGGACGAATGTCACGGCGCTCGCCATCGTAATAAACCTCAATGCCCACTTCTTTGAAGCCCATCAGCGGACGCATACCGATACCGCCAACCACCAGACGATTTACCCCGGCATTGGCAAGAAGCTGAACCGGAACCATGCAGCCCCCCTGAAGATGCTCTTTGTTCGCAAGCAGGTTCACTTCTTTGATTTTTCCGTCCTCAATATCAATCAGGGTGAAGACGTCGCAGTGTCCGAAGTGACCTGCACGTTGACCGTCAAGTCCACCTTCTCCATCCGAGGGTACCGCCAGTTTGTAACTTGCCATGTTGCTACTCCTTTTTTGTGTTAACAGTGAGGGCCTGCGCCCGGTTATATTTTTTGCCTGTACTGCAGGCAGGAAACCTGCACAGTGAACGCTTTCAACCAGAAAGTCAATTCTGCGAGATCCTTTTATCCTGCTGCAGAAAAAAAATCAGCGCAGATCAGCGATTCCCATATTATTCAGCGCCTTGCTCGCCAGAACCTTTTTCCAGATCTCCCGGACAGTCTTCGCGGCATCGCTCTCTGGAGCGAATTCAATGATATTCTCCGCTGCCACCATTGCCTCGACAAAGCTGGAATCAAAGGGGATGCGACCAACCAGTCCGAGCGCTTGATCCACAGCCCAGGCCTCTATTTTTTCGGTCATTTCCAAATTGAGATCGAACTTGTTCACTGCCACCAGCCCCGGGACCCCAAAATGTTTGCCCAGTTCGGCCACCCGCTGCATATCGTGCAGACCGGAGACCGTCGGTTCAACGACAATCACCAGTGCCGCCGCGCCGCCGATGGCAGCGATTACGGGACAGCCAACCCCTGGAGGGCCATCGGTGAGCAGCAGATTGCGCCCTTCGGCTTCCGCCAGCTCCCGTCCCTGCTGCCGCACCAGACTGACCAGTTTACCGGAGTTCTCCTCAGCAATTCCGAGTCGAGCGTGAATCATCGGCCCGAAACGAGTTTCGGAGTGAAACCATTCTCCACACTGCTGTATCGGAAAATCAATTGCCTCCTGCGGGCACATGTCGACACAGACACCGCAGCCCTCACAGGCGATCGAATCCACATGATAATCCTCAGAAATCGCATCGAATTTACACACCTCCCGGCAGATGCCACAGGCCACGCAATCCTCATTGCGAATTTCAGCAATTCCACCACCCATGAAGGAATGCGATTCAACCACCTTCGGTTTCAGTAGAAGGTGCAGGTTGGCAGCGTCCACATCCGCGTCGCAGAGCACTCCATTTTCCATGAGGGAGGCAAATGCTGCCGCTATACTGGTCTTACCGGTGCCGCCCTTGCCACTGATAATTACGATCTCCCGTATCATGATGCTTTTGCCTCCACGATCCCGGCTATGCGCACATAGAGCCGTTGAAATTTTTCCCGCCATTCCGGCGAAACATCGACAATTGACTGTCCCCGAGAGTAGGCCTCGGCGAAACGGCGCTCAAAAGGAATCTGCATGAGAATCTCAAGTCCTTCTCTCTCTGCATATTCCTGTACCCTGCTGTCACCGAGATCGGCCCGGTTGATTACCAGTCCGGCAGGAATCCCGAGCACCTTGACCGCCTCCACCGCGAGCTGCAGGTCGTGCAAACCGAACGGAGTCGGCTCAGTAACGAGCAGGACGAAATCGGCTCCACGCATCGCCGCAATCACCGGACAGGAAGTACCGGGAGGGGCATCAATAATAGTCAGCTCCGCCTCCTTCTCGTGGCGGCGCACGGCCTTAATCAGCGGCGGGGACATCGCCTCGCCGATACGAATGCGGCCACTGTGTATTGCATGTCCGTTCACAACCCCGGACTCAACAACACCGAGGCTGCGACTGTCGTCACCAATGGCTCCGAATTCACAAACGAGCTGGCATCCACCGCAACTGTGGCAAAGCGCCGGGAAAACAAGCACTTTATCACGCACAAAGGTGAGAGCGGCAAAGCGACAGATATCGACACACTTTCTGCACCCGGTACATTTCTCCTGGTCAACCACCGGAACAAAGGTGGTTATCTCGGTCTCTGTCACCACCCCGGGATCAAGGAAAAGGTGAAGATTGGGTTCCTCGACATCACAGTCGAGCAGGTTGAAATCCTCTACCAGACCGCTGTCCTGCAAACTGAGGGCAAGGTTGGCAGCAACGGTTGTCTTCCCGGTGCCTCCCTTGCCACTGGCTATACTGATTATCATTGGGTCTCCGCTGAAAGTTAAAAGAGATCGGTAATGGAACGTAAAATTTTTATTAACCGGGCAGCCTCGGCAGCATCAGGCTTCGGTTTTATCTGCATGAGAATCCCCAGCCCTTCGGTCTCCTCATGGAACGTTTCGGGAGAGTCCCCGCTGACGAGAGCACAGTTGGTAAGGGGGAATTTTCTCGTGAGGGTATGGGCAAATTCAAGCCCGCTGGCGTCCTCCAGCTCTTCACCGACACAGACAGCATCAAAGGTTTCACCCTCAATCAGTCTCAGGGCCTCGGCAACGGAAGTGCAGGTCTGCAATTCGGTCTGATCTTCGAAAGCCGCAGCGAAGTCGGCAAAAGTATTGTTCTTCTCGACAAGCAGAATTTTCATGGTGTTCCTCTCATCCATTTGAATTATTTAGAGTTTCTTTCTTGCGGGTACCTTAAAACAGCTTGTATTTCGTTCATATTCGAGACACAGAAGAAAATTTACCACCGCCATGATTGATATCGGAGTCTGGCACTTACCCCAACGTCTCGTTCCTCGCTTTGTCGGAGGATAAATTTTTGACTGTCACAAAGAAGAGGGGCGAGTATTCAATGTTCCCTTACAATATCAACTTCCCTGCATCCCACGGACAGGCCGCCTGCGCCCTTTTCCGGCAGCAGCACTGCCGCAGACAACCGGGCATGGCAAAAGAACCGAGATCTCTCCCTGCCGCGAGACTTGCCAGCACAGGCTCTACTTCACCGGAGAGAAAGGGAATAAGCTCGATTCCCACCGCCTGCAAACGCTGCAGTCCACGCTCACAGAGAGCACCGCAGAGGAGCAGCTCTATTCCCTCCTCCTTGTGCAGACGCCCCACCTCCGCAAAGGGCGAACCGTTGACGGCATACCCCGTACGGCGAACAATCTGTCCTTCATCCAGCTCCACCAGCAACAGTCGCCGGGCACTGTCGAAGACGGGGGAGACACGGGTCTCCCAGATGGTGATGGCGAGTTTCATAACAGCTCCTTGATGGTTTATCTTTATTTAGCAAGGATCGTGCCAGCTTGAACGTATTGATTTTACAGGGAAATGACAGAAGCAGAGTCGCAAAAAAGAGACTCTGTGAGACAGCAGGAGTCGCAGAAAGCGACTCAGAGCAGACAGGTTCAGCGGGTGCGACCATCCTTTTCCGGCAGGACGATGCCATACTTCTTAATTTTGCGGAAAAGCGTGCTCTTGTGCACACCGAGTGCTCTGGCAGCGGCGAGGCGGTTCCAGCCGTTACTCTCCAGGGCCGCAACAATACTCTCCGCCTCGGAGTTGTGGACTGCGAAACGGATACCGGAGGAGGCGGGGGCTGCGCTCTTCTCGCGAAGCTCCGGTGGCAAATGCTGGACATCAATCTCATCTTCGCGGCAGAGGACAAAACCACGCTCAATAATATTCTCCAGTTCACGGATATTTCCGGGGTAATCATGACCCAGCAGTAATGCCATCGCCTCCGGCGTGATTCCCTTAATCTCCCGGTCAAGGCGACTGTTCATGCGGTGAATAAAACGCTCCACCAGCAGTGGAATATCTTCACGCCGCTCACGCAGAGGCGGCAGGGTGAAACGGATGATGTTGATACGATAGAAGAGATCGCGTCGAAAGGTGCCGGCGCCCACCATTGCAGCCAGATCACGGTTGGTGGCAGCGAGGATACGTACATCCACCGGGACCTGTTCCACCGTCCCGAGAGGTTGATATGCCCTGTCCTCAAGTACCCGCAGCAGTTTTACCTGAAAGGCCGGGGAAGTTTCACCAAGCTCATCGAGCAGGATGGTTCCGCCAGCAGCCGCGGCAAACAGTCCCGGTTTATCCTTTACCGCATCGGTGAAGGCACCGGCACGGTAACCGAACAATTCCGATTCCAGCAGGTTATCCGGGAGGGCTCCGCAGTTGATTGCCATAAAGGGCTGCTTTGCACGCCTGGAAAGCTGATGCAGACTGCGGGCCAGTACCTCCTTGCCAACCCCGGTCTCCCCCTCCACAAGCACAGTACTCTCGCTCTCCGCCACCTGTGGCAAGATGGCAAAGATACGCTCCATCGCCGGACTGTGGCTGACCATTTCTCCCATCCTGCCCACATCGCGCAGTTCACGACGCAGCTCCTCAACAAGAGAGTGGTCACGGAAGGTCTCGACACCACCAATCACTCTACCCCTGCTGTCCCGCAGCACCGCCGTACTTACGCCGATGGGCACCCGCTGCTGCCGGTTGTTGATGATCCAGGCTGAACTGGAGACAATAGAGCGGCCATCCTCCATCGTCCGCCTGAGGGCGCAGTCCCCCTCACACATAGTAGAGCGAAAAACCTCCCAGCAGCAGCGGCCGAGAGCCTCGTCACGAGGGGTACCGGTAATCTCCTCGGCGGCACGGTTGAAGCTGGTAATGTGCCACTCGTGATCCACAGTGAACACCCCTTCCGAGATTGATTCAAGGATCAGATCAGTAGCGAGTTCCTTCTCACTCCGAGGGTCATCCGAATGTATTTTGTTCCCGTCGCTCAAGGGTCTCCACAATGTAAAGGGGAAGATTTTCGACGATGACTCTCAGCTGTCAACGGTGAGATGAACAGTGTCGCCTGATTCCAGTCCACGTACAGTGCAACACCTTTTTTAAAAAAGGGGAACAGCACCGCATTATATTTTTTACTCTCCTGCGCTGGAAATATGCCTCCACACCATTTTCATGCCGTCAGGCGGAATGAATAAAGACGTACCATAAGCTCACTTAAAGGAAAAGATACCAGTTGAAAGCTCTTGACAAAACAGTTTTTCAGAAAAAGAGGAACAACGGGGAGACTTCACCGCATCACCGTACAGTTTACCAGAAATTACGGCGAAATTCTGAGATGAAAGCGAACATATACACATGGGTGTTCTATAAGTGGAGAATTTACGGCCCGCGAGAAGATATCTAAAGGGAACCTTGAATAACCAGCATTTCGTCCATCTTCTTCGTTACAGTCAAAAATTTATCCTCCGACAAAGCGAGGAACGAGACGTCGAGATATCAGTTATATGCCTGCGGTACATTTCTTCCTGCGCCTTGAATATGAACGAAATACAAGATTATTCAAGGAACCTTAAAGCTGCGGTAACAGAGGAAACGGGAAGTGTCTTTTTTATAGATTATAGCTGAAAAATTTAAATATTTATACTCGTACAGAATGTAAGATGAAAGACGGGTTTTGTGAATAAACACAATTTAAGAAAAGATCTCAGGGGGACTGCCCTTACAAGAAGTATTTAACGGGAACAGGGTCTGACGTATTACTTGAATCCAGCTGTTCTCCTCCCGCATCCGGGTGAGAATGGTATCAATATTGTGTCGAGTATCAGCGAAATAGCATTGCCACCTTTCTCCGGTCAAGACTCCATAACCCACGGAAAGACTGCCTTCAGAGGCAACAATAATTTCGTTCTTCATTCTTTTATCTCCTCCACGCCCGCCAGGAACAACAAAACTATAATAAAAAAAAGACTTCCTTCCCTATTTCACCTTCACTCACGGAAAAAACCATTATAAAACCCAGCGTTATCAAATTAACAGTATGGAACGTTTTTCCCGCAGGACAAGAGCAACTCTGCAAACAAAGGCCAAAATGACACCTGCTTCAAACAGGAAACGGGTGAATATGGGACATTTTGTCTCCACAATTCACCCGTTTTACCTATGAGCCCCTTGAATAATTAGTCTTTCGCCCATCTTCTTCGTTACAGCAAAAAATTTATCATCGCAGGTAAGCGCCAGACTCCGATATCAAACATGGCTGGAGTAAATTTTTTTCTGGACTTCGAATATGAACGGAAGACAAGCTGTTTCAAGGTTTCCAGATAACGAAAAAAAGGACTTCCTTTTTCTCTTTCAGGACTCTTTTATGTAAATCTGAAAAGAAATCTTACCTGATGAGGAAGTCATCCATGGATTTTCCCATGTCAAGCTGCTCTTTGAAAACATTAGGTTTCCGGCCCTGACCAGTCCAGGTAATACGCTCACCGGAACCAGTATAGATTTCATATTTAGGCGGACGCGGGGCACGTTTCCCTCTCCGCCCTTTTCCGGATGCCCCACCGGAGATCTCATCAACGGAGATCTCGGAGCGAGCCATTATCTGTTTTATCGCCTCAATATCAGCATTTTTTTCCTCATTTTCCCTCTTTTTTTCCTCTATTTCTTTATATCGATCTGCAATAATGAGATCGAGTTTCTCTTTAATTTCTTCAAGCTGTTCAATGTCGAGAGGTTTAACAGCGCTTTTCAGTCGACGGGCGTGGGTAATAATTTTTACAATTTCCTGCATTGAGTTTTCCTCTTTCTGGATGTTAAATTGTTCACGTAAAGCAAATTATACTCCTTCACAACTTTGACTATAATATAAACAGATCAGAAAATTTCAAGATTATTTTTACAATACCTCTTTTTTTATATGTTCCAAATCAGGACAAAAGAGAGGTCTTGCTGAATTCAAACAATACGTGCAACACATTTCCCGTGGTCAAAGTCAATAAAAAAATTCCGCTCTCTATTTCATTTACGCCTCGTTACCAGTTCACGTATCACTTTGCCCAAAAGGCATCAAAAGAATGTCGTTCTTAAATCCTGGTGTGATAAGAAAATTCACCTCCGCTATTCATGCCAGCGTCTTCTTACACCCCGCAATTGTGGCGAATAGTCGATTTATTACGAAAACGACCTCCTTTCTATTTTGTGTTTGGGGTCGACCGCAGGGCGTGAAAAAAGCTGATGCATTCCATCAAAGACACAAGGCCTGAATTCACGTAATAAGTGCAACCTTTTCTCAAATCGTGTTCATTCCCCCCCCCCTGTCCTCTCACTTTCTGTAAAAGTGAACATATTCAACTTTTCGGCCACAGTCTGCGAAGACGCCCATTACCTTTTTTTTCTGTTCCCGTTGCTTCAAATTCCTTCTCGCGGGCCGGAAATGTCCCAGCATTATAAAAAGTCCATGTGTGTATCTGCCCCTTCATCTGCAGATTTCCACCAGAATTTTCCGGAGATCGTGCGGTAACAGTTACGTTTTTCTCTGGTTCCCGTTTAAAAACCTCTGCCCCATCAATATCTTTCAGCTGGTATCTTTTACCTTGAGCAAGTTGCTGGTACGTGTTACCCGATATTCTGAGGATAATTTTTTTGCTGTAACGAAGAAGATGGGCGATTATTCGATGTTTCCCCGTGTCTGGCGACTGAACCATATTGTCAATGCACTCTCTTTTCACACTGCTTTTCACACTGCTGCTGCCGCACTTATTATCCTCATCCAGCCTTATGGGCACCTTGAATAGTCAGTCTTTCTCCCATTTTCTTCATTACAGTGAAAAATACCCGAAGAGAAACAGTGCTGTTGAGGAACACGTTTCATTACGGCCACAAATAAACGAGAGCTTTACTCCTCGAAAATCGACAGGATCCGGCAAACACATATCCGCACAATTCAGAGAAATACACAATCTCATGTATTCCTGCTTGTGGGTACTCCACGGGAAAACTCAGTGGAGAGAGAAACAGCCTGGAGAAAAGGTTGCCCCCGCCTTCTCCTGCATATAGTATGGGAGCTGGGAAATCTCCGTGCTGCACTTCATTTTGACCTGCACGGAGGTCATCGTTGTTCTTAATCCATCCACACAATACTCCCGCAGCGGGACAAGCAAATTTTATCCGTGAAAAACGCCGCTAAAAATATAAAGACAGCAGACGAAAGGATATCGTTCTCAAGCCTGCGCCACATCCTCGGCCCCATATTCAAGCGCTACCGCTTCCGCCTCGCCATCGGCTTTGCAGCACTGCTTCTTGTAGACATGATGCAGCTCTTTATCCCAAAAATAATGCAGCATGCCATTAACGGCATCAGTGGTGGGACCATTACTGAGAGTGGTCTGTTCTCCACCGGGACGCTGATCATCGCCCTCGCCGTCGGCATCGTACTGCTCCGATTTCTCTGGCGGGTATTGATAGTTGGCTTTTCACGCCTGCTGGAACGCCGCCTGCGTGACGACATCTTCAACCATTTGCTGGGAATGGACCTTGCCTTCTTCTCGCGCTATTCCACAGGTGATCTGATGGCCCACTCAAGTAATGACCTCAACGCCGTACAAATGGCCTGCGGCATGGGCCTTGTGGCAGCGGTGGACTCCGTCGTCATGTCGCTCGCCGCAATGGGCTTCATGGCCACCATTGATGTAAAACTTACCTGCATCGCCCTGCTGCCCCTGCCGTTGCTGGCCATTGCCACCCGTCATCTCTCCGCCCGCCTGCACCTCTATTTTTCCCGGGTACAGCAAAATTTTGCCAGACTGACGGAGTTTTCCCGTTCAACTTTACTCTCCATCGGCCTGATTAAGGCGTGGACAATGGAAGAGTTTCAGACCCGCTATTTCCACCGCCTCGGGAAGAGCTATATGGCCAGCAACATGGATGTCGCCCGTATCCAGGGGATAATTACTCCGCTCTCCGCCCTGACCGGCAGCGTCGGCATGCTGCTGGTGCTCTATGTCGGCGGCCGCCTTGTTATCTCCGGCAGCATAAACATCGGCGGCTTCATCGCCTTTATCGCCTATCTTTACATGCTCATCTGGCCGATGATTGCCATCGGCTGGGTGACCAACCTGATGCAGCGCGGCCTCACCTCGCTGGGAAGGGTAGAGAAAATTCTGCAGAGCCGCCCTCAACTCCCTGATCCGCCCCTGCCTGCCGGAACCACTCTGCACGGCAGGGAATTCCGCCTTGTCAACGCCTCTCTCACCCTCGGGGAGGCACAGGTCCTTGACGCAGTCAACCTTACGTTTGGCCCCGGCACCCACGGCATCACCGGGCGCACCGGCTCCGGCAAATCGACACTCTGCCGCCTGCTCGCGCGTCTCCATCCAGTGGGAAACGGCATGCTCCACTTTGATGGCTTCGATGTCAACACCCTGCCCCTTGCCGCCGTACGGGAACATATCGCCTGGGCAGGTCAGGAACCAGTACTCTTCTCCGATACCATCCGCAACAACATTGCCTTTGGCCGCCCGGATGCCAGCCTTGAAGAAATCCGCCATGCCGCCCGCATGGCCGCTGTGGACAATGAGATTCTCGCTCTCGCTTCCGGCTACGACACCCTGATCGGCGAGCGCGGCATGAAACTCTCCGGCGGCCAGCGGCAGAGGGTCTCTCTCGCCAGAGCCCTGCTCTGCAGGCGCCCGATACTGATTATCGACGACGGACTCTCCGCCATCGACACCGCCACTGAATATGAAATCTTCAGCCACCTCCGGCAGGGAGGCCACCGCATCATTATTTTTGTCTCCAATCGAATCAAGATGCTATCGATGATGGATGAGGTCCATATTCTTGATGAAGGCAGCCTGGTTCACTCCGGCAGCCACAAGGAGCTTCTTGCCACAAGCTCCTTTTACCGCGCCATGTACGACAAGCAGATGAGAGAAAACGCCGATGCGTAATTACGGCTACAGCGAAAAGGGACACCACTCCTTCGGCGATTTTGACCTCTGGCGACGCATCGCAACCTATGCCTGGCCCTTTCGCAGGAAGTTCGCCGTTGCCCTGTTGCTTTCACTGCTCATCACCGCCGCCACTCTTGCCCAGCCGCGCCTGCTGCAGCTGGCCATTGACCACAGCCTCACTGCAGGCGATGTACCAATGGCAAAGCGCCTCACACTGCTCAGCCAGGACGCCGCACTCTACGGACTGGTTATTCTCATTGCCTTCCTCTGCAGCTTCGTACAGGTTCTACTGCTGCAGTGGCTCGGCCAGACGATCATGCACAACCTGCGGCAGCATCTCTTCCGCCACCTGCTGGATCTCGACCTCAGGTTCTTCAGCACCCATTCCACCGGACAACTGGTCACCCGGCTCACCAATGACATCAACAACATGAATGAGATGTTCACCTCGGTGGCGGTCACCCTCTTCAATGACCTGCTGCGCCTCAGCGGAATCCTCATCCTTCTCTGTATGATGAACCTGCGGCTGGCCGGCCTGATGATGCTCTTCATCCCGGGGGCACTGCTCATCACCGTCGTCTTTGCTCACTTTGTCCGCGAGGCCTTCCGCAAAATCCGCAGTCAGCTCGGGAAGATCAACGGCTTCCTTTCGGAGACGCTGGCCGGAATCAGCATTCTCCAGCTCTTCGTCCACGAGGAGTTAAGTCGACAGAGTTACACACAACTCACCAGCGAATACCTCCACCGCACCGTTGCCCAAATCCGTCTCTTCGGTGCCTTCATGCCACTCACCGAACTGCTCAGCTCGTCAGCCGTTGCTGTCATTCTCTGGTATGGCGGCGGTGAGGTGCTGCACAGGGAACTCACCCTCGGAGAACTGGCAGCCTTTCTCAGTTACATGCGCCTCTTCTTCCAGCCACTGCGTGAACTGGCCCAGAAATACTCCATTGTCCAGTCTGCCATGGCTTCGGCGGAACGCATTTTTGAGCTGATCAACCAGCGGACCTCCTGCCCCACGCCAACACACCCTCTCCATATCAAGGCACCGAAAGGTGAAGTAGTTTTCGATCGAATCACGTTTGCCTATGAGGAGAATGAACCAGTCCTCAAAGACGTCACTCTGACCCTGCCTGCGGGGAAAACAGTGGCAGTGGTGGGAGCCACCGGTTCGGGGAAATCAACCCTTGTCAAGCTGCTGCTCCGGTTTTATGACCCACAGGAAGGCTCGGTGCGTCTCGACGGGATCGACCTTCGGCAGCTTGACCCGTCAGAGCTGCGCAGCATTGCAGGAGTAATCTTTCAGGATATCTTCATCCTCGACGGCACTCTCCTCGCCAACATCGTCCTCGACCAGCCGACCAGCCGTGATGAAGCAGAAAAGATCCTCGACGAAACCGGCATGACCCGCTTCGTCTCCCGTTTGCCGGAGGGGCTGGACACCCGTATCGGCGATGGCGGACTTGATCTCTCCACCGGCGAGAAACAGCTTCTCTCCTTTGCAAGGGTTCTCTGTCGCAGGCCTGTGATGCTGGTGCTTGACGAAGCCACGGCGGCGATAGATACGGAATCAGAAAATATCCTTGAGGAGGTAGTGACCAAAAGCTTCTCCGGACGAACTTCCCTTATCATTGCCCACCGCCTTGCCACCGTCCGCCGCGCCGACATCATCATCGTAATGGCCGAAGGGCAGGTGGTTGAGCAGGGCACCCACAGCGAACTGCTTGCCGCCGGTGGCCATTACGCCAGGCTGGTAGAACTGGACCTGCGGACGGGATTTGAGGAGTGAGACATTGCGATTTCTGTTGGAAACAGTACCCTGTGCAGAGAAAACGACATTCTCGAGAAATGAGGCCTTTTACATGGAGAGTAACAAAAAAAGATGAAATTTCCCTGGTGGCTCAGCATCCTTCTTGGTGCAGCGCTCTATATCCTCTGCACCTGGCTGCTGCCAAACGTGGAAACACGAAACGCCGGTCTCAACAGATTTTTTGCAGCCGCGCCGGATCTCGCGCCCATTCTCTCCATCCCCTTTCTCCTCCTCGGAGCCAAGCTGCTCTACGACCTGCCCTCAGCGGACAAAGGCGAAAGAGAGGATTCGTAAAGAGGGAGAACCGAAGTAATCAGTTCCATGGCAATGAAGGGGAATCCTGATGTGAACGAAATACAAGATGTTTCAAGATACCCTGAAGAAAAAGGAGCATTTTCAGCGTTTCTGAAATTGTAAAAACCCCCAGGCTCCTGTATAAGAATCCGCACACACCTTAATTTTCCCGCGCAATTTCCATTAACATAGAGAAGACCATGACCGCACTCACCCGAAAATCCACTCCCGAAGAAGAGCTGCAAATTCTCCGCAGCCAACTCATCAACGAAGCGAACAAACTGCTGACGCTGGCTTCGAAGGTCCTGAGCACCACCACCTCCCCGGAGAAACCCGAAGCGGCGCCGGAGGTCAACGAAGCGAAGTTCCACGAGTTCCGCATCTCCGCCCTCTCCTGGCTCAGCAGGGTTTTCGGGGATGACCATATCACAACATCCTCCTTCAAGAACGAGGTAACCCACGCCACAGCCAGTCGTACCACCCGGGGTGTCGGCATTATCGAGGCGGCAAAGCAGCAACTGCAGGGAGACTGGCTGACCACCACCCGGGGCGAAATCACCCTCAGTCTCATCACCGCCTTTATGCGCCGGGCAAAGGCACAGCTTGCAGAAGGCAACTGCCGTGCCGCGGTTATCTTTTGCGGTGGCGTGATAGACGAACTGCTGCGCCGGATGAGCATGAAGGAGGGAATCTCCCTCGTCAACGATGGTTTGAGCGGCCGGGCCCACAGCAAAAAGCCTCTGCAGCTCGCGGGAGATCTCTACAAGAAAAAGATCTATGACCGTACCGCTAACAAACAGATAACCCTCTGGATTGGACTCTTCAACGAATGTATAAAGGATGACACGCCGGCACCGGAGAAGACCATTGCCGCGAAGATGCTGTATGAAGTTGAAAAAATCCTCAACGACGCACAGCTTTGAGTCTCTGCAACATCTTTAAAACCTGAATTCGTCTCCAGTTCAAATGCAATTCATTTTGCTGAAGTGTTGCCCTGATTCTCCCCGCGTGCGGGCAAGCAAAAAAGGGGGGTGACCACTGTTCCAGTGGTCACCCCCTTTCCTTCAGATACTGCGTATTCAGCGGTAAAACTTACAGGGCATTTTCTCCCTTTTCTCCGGTGCGCACCCGCACCACCTCTTCAAGGGGCAGGATAAAGATCTTGCCGTCGCCAATCTTCTCGGTATTGGCAGCCCCGCGAATCACAGCAACCATCTGATCCACCTGTTCATCTGATACAGCCAGTTCTATCTTGATCTTCGGATTAAAGTCGATGTTATACTCCGCACCGCGATACATCTCCTTGTGCCCCTTCTGACGACCATAGCCTTTCACTTCCGACACCGTCATCCCGGTAATCCCGGCATCGGTAAGGGCTTCTTTCACAGGGTCCAGTTTGAAGGGTTTAATAATGGCTTCTATTTTCTTCATGTTCTGCTCCTTTCGGATCTTTTATTTATCGCTGGAAAATTCAGGATATGCTTCCAGTCCACACTCCGCGACGTCAACACCGCTGTACTCTTCCTCTTCACTCACCCGCAGGCCCATTACAACTTTGAGGATCTTCCAGGTAATCAGGCTGGTGATGAAGACCCAGGCAAAGATACAGACCACTCCGGTAAGCTGATCAACAAAGGATCCTGCGCTGAGCGATACAGCCAGCAAACCGAAGATACCACAGACTCCGTGAACTGAGAGGGCACCAACCGGGTCATCAATTTTCAACTTGTCGATCGTAATAATGGAGACGACCACAAGCACACCAGCCACAGCCCCAATACCCGTTGCCAGGAGTGGCCCCGGAGCTGTCGGCTCGGCGGTAATTGCCACCAGCCCGGCCAGAGCACCGTTCAGTGCCATGGTAAGGTCAGCCTTGCGGAACCAGAACTGAGAAAGCAGCAGGGCGGTGACCAGACCGGCGGCAGCTGCACCGTTAGTATTGACAAAGGCCATGGCAACGGCGTTAGCATCAGCTATAGTACTCACTTTCAACTGAGAACCACCGTTAAATCCGAACCAGCCTACCCACAGGATAAGTGTACCGAGGGCAGCAAGCGGCAGGTTAGAGCCGGGGAAGGCCTTAATTTTCCCGTTTTTGTATTTCCCTGTCCGGGGACCGAGCACCAGTACTCCAGCCAGCGCGGCTGCAGCACCACAGAGATGAACAACTCCGGATCCGGCAAAGTCGATAAAACCAAGTGTCTTAAGAAAACCTCCACCCCACTGCCAATATCCTTCTATCGGGTAGATAAAACCACACAAAACGAGGGCGAAGGCAAGAAATGTCCACAGCTTCATCCTCTCTGCCACCGCACCGGACACTATCGACATGGCCGTAGCGACGAAACAAACCTGAAAGAAGAAATCCGCGAGGTGCGCATATGGAATGTCTCCACCAGCGGCAAGTACTGCTGCGGTGGTATGTTCCGGGCCGATAAAAAAAGAAAAGCCGGGCAGCACACCAGAGCCGCCACCGTACATTATCTGATAACCAAACAGCAGATACATAATACAGGCTACCGAATAGAGTGCGATATTTTTAGTAAGAATAACGACCACATTTTTTGACCGGACGAGACCTGCCTCCAGCATGGTGAAACCGGCCGCCATCCACATGACCAGTGCACCTGACATGAGCAGATAAAACGTATCAAGTCCATAACCGAGTGAGATAATTGACGAGTGGGCATCGAACTCTTCCGCTCCCGCTGTCCCTGCCATTGCCAGCAGGGCAAGGGTCGTTACCACTCCGAGAGTTCCCCGTTTCCAGATTTGATCCTTCATTCCTTCCTCCTGTAAGGTTGTCTCTGTGACCCGTATGCCACAGAAATTCATAAATACTGTTCAGCATTATTACAAGAGTTGTGCCACTTGATGTTTTTCGGCTAAAAAAAAATTATACTATTGTTTTAACGTGTTTTTTTGTTTTCAGCGAAAGACTTAGCTTTTAAATTTAATGACATATATGTTCTTTAAGACTGGTATTTGTTACTTTTTTGTACTCTCTTGCCTCACAAAAAGCCCGACAGGATATGCCGGGCCGCAAAAAAAGACAGAGAACATCGAACAACCACTCTTTCGCCCATCTTCTTTGTTACAGTCAAAAATTTATCCCCCGGCAAAGCGAGGAACGAGACGTCGAGGGAAGCGCCAGACGCCGCTATCAGTCATGGCTCTAATAAATTTTCTCCTGTCCTTGAATATGAACGAAATACAAGATTATTCAAGGTCCCCTGCAGGCCGCAGATCAATTGTCGATATATTCGAGAGGATACACCTGAATTTTGCCGTGTCCTGTCTGTGTGGGACTGGCTCCCTCCGAATCATCGCCCCCCATGGGTTCAAGGGTGCCGGGGATTCGGTCGGGGATAACCGGCGGGACTTCCTGTGAGAATTCAAAGGTATCGTCCTGCAACAGAGGAGATTCCGCTGCTGCTGAATCATCCCGCGGGACTTGCAGATCAACCGCCGGGGCAGAGAGCCTGTCATAGAGAAAATAAAGGCCGAGACAGAGAGCAAGGGCAATAAAACCGCGCAGAGCGTGGGTCAGCCAGCGATCACTGCTGTGCTGGTTATCCCTGGGGGCGAGGGGCTCCTCACCCTCTTCGCCCTCCTCTCCCTCTAACTCTTCCGCCTCAGAAAAATTGACAGCGATTACGCGTTCAACCTTCTCCTGCCCGGACTCCTCTTCTGCCTCCGCCTTCTCCCGGGAAAGGACCTCCTCACCGCCCCGCCGCCCGACAGCCTCGGCGACAGCCACGAAGGAAGTGGCTTCGGGATGAGGAGCAGGCCGATCTTCGGCAGCTGCCTGCGTAAAACTTTCCCGTTCCGGCGCACTCTTCATATCCGGGGTCGCGTCACTGATCTCAGCCATGTCCTGCTGAGAAGCAACCAGTTCCGGGACTTCTCTTTGCAGGGCACAGAGAGTAATAAATTCCGGAGTAATCACTGCATTCTGATCCGCAGCTTTAGCCAGAACCACAGTACAGAGTTCATTGAGCTGGTCCGGCTGACCACCTGAGTACTCGTGCAGCAGGGGGAAGCAGCCCTCGGCAAAGAGGGGGTCGCAACAACCGGCAGCCTGAAGCCGATACTCGATATATTCGCGGGTCTCAACCTTATTCAGCGGGTTCAGCTCGGCATGCCAGGCCATCTTCTGACGCAGGATGCGGTTAGCGGGCTGACCAAGGGTTGAAATCAACGGGGGACACCCCACAAGCAGCAGATTGAGCAGGCGGCGGCCATCCTTCTCCAGCCCGATAAGAGTGCGCAGCTCTTCAAAAAAATTCTGACTTAACCCTTCCGCGTTATCAATGGCCAGCAGAGCAATCCTGTCCTTTTCATGGACCTCTTTGAGCAGTTTGCTCAGCTCCATCATAAACTGCAGCCGCGTGAAGACCTCCTTCTGCAGGCCGAAACCGGAGAGAACACTGTTGTAGAATTCAACCATATCACCCGGCACATCGGAAATGCAAAGGACGGTGGTCTCTTCCTGCACCTCGTCAAGCACCATCTGCAGTACGGTGGTCTTGCCCACCCCCGCATCGCCGATAAGCATCTGAAAGCCGTTCTCCTCATAAACGCCTTCGCAAAGGGCTTCGACGACCACCCGACGGGACTCCCCATTCCAAAAAAAATCACGGTTCGGCCGGGCCTCAAAGGCCTTCTCCTTGAGATTAAAATAACTGTCATACATGGCGGGTAGTCCTCGGCGACTTGAAGTGATTCTTTTACGCAATAAAAATCTGTTGAAATTTCTTCTTTTATACCAGAAAAGCGGGGGAAAAAGCAAGATAAGCATGATCTCTTTCCCTCTGTTTTCAGGAGGCTTGCGCGCCGGGCATCCCGAAATCATGGTGAAAAGCCTTGAGTTCAGAGCAGCGCTCTGGTATTAGTGTGCGGTTATCCTTATCAAGGGAAGCTTGAAGGAATAATCCATATCTCAGAGTCCCCCTCAGTGACTTCCATGCAACCTGCACTCACGATCATCGTTCCAGTCTATAATGAGGAAGAAAGTCTGCCTGTTTTTTTCGCGGCGATGGATGAGTTCCTCGCCATCACACCTCTGCCGACTGAAGTTCTTTATGTAAATGACGGCTCAAGCGACAACAGTCCGCAGCTGCTGCGTGACAAGTGCGCCGACGATCCCTGCAGCCGCTTTCTCTCCCTGAGCGAAAACCGGGGCCTCTCCACTGCCATCAAGGCCGGTATTGATCACAGTCATACAACCCTGACCGGCTATATCGACGCCGACCTGCAGACCCGCCCCGAAGACTTTACTGCTTTTCTGCCATATTTCGCGGAGTATGACATGGTCAACGGCATCCGCGCCAAACGCCGCGACAGCATCGTCAAGAAGATCTCCTCAAAGGTGGGAAACGGCTGGCGGCGATTTATGATCAATGACGGCATTCGCGATACCTGTTGCCCACTGAAAATCCTCAAGACAGAATATGCGATAAAAATTCCCTTTTTCCATGGCATGCACCGGTTTATCCCCGCCCTCGTACAGCTTGAAGGCGGCCGGGTGAAACAGATTCAGGTTTCCCACTACTCACGGATGGCAGGGGTTGCTAAATACCACCTCTTCAACCGTCTTGTTGGCCCTTTTTTTGATACCCTCGCCTTCCGCTGGATGCGCAATCGCCATATCTCCTATACCGTCGCCGAAAAGAGTACGACGGATAAGACCCTATGAGCCAAACCCTTATCTACGCCATTGGTTTTGCGGCGCAGCTGCTTTTCTCCGCACGCCAGATTACACAGTGGATCAGCTCGGAAAGGGCGGGCAGGGTCCTCTCGCCACTGCTTTTCTGGCAACTCTCCATCGTTGCCTCCTTTCTGCTGATGCTCTATGGTATCCTGCGGGAAGATTTTGCCATCGTCATCGGCCAGGTACTGACCTATCTCATTTATACCCGGAACCTTTATTTCTTCGGTTTCTGGCAGAAAATTCCGGCCTTTTTCCGCCTGCTCTTCATCTGCTTTCCAGCCATTGCAGTCACCATTCTCGTCACCACGGGGCACCAGTACAATTTGTCAACGCTGCTGACAAACAAAGAGATCCCACAATGGCTTATGATATGGGGTATCACCGGGCAGATTGTCTTCACCTTCCGCTTCGTCTATCAATGGATCTGCAGTGAAAAACAGAAGGAATCAGTCCTCCCGCCGGGCTTCTGGCTGATCAGCATCAGCGGTTCGGCAATGATCCTCAGTTACGCCATTCTACGGAGAGATCCAGTCCTCTTTGCCGGCCAGATATTCGGTTTTATTGTCTATTCCCGCAACCTGATTCTCGACCTGCACGCAAGTGATAATACTCAGCAAAAGTAACACTTCCGCCCTAACCTTCACTTAACAACGCCATGGCCCGCCCCAATGTCAATATCCCCTTTTTGCTCCTGCTTCTCGCCTACTTCACACTCCATATTGTACTGCGGGTAAATCTGACCCACGGCCTCGACTACGATGAAGCTGAGCAAACTCTCTTTGCCCAGTGGCTGCTGCCGGGCTACACCGAACAGCCGCCTCTCTTCACATGGATACAGCATGGCCTCTTTCAGCTGTTGGGGCACAATGCCCTTGCCCTCAGCATAATGAAAAACGCCCTGCTCTTTTTCACATATCTCTTTACCTGTCTCAGTGCACTGCGCCTGCTGCGAAACGGGCACACCGCAATCCTTGCAACGTTGTCACTGCTGCTTATCCCGCAGATCGGCTGGGAATCACAGCGCGACATGACCCACACCGTGCTGGTGGTCTGCGCCGCTGCCGGAACCCTGCTGGCCACGCTGCGGGCAGTGGAGAGACAAAGCCTTCTCAACGCCCTGCTCCTCGGCTTCTGCATCACAGCCGGCTGTCTTGGCAAGGCCAACTACTTTCTCTTCCTCGCTATCCTTCTGCTTACCCTGCTCAGCATCAAAGAGGGGCGACAAGTCATCTTCAACCGTTTTTTTCCCCTCGCCCTGCTCCTGCCCCTGCTGCTCTGCGGAGAGTATTTCTGGTGGATGTACAATAATCAGGATATTGTCTTCTCTGCCACCCGCAAGTTCAAGCTGGCGGAAGCTGACTACCATATCCAGGGAGTGATCAGCATGGTACGGGCAATAACCCTTTTTCTCTTCCCCTTCTGGCTCTTTTACTTTTTGGTTTTTCCGGTCGGAGTCAAACCGGGAACCATTGATGAACCCGCTTTCGGTCAGCGCTTCATTGCCCGCTACATCCTCATCTTTCTTCTGCTGCTGCTCACCGTCGTGCTCAGTTTCAAAGTAACCTATGTAAAAGACCGCTGGCTGCAACCGATGCTCTTCTGTGCTCCAATCTGGTTTTTCTCCCGGCTCACGACGGCACAGGTGACAGCAAAACGTTTTCGCGTCTTTTTTGGCATCGGCATCCTCGCCATGGCAGGGATCTATATCGCGTTCACTCTGCGCATCGTCGGAGCTGGCTGGCACGGTGAAAACGGTAACTTTTCCCGCATGAACTATCCCTTTCCGGCCATGGCAGCCGCCCTGCGTGCCGAAGGATTTAACGGAGGTCTGATCCTCACAAACAAGCGTTTTTTGGCCGGGAATATGCTGCTCCTGTTCCCTGACAGCACAGCATTGATCCCCGGCTATCGCTTTGAAAAGCAGCTGTCAGAGCAGCAGGCCGCTGAATATAAAAAGGTGCTGTTGTTGTGGATGCCCTCCGAGAGCCCGGAGATCCCGGAAGAGCTGCGGCGCTATGCGAAGAAGATGGGAGTAGATGTAACAACACTGCACGAAAAAAAAATTACCCGACCGTGGCTCTATAACAGCACACCCTCACAGAGTGTCGTCCTCGGTACAGCCCTCGGAAACTGGCAGGAAAGAAAGCAGCTGCAGTAATTTACTTCCAGCCCCGCATGCTCTATAGTTTGTCTGTCGTAAAAAGATTCCCCTTCCTCTGGAGAGCCATGAGTAAAACCACACCAAATCCGCCGACCCGGCGGCGCAATCTGGCGTTCAAACTACGTCCTGTGCTGCGCTGGATTACCAAACTGCGCAGTACACCGCACGCCATCGCTGGCGGGCTTGCTCTGGGAATGTTTGTCTCGCTCACCCCCACCGTGGGCATTCAATTCTTCGCCGTAGTGATTATCGCGTCGCTCTTGAATCTGAACCGTGCCGCAGCCATTATCCCTATCTGGATCACCAACCCGGTGACCATCGCCCCGATCTACACTTTCAACTACTGGGTCGGTCTGCAGTTTGTAGACGGCCCCCCAGTCAAACAGGTGTCAGCACTCTTTCTGGAGATCAGTAAGAACATGACGAAGATGCAGTTCTGGGAGGTCAAGGAGCAGTTTAAAGTTATCCTCCACACCGGCAAAGAGGTCATCCTGCCACTCACCGTGGGCAGCGTACTGGTTGGACTGGTCTGCGGAGCCCTCACCTGGATTCTATCCCTCTCCCTGCTGAAATTTCTCAGTACCCGCCGCCAGCGGAAACATATTCTCTACTGAGCTGGTTTCTCAATTGATTTTCTCCTCCTGCTCACCCCCGCGCCACGCAGAGTACTCCGCCCGCCACTCTGCGGTACCACTTCAATCTGCGTGGGAATCCGCTCCTTCAGTGCAGCCACATGAGAGATAACTCCGATCAGCTTGCCGTCCTTCTGCAGCCCGCCGAGGGCATCCAGTGCCATCTCGAGGGTCTCATCGTCGAGGGTTCCAAATCCTTCATCAAGAAAGAGGGAATCCACCTGCACCACACGGCTGGCCATCTTTGACAAACCGAGGGCAAGCGCCAGACTGACGAGGAAGCTCTCGCAGCCGGAGAGGTTGTCAATGGGGCGAATTTCCCCCGCCTGGTCGTTGTCGCGCACGTTGAGTTTCAGCGGAAAGTCATGGTCACGCTCCAGCAGGTAGCGGTCCGTCATTCTGATCAGCTGCCGACTGGCATGGGCAACCATCAGCTCGAAGGTGAGGCCCTGGGCAAAGTTGCGGTATTTCTTACCATCACTCGAACCAATCAGCCCGTGGAGCCGATGCCAGACTGCCAGCTGCTGCCGCTGCTTCTCCACCCCCCCCAGGCGGGCGACAATACTCTCCCGTGCCACGCGGTCGCCCTCAAGTCGTTGCCGTAAAGCGGTCGCGACATCCCGACCTGCCACCTCCTGCTCTTCAAGCTCCTTCAGCAAGGGTGCAAGCTCTTCCGCCTTCTGGGAAGTCAAATCCCGAGCCTTCTCCTCCTCAAGTCTGGCACTGCGGTCCCCGCGAAGGGCGGCAAGCCTCTCCTCACGCCTCTCCAGCTCCCGCTCCACCGCTGTAAGTCGTGCCAGCTCCTCTGTACAGAGACGTCCGGCGGAAAAGGCAGACTCATCGGCAAAATCGGCAGCAGCGAGGGCAACGGCAAAGGTGCTCTCAAGAGCGACCAGCTCGGGAACACGCTGCTCAAGCTGGCTCATGAGGGTGGTCAGGGAAGATTTCACACCCTGAAGTTCGGCACGAAAAGTCTCCACCCTGGCACGGGCATCCTTTTCGCCGACGGCTGTCTGTTCCACCCTCTGACGCAGCCGTTTCTCCTCCAATTCAACGTCTCTGTCGCCAAACAGCTCTGCCCGTTTCTGAGACTCTTTTGCAAAACGTGTCTGCAGATTTTTTAATTCCTCTCGCCGGGCTGTCAGCGCCTCTTCTCCGTTCTCTATCCGGGCCAGGACCCCTGCCTTCTTCTCCATCAAATCGCTCTGCTGTTTCTCGACGGCCTCTCCCTGTTCCTCCAGCCCCTGCCAGTAACGGCAGCGTTCACTGAGCAGAGGCAGGAAGTTTTCCTCCTCGCCAGTAATACCAAAAGGTTCAAGCAGACTTTTCAATTCTCTGCGTATCTGCTGCAGACGCTCCTGCAGTTTCTCCGCACGGCCTCTCCGTTCCAGCCCCTGCTTCTCTGCAGTATCACGTTTAAGACGTGCCACCGCAAGCTGTTGGTTCCCCTCCGCACCGACGGCCAGCAGCCGCTTCTCCTCATCAGCCTTTCGCCGATATTCCACCTCCAGCTTTTCGAAACGGAGAATCACGTTATTCAACGTTACAAGCCGTTTTTCTTCACCATTCGGCAGCGGTGTTCCTTCCGCAAAAGGATGTCCCAGCGCCCCGCAGAGCGGGCAGGGCACGCCGTCGATCAAATGACGGCGTTCAGCTTCAAGGTCCGTGATACGCCCCAGAAGTCCGACGGTACGCTCAAGATCGCCGCGTTCCCGGCGGATCTCCGTGATATCCCGCCCGTTGAGCAGTTGTTTTTGTTGCTCCGCCGCAGAAGTCAGTTGCCGCTGCAAACCGGTCACTGCCTCACTATCAGCCAGACCCTTCTTTTCAAGAGCAATCACCTTGTCACTCAGTTTTTGCCAGACTCCCCGCACTGCCACAACCTCTTTCTGTTCCGTGGTAAATTCCGCCAGGGTGTCCGCAACAGTATCCACCTTCATCTTTACAGCCGGGAGCTGTCCCTCCAGCTTCGCATCCTGTGCGTTTTGCCTCATCCACCGCAGCCGATCTTCCTTTTTCTGGAGAAGGCATTCAATCTGCCGCTCAAGCGTTTTTAACTCCTGCTGATTCTTCTCTTTCTGTTTTTCCCCGACTGTAACCATCCCGGCCGCCGCCTCTGTGGCATCCTTCCGCCCGGCCAGAGCAGCATCGAGCAGACGAACATCTTTCAGCCGCGGCCTCTCTGCCTCCTCCGCTTCCACCGCCTGCACAGCAGCCTTCTCCTTCTCCATCAGCACCTGCCGGGCCACCTGCACCTTTTCCTCAAGGAGGGGCAGTTTTTGCTGGCACTCCAGCCGTGTCCTGTCATCCTCTGCCCTGCGCCGCCGTGCCGCCGTCAGCCCGGCATACTCTACATCCAGCTGCGCTGCCCGTTTTCCAAGGGACAACCGCTCTCCCTGCAGGGAAAATTCCTCCCGGTCTACACCAAGCAGTCCGGCCTTCCGGTCAATCTCCGCAAGTTCCATCTCCAGGGAAGCCATCCCCTGACGCCAGCTCAACGCGCGTCCAGTCTGGCCAATTCGGGCAGTAATGACCAGCACCCGCCTCCTCATCTCCTGCAGCCTTTCCTCAAGGGAGGCCACCTCCTCCCTCTCCAGGACCTGAATGCCGTTGATATCTCCCTCCATTCGGGTCAACTGCTCCTGTTCAAGGCGGGTGCGCTCATGTACCCGACGGGAGATCTCACTGTAGATACCAGTACCGGTTATCTCCTCCAGCACTGCGGACTTCTCATCTTCCTTCGCCCGCAGAAAGGAGTCAAAACTTCCCTGGGCAAGAAGGGTGGAACGGGTGAAGCGATCAAAATCCATCCCTGTCGCTCTCTCCACCTCCTCCATCACCCCGCCCTTTTTTGTCTCCAGCACCTCGCCCGTAAGGGCGTTGGCAAACTCATACTTTGGGGACTGCAGCGGAGCCCCGGCCTTTTTCCGTGACCGGTGCTGGCTGAAAAAACTGCGGAAGGTCCCCGAACCGCAGGAGAAGGTAACCTCGGAGCGACATTCACCGGTGTGCCGGGACATGATCTCGTTGCTCGATGCAGTAATGTTGCCAAGGCGCGGGGTTTGCCCGTAGAGAGCGAGGCTGATGGCATCCAGCACGGTGGACTTGCCCGCACCAGTGGGACCGGTAAGTGCGAAGATCCCGCCCTCCACATAGGAGTCGTCGGTAAAGTCGATATCCCACTCACCGTAGAGCGAGTTGAGATTTTCAAAGGTGAGGTGAAGAATTTTCATACTGTCCCCGTAGTCTTATGGGAACCTTGAATAATCAGTCTTTCGCCCATCTTCTTCGTTACAGTCAAAAATTTATCCTCGCAATATCGAATATATAGCTCCGGTAAATTTTCTCCTGTGCCTTGAATATGAACGAAATAC
>Ga0172378_10000063_pt1 | contig 75600 bp, 73 predicted proteins | sample GrowelOW332metaG_FD_119755 | JGI IMG/M metagenome (GOLD analysis project Ga0172378, IMG submission 119755) | Groundwater microbial communities from an aquifer near a municipal landfill in Southern Ontario, Canada - Pumphouse #3_1 metaG | ecosystem: Environmental > Aquatic > Deep subsurface >... | reverse complement strand
GGTTTAGCTGGTGGAACATGGGCAGATATTGGCTTTGAGAGTGCAATTATTGATGGGAATTTAGTAACAGCTGCTGCTTGGCCTGCTCATCCTGAATGGTTAGCTAAATTTAATGAGTTATTATTAACAAAATAATCTCATGCCAAATCAATTAAAACCTTTTTTTGTAACTTTGTATGTGAAATTATAAATAGAGAGTAATGTGTTAGAGTTTAAAAAACTCTAACACATGAAGGTTCTATAACTTAAATAGAAAATTCAAATGTCTTGAGTTGCTGTTCCACTTTTTAATAAAGAAAATATTTTTGATTAGTTCGGTTGGAATATCCAATAATTCTATGAGTTTTTATAATTTTATTCTTCTACTAATTCAGTTATCGCTTCTATTGATTCAGTGGTCATATCTAAATCAATATGTTGAGCATCTTTAGCTTCTACAAGTTTTACATCAAAACCTTTAGATTTTGCTAGATTATAAAAATCAATTGTAGTTTGTGGTTTTGAAATATCATCAGCTGTTCCATAAATAAGAACAAATTTTGTTTGCTTATCAACTTTATCCAAAACATCAATTATTGAAATAGCATCTTTTAATTGTGGTTTTTCTTTTTTTATATCATAAACTCCACCAGCACAAACAAGATTATCAATCAACATTGGTTTTAATCCAGTTAATGTAGCACCCATCATACAACCAGCACTATGTCCAATATATGTGATTTTACTAGCTTCATATTTCTTTTTTAAAGCTTTTACTAATTCACCTAAAAATTCTACATACTCTTTTTTTGCAGCTAAACTTTCAACACCTTCATGTGATAAAGAAGTAAAGTTATTTGTAGAACTTTTTGAATATCCAGGAAGAGCAACAGCTATTGTTGTAACATCTGTTCTCATTGCTATATCTTCAGCAAATGGAGAATATCGAGCAAGTGTATCTGTCCCATCTTTCCATGTTCCATGAACTATGATATTTAATGAACCTTCTACTTCACCTTTAAATTTTTTGTACTCTATACACTCATTTCCTGCATAAATAAAATTATCACCTTTTTTTGCACACTCATCTTTTGAGATAATTGCTGCATTTAAAGATAAACTAGAAGCTATTATAAAACTTGATAACAATAAACTTTTTTTAAACATTTTATTCTCCTATTTTAAATTAAAAAGATTAGATTAATATGCTGTAATTCCAATATATCCATCTTTTTGTTTTTCAATAACTTCAACAATTCCAGCTTGTGTAAAATCAATACCACTTATAAAATCAGATTCTTTCCATTTCATAGTTTCCATTGTATTTCTACAACCAATAAACTCAACATCATATTCCATTAAAGATTTGATTCTTTCAAGAGTTTTTTTGTCATAATCTTTTTTTAAAACTTTTAATCCTTTTCCATAGGCAACAACAACTATTTTTAAGCTCTCAGCTGGATACTCTTTTAAAATATTATACATAGAACCAATTGTATGTTCAACAGTTTCTAAATCACCAACATACAAAGAATAAACCACTTTTCTTGGATTGTCAAATGTTGGTTGTGGCTCACTAAATTTTGATTGGGCATAAGAAAATATTGCCAATAAAACAATTAACATAATTTTTTTCATTTTCTATCCTTTTATTTTTACAATCATATCTTTTGATACAATTCCACTTTTAATAATCTTACAATAAAGTCCCCTATGGGCTTTTAATAATAGTGGCAAACTTTCATCAAAAATTGCTAAATGATTACAAACAGTACAAATTTGAGTAATTTGTATTTCGGAATCTTCAATTATTAGTTTTGACCCAACTTCTAAAATATGTGGATCAAAATCTAATAATATATTTTCACCTAAACTTCCAAATTCTAAATTTATCCCATTATCTTTAATAATTTTATAGGACTCAATTCCCACAATCATAACTGTTTGTTCAAGTTTTTTCTCTGCAAATTTATCATTTTCAATACCGTAATCTTTTATAAGATTTAACTTATCTACTTTTGGTCGAGGAAGTCCACTCGACTCTTTTGTAGCACTAAAAGTATCTAATACTTTTCCTATAATTTTTGTGTTTTTCCTCATATTATTTTAGATTTTCTTTCAAAATTTCTAAAAAATCACTTTTTGTCCAACTACCAGGATATTGTTTTATATAATCTCCCTTTTTTGAAACTATAAAAAATGTTGGAGTTATCTCTTTATAAACCTTTTGAAGTTCAAAAGGAAGTTTTGTTTCGTCAACATCAACTTTAATATAAACATAATTTTCATCTATTTTATTTTTAACCTCGGTTAAATCAAGGACATCTTTATTCATTTTTTTGCAAAAATAACAAGTTTTTGAAAAGGTATAAACAATAATTTGTTTATTCTCTTTTTGGGCTTTTTTTAAAATAGTTGTTTCATCATTTGAAAGCAACTCTTTGGTTTTGCTAGTTTGAACTGAATTATTTTTATATTCCATAAAAAATATTGCAAGATTTGTATAATCTTCATTACTTAAACCTAAAACTGCTTTTTTAGTTTCATAAAACTGCAAAATATGTTCATCACAAATAGAGTTAAATCTATCAGGTTTTTCCAAATAAGATTTTAAATAAGACTCTATTTCTAAGGCTCTCATTTCAACATCTTCTGGATCACCAACTTTTTTTGGACTATCCATAATGGCATAAGCTAACATATTTACTGTTGGTGCTTTTAAATTTAAAAGCTTATTGTTTTTTTCAAAAAAGTTCTCTTTTAGAATATTTATATCTATAAAATCTCCATGACAAGATGAACATTTATTTTTAAAAATAAATGCTCCATCTTTATAATCTGCATTTAAACTAACAAATAAAAATAGACAAAATAGTAAAATTTTTATCAAAATAAATCCTTTTTTCTATTTAAATAATTCCTGGATTTCCTTTTACACCAATAATATCAGGAGTATCAACTTTTATATTACTAATATGTTTTACATTTTTTAGATAAGTTTCAACTGTTTCCCATACAGGTTCACCCTCACTTTGAGCTCCAACAGTTGACCAACCAGCTACTTTGTAAGATTTACTAGCATCAAGTTTTTGACCAGTTTTTGTTAAAATAATATCTGTGATTCTTTCACCCATTTTAGCTGTTGGATTTATTCTATATGAAATTCCACCAGTTCTTACCATATCTCCACCTTGTTGGTAGAATGGATCTTCATTAAATAAATTATCTGCAACATCTTCTAAAATTGCTTTAATATCCTCACCTTTAATATCTCTTGCATAAGTTTCAGGATATGTCATAGCTGTTTGAGTCATTAAATCATCAAATGTAATTGTTTGACCAGGCATTACAGAAGTTCCCCATCTAAATCCTGGACTTAGTGAAATTTGTGCTTCTTTTACTTCTAAAAGTGCATCACAAATAATTTGATCCCAAGAACCATTGAAATTTCCTCTTCTAAACAGAGTTTGTTCAGTTGTTGCTATTGGTCTTGTAAGTTCTTTAAGAAAAGGAAGTCTTACATCTTCAATATATTTTTTCATCTCTTTATTTTCAGGAATTAAATCAGAGAAAATAGGAAGAAGTGTAAATTTAAAGTCTTTGATTTTTCCATTTTGAATATCTAAATCTAGAACATTTAAGAATTTACCATTACTTCCAGCATTACAAACATAAGTTGTACCACTTGCATTTTTAACAGGAACAGCTTCAGGAACACCATCGTGAGTATGTCCACCCATGATAAAGTCAATTCCAGTACAAACTTCTGCCATTTTTTTATCTGTATCAAAACCATTGTGAGAAAGAACAATAATTGCATCTGGTTTTTCTTCAGCTTTGATTTTATTCACGATTTCTTGCATAGAATCTTCTTTTATTCCAAATGACCAATCAGGGATAAATCTTTGAGGATTTGCAATAGTAGTGTAGGGGAATGCCTGTCCGATAATTGCAACTCTTGCTTTTCCCATTGTTTTGATTGTATATGGTTTAAAGGCATGTCCTGTATCTTCATCAAAAGCTTCAGCTCCATTCATTAAAGCATCTTCTTTAACAAAGATATTTTGTGCTAAAAATTCAGCTTTTAATTCTTTAACATTTGCTAAAACTTCTTCCGCTTTATATGTGAATTCCCAATGTCCGACAGCCACATCAACACCTAGTAAATTCATAGCACCAACCATATCTCTACCTCTTGTGTAAAGAGCAGTTGCACTTCCTTGCCATGTATCTCCACCATCTAATAAAAGAGTTTTATCAGCACCAAAACTATCTTTTAAATAATCAACAACAGTTTTAATTTGTGCAAAACCACCAACTTTTCCCATAACTTTTGCATGTTTTTCAAAATCTACACAAGAGTATGCATATTCAAGTCTTTTATTACCTTTAATTCCATAATAATCAAGTAATTTCTCACCTACAATGTGTGGTGGTTTACCAAAATTACTAAAAAATCCAAGATTAACACTTGGTTCTCTAAAATACACTGGAAGTAATTGCGCATGAGAATCTGTCATATGTAGAAATCTAGCATTTCCAAATGGCTTTAATTTGTAATAATCTTCCAATTTTTTTGTTTCAGTCATTCTTGTATGAGAGTTTGCAAATACAGGTGCAGCACCAAGCATTGCCATCATATAAACAAACTCTCTTCTACTTAATTTACTCATTTTTATACCTTTTATTAGTTTAAAATACTAATTTTTTATTGTATTTATAAATTTATGGGAATAAAAAAAGTCAAGAGTAATAAATCTTGACTTTTTTAAACCTATTAATAAAATATTTTATTAATATTTATACCCATCACTTGGACTTGCCAATTTCCAAGTTTTTTTAGCTTCTTCTTCTTGCGTTAATGCACTAATTGCAAAAGAACAAGCTCTCCAGGCACCATATTCAATAGTAGCTTCGCTTATTTTTTTCTTTTTATCATCAACAATATCTATAGTTTTAGCACCAGACTTCACAGCAAGATCAACAGCTTCAATATATTGGCTAGCTTTCATTCCTAATCTCATAAATTCAACATTATGTTTTACTGCTATTTCATTATACTTTGTTGCTGTTGCTAATACTTTTTCAATTCCATTTGCTTCAACATTACACTCTTTTTTTACATCTAACTTAGATATTTCTGAAGCATTAACACTCACAACTAATCCAGAAGTTAATAATGCTGTTGCTGTTACGAATTTTAAAATTGTTTTTTTCATAATATCCACCTTATTATTTTCTTACATCTGGACCGTCAACAGCCATACCATTTGACATATACGCAAGGAAATATAATAACTCTTTCATTTGTGTACTTTCATCTTTTGGTGAAACTTGACCTTGATCTACTATACAACCTGATATTCTTCGCTCTAACGTACCTAACTCATCCCATTTTAATCTATAAACAGGGAAATGTGTAGTTTGTCCAGTTAAAGGAGAAAGCTTTTCATTTCTAACTCTTATTCCTGCACCTTGAATATGGCACTCTGCACAAGAAAGTTTTAAATAACCTTTTTGTGTATAATAATACTCTTTCCCATTTTCATAAGCTTTTTTTGCCTCAGCACTAGATATTTTAATATTAACTTTTTTACCAGCTTCAGTAGAAGAACTTGCTAAAAATGCTTGAAAATTTGCCATATTACCTTTTTGTGTATTCCACTCAGCTTCACCATTTGCTCTTAAACAATCATTAACAGCAGAGGTTATTGATACTAACTCTTTTTTCTTTTCATCAAAATATGGGTAATTCCCTGCTACTTTTGTGTCAGGGAAACAAGTTGCTAAAGAATTGCCATTAGCAAATTTTTTGTTATATAACTCTTCACCTTTATCTATTCCATTTTCATAAGGAGGCATCTCTTTGATTGCTTCATATTGAGATTTGGCATCTTTAGAGAATGAATAAGCCCCTATTGCAAAATCATTATGTTTTAAATTTTTCGCATAATCGTTTTTTAATTCCTCATCTGTTGAATAAGGGAAAAAAGTATTTTTATTTTTTTCTGGGTCCGCAAACTTTGCTTCAAAATATTTAATTGCTGCAATTCTATCTTTTTCAGCCCCTGCATTAAAATCAGCTGCATTTAAAGTACAAACTGTAAGTGTTATTAATGCTGTAAATTTTACAAATTTTGATAACATAGTATCTCCTTTTATTTTAATTACTAAAATGGGTAATTATTTAATTACTTCAGTACTTACGTCTGTATTACCTTTTAAATCTTTCCAAGTAAGTTCTATTGTATCTCCAACAGCTCCACCTTTAAATGAAAATTTCATATAAGGATCTTTTGATAAAAATTGACTTGTAGATGCTTCATAGACAATTTTATCTTTAACTTTTGCAACCACATAAGTGATAAAGTTAACTTCTTTTTTTGCTCTTTCTGCTTCTTGATAACTTAACATTGGGTGAGTTGCTAATGCTTTTACTTCAACAATTCCATCTTTTAATTTTGCTTTGATTTTTGTAGTACCTGACATTTTAATTCCTTTTTATATTTTTCTATTTAATTTTTTTAATTATTATGTTAAATGATTAGTTGAAAAAATCAACCACCACATCCACCAATAGTTACTTTTACTAATTTAGAAACTGCATATAATTTTCCATTAGCTTCTGCAACAACTGTTACAGTTCCTGTTTTTGCTAATTTAATTCTTATTGCATAATCAATAACTGCATTTTCAGGAATAGTAAATACTGCAACTGCACTTTCAGGGTTTGCATCTTGGAATACTGCAATTTTTGTAGCATTTAATGTTGTATCAAATGAAACTGGAATAACTGCACCATTTTCAGCAATATCAGGAGCACTTAGATTAATACTTCCTTCTGTAAAAGTAGCTGTTCCAAAAATTTCTTTTATTGCATCATCAACTTTTGTAGCTGTCCAAGCTTTTGGTAGAGTTTCTCTAAAATCAATTGCACTTAAATTCACAGGAATTACAGCAATTGCAACTGCTGTAACTCCAAAACTTAAAAAATTTCTTCTGTTCATCATTTTATATCCTTTTTATTAATTAATTGTTTTTAAATAAGCAATTACAGCTTTTATTTCATCATCACTTAACCAACCATTTTTACCAAATGCTGGCATTGCTGAAATTGGATTCGTTGTATTTGGGTCATAAATCTTTTCATATAAGGCTTCTTCTGGCCAAGCTGATAAAGCTTGTAACATAGGTCCCATACTTCCAGGTCCATCTAATGTTTTACCATTTATTGCATGGCAAGCTATACAATTTCCAGAAGTATTAGTCATAAAAATTTTTTCACCTTTTTTAACTAATTCTTCATCAGATGCAAAACTATTAACTGCTAATAATCCACTAATTGCTGTTATAGTTAGTATATTTTTAATTACATTCATAACTTTCTCCTTATTTATTTACTAGAATTAATCATATAGTCAATTATTTCTTTCATTTGTTCATCATTTAAATCAATACCACCTTTAGGGGGCATACTATTTATACCATTAATTCCATTATGATAAACTTTATCCATTCCCTTTTCAGTAACTTTACTCCAAGCTCCTTTATCGCCTAAAACTGGTGCTCCAATAGCTGGATTTCCATGACAAGTTGCACAACTTTCTTCATAAGTTTTTTGTCCAAAAGATAGTGAAACTTTATTTTCAACCTTTGATAAACTTCTTACAACTGACATAGGCTGATTTGAATTTGCTGTTAAATCAATATTTACTTTCATCAATAAATTTTGAATATCTTCTTTAATACAATCTTTCATACATCTTGTTCCTGTTCCATAAACTTTAGGATTAGAAAGCAATGCTGTCATGTTTTTTACACCTTGTTGTGGATTTTTTGTATCAACTTCAGGATAAAATCCATCGTGATTTGGCATCACAATTTTTATTAATTTTTCTTTATCTAATACAAACTCGTCTTCAAGTTCAACGCCATCATAAGTTATTCCATTTATAGATAATAAATATGCAGTAAGTGCATAAGTTTCACTATTTATCAAACTTTTTGGATGATTAAATGGCATTGAATCTTGAATATACCAATACAAAGTACTAGCATACGGCCAATAAGAGCCTATTGTTCTAATTGGAGTATCAGGATTTGGCTGTTCATCTGCTGGATTTAGTCTTTGAATTTTTAATGACTCTTTTGTTCCACCTGCAAGTCTTGGATAACCTTTTCCACCTATACCAAAATCACCATGACACATTACACACTGTGCATCATAAAGTTCATTGCCTAATTCAACAGAACCTTCTGCTTTTTTTGGTTTTCCATCATCACCAAGAATAACTTCTCCATTTTTCATATCAAACTGTGGTAAACCAGTTCCATCAGGTTTTACATCAACATCCCAAGCAATTATTTCTCTTTTTGTTGGAGTTCTTCCAATATTAAAATCTTTAATTTCTTGAGTATTCAAATAATATGAAGTATATTTACCATCTTTTATAGGATATTTTACTGCTCCATCAACAGACATTTCTTTTGTTGCTGCAAGTGCTGAAGTAGCTAAAAAAGTTGATAAACTGATACTAAGAAGAGCTGATTTAAGCTTTTTTGTGTTTTCTAATTTGAACATTATTACACTCTCCTTTATTTGTGATTTCCCAAGTTACAATAGCATTTCTATGATACACAGATTCAACTCCAACAGCAGAAGTTTCTTGATCAATTGTTGGTTGAATATTTCCAAAATCATCATAAGATCTACTTGCTAATAATAGAGGTTTCCCTTCCCATTTAATAACATAAGAAAATCTTGTCCAAGATTTTGGTAGTACTAAACCTTTAAGTCTTGCCTCAACCCAATTATCTCCACCATCAAATGAAATATCAACACCTTTGATTGTTCCATGTCCAGACCATGCAAGTCCTTCAATTTCTACCATTTCACCTTTTTTCAAGTTTGTCCATGGTTTTTCAGGACATGGACTTGTAATTACAGAGTTAACTTCATTTACCCAAAAATATCTGATTGCTTTACCTGATTTTTGTAACATTGTATATTTTGAAGTTTCTTCTTTTGAGTGCCATGGTTTATCTGAAAATTCTAATCTTCTTAACCATTTAGTATTAAGATTTCCTTCCCAACCTGGAACTATAAGTCTTACAGGATAACCTTGTTCAGGTCTTAAAGCTTCACCATTTTGTCCCCAAACAACCATAACATCATCTAAAGCTTTTTCAACTGGAATGCTTCTTGGATTTGAAGCATTATCACTACCTTCTGCTAACATCCAAATAGCATCTTTTTCAAGTCCTAAATCATCTAAAATAGTTTTTAACATTACTCCTGTCCAAGAAGCAGCACTCATAAGACCTTTCATAAATTGTAAACTATTAAATTGTGGACCTCTCCACTCTGGACTTCCATTTGCAGGACACTCAATAAAATAAATTCTTGACTCACTTGGATATTTTTTTAAATCTTCTAAAGTTAAAACAATCTCTTTTTTTACTTTTCCATGAATCATTAATCTCCACTCATTAGGATCAACATGAGCCGTTCCTCCATGATCTCTTGTGAAAAATAATCCATTTGGTGTAATAATTCCTTCTGATTCATGAATTGGACACATCGATACAGATGCATAGGCATCTCCTGATGAGAATAAATCATGGGTTCTTCTAATATTATTATGTTCATAAGGTGAGGGAATACCGTATAAATTTTTGTCTACAGGATCACCTAACTTTGTACCCCAAGGTGCTTCATTAATTATTGCTAGTTCATTTGCTTTTACTGATACTGGCGATAAAACTGATGCAGCACTTAAAGCTCCAGCAGAATAAATAGCTGTTTTTCTAAAAAAATCTCTTCTACTTGGTACTTCCATGGAATTAGATTTTACATCTTCTAAAACTTTGCTGTTTTTCAACTTCTACCTCCTACATTATTTGATTATATTTACAAAAATCATTTATCAAACAAATTATAAGTCTTATAACTTAAAACGAAACTGAATTTATTAATTTTTCTTATAATTTGTATGATAAGAATAGCATTAAAATAGCATTTTGTCGGTATTTTTTTAATGATATAACGATAAATGACTGTTCATTTTATTAAGATTAAATTGATGAATTCGATTGTTTTTATATCTTGAAAGAGCTGTATTAAAAAATTATTTTTTATAAAAAAGATGAAAAGTAAAAATATAAAATTTTTACTTTTCTAATTTAAACCACTTGTAAAGTTTTCTAATTAATATCATTAAAAATAATCCATCTACCATACTAGCAATAATAAATGAGAAATATTCAGACTGAGTTATTAAATTATAATTAAAAGATAACATTGCAATTGCTACCATAAATGTAAGAGGCATAGAATCACTAAGTGCAAAAAGTGCTGTTTGTTTAAATTTTAAATACTTAAAAAATACCAAATAAGAACTTATTAATCTAATAGAAATAATGGCTACTATTATAAAACCTGCATGTTGTAAAATATCCAAATCTATCATATCTAGCTTTACGGTTGAACCTGTATAAATAAAGAATATTGGTGCAAAAAAACCAAAACCAAAAGATTCAATTTTATCAAGAAGCTCGTGTTTTTGATTAAAAAACATTTTAAAGAATAGTCCAGCAGTAAATGCACCCAAAACAACATCTATTTTTAACAATAACATAATAGAAACTAAAATTAATAAAAGAGAAATAGAAAATCTTATATCTTGATCATATCTATCATTTTGAGAATCAGGAATAAGGAATTTTTTTAATTCAGGAAACCACCAAAAGGCAATATAAAAAACCCTTAAGCCTAAAATTGTAATTGCAACAACACTAATAACAGTTAAAATAGCAATAAAAAAGCTAATACTTAATCCATGTTCAGTCCAACCACTAAATAAAGTTAAAGCCAAAATACTTATGATTTCGCCAACAACACCAATAGATAAAGCAAGATTTAGCCAAGGTTCTTCTTTTCCATATTCTTTTATAAGCATCATAATCATACCTAGAGAAAAAATAGGTAAAGCAACAAAATAGGGCAGACCTAAAGCAAAGAACCAACAAACAAACCCAGATATTGAATACAATAATATAAAATATAAGATTACATTTACAGCCAAAGTTGCTTTTATAATTTTTACAAGTTTAAAATTTATTTCAAGTCCTGCTAGAAACATTAAATAAACGAATCCAAATTTAGCAATTAACTTTAAAGTTTCATCATCATATATTAACCCTAAATAACCAGCAATTAATCCTAAAACTATTTCAACAACAACAACAGGTGCTTTTATTATTTTTGAGACAATTGGTGCCATCATAATAATTGTACACACTGAAATCATTAAAAAAATTTTTTCCACTTATCTTACTCCTAACATATAACTATTATTCATATTTTATATATTTTATTATATTTGTCTTAAACTTAAGATTCTTCAGTATCTTTTATAATCATTCCTGCTTCTTTTAGAAAAGGACTTGCGACAAAAGTCATCTTTTTTATTTTGTCATATTTTGCGAATGATAGATATAAAATATCTTTAGCACGAGTCACTGCCACATAGAATAATCGTCTCTCTTCTTCTATGCTTCCACCTTTACTCATCAGTTTTCTATTTGGAAATCTTCCATCCATTAAGTCTATTACATAAACTTCTTTGAACTCTAAACCTTTACTTGCATGAATTGAAAGAAGATTTACTCCATCTCCTTCACTCATCTCACTTCCACCTAAAATCATTGAGTTTATAAATTTTGATAAGTCTTGAAAATTTCTTGATAAATTTTTTAAAAGCATTACTTTTCTATTTATTTTTGCAAGGGATTTTGTTTTTTGACTTGGATTTATTGTTCCATCTTTTTGTGTTGCTCTTTTCGTTGATAAAAAATCTTTTAATTTTGAATAAGCCATCGAAGAAGAGATACTTGACACCAAAGTTTCTGGAATTTTTGTTCTTCTTAAATGTTTCATTAGTAAATAAATATCATATAAATATTTTCCACCATCAACATTTAATTTTGGATGTTTTAAAATTGGATTTCCTAAAAAAGCCTCTTCAAAATTACAATCTTTAAACTTTGAAATTGAACCTAATTCTATAAAATCATCAAAAAGTCCCAATTGTCTATTTTTGACTTTTCCATTTTCATAAGGATTATTTATATCTCCTCTTGGTGAAAATAGACCTTTTAATAAATCACCATCACCTAATTTTATAAGTGCATCAAAAACATCTTTTGCAATTGCTTTTCCAATACCTTTTCCATGTTCAACCACATGAATAAAAGCCATCATATCGTTGTGTGTGATTTGCATAACTAAAACATCTAAAATAAATTTTATTTCAACAGAGTCAAAAAAACTCATTCCACCTTTTCTTTTTGCTGGAATCGAAAACTCTCTTAAGTTTGCTTCTATTCCATCTGCACTTGAGTTATTTCTATAAATAATCGCAATATCGTTGTGTGGTGTTGTGCTTTTTGAAATTAGTTCTGAGATGTATTCATATTGAGAAAAAAGTTCATTAAAAGCCAATAATTTTGGCTTATGTTCATTCTCAGTTCGAACAACTTCAAGTTTTTTTTCATAAACTCTTTCATTGTATTCTATAACTTTTGTAGCTAAATCTAAAATGGGTTTTGTTGAACGATAATTTTTTCGTAAAGTAAATACTGTTGCATTTTCATATCTTGTAGCAAAAGTGGAAATAATCCCAATATCAGAACCATTAAAAGCATAAATACTTTGGTCATAATCTCCAACACAAAATAAAGATTTTGGTTTAAAAGCATCAAGAAGTCGTCCTTGTAGAGGGTTTGTATCTTGATATTCATCCACTAAAATCTCTTTAAAACTAAAATCTTTGTCTTTTAATGTATCTAACATAATTGTTAGTAAATCATCAAAATTTGCATAACCATATTTTATTTTTAATTCATTAAATTCATCAACAACATCTTCATAAATCATAATATAAATCTCATGGCTTGGGCTTTTTGATTTTATCCAATCTCCAAAATTCTCACCATCATTTGAATTTAGATATAAAGAGTACATATCATATAAATATCCACCGTCATAGGGATTTGCTTCATCAGTTCTATCAAAAAATACTCTTTTTTCATAAACTGATTTAAATAGTGTTTTTAATTCATTTGGTTGTTTTAAAGTGATATTTACATTTAATTCTTTTAGAAGTTTATAAGAAACAGAGTGAAAAGTTCCTGCCATAATTTGTTTTGCAATGTCTTTTCCAAAAAATTTAGCAACTCTTGATACCATTTCGGCTGCTGCTTTATTTGTGAAAGTCAAAAGTAAAATTTCATTTGGTTTAACTCCACTATTTATAAGTGTTGCTATTCTTCCAACTATTGTAGAGGTTTTACCAGTTCCCGCACTTGCAATTATAAGATTATAACCAGCACCACAAGTTGCAGCACTAAGTTGTTCTTGATTTAGGTTTGATAAAGGCATGGATTAGTTTGTTGTATTTGTGAAAAGTTTTATCATTTCGAAATGGTATCATAATAGAATTAAGAGAGATTGAAATAAAAAAGGGATGTCTTTTGACACCTCCTTTTTCACACAAGGAAACATAAAAATTATTTTGTCTAAAAAATTTATCTTAAAGCGTCATATAAATAAGTCGCTGCGTCAACTTACCTACAAAAATATTTTACCAGCTCATAATTAACTAAAATATAATCGAAGATTAACAAATAGTAAACTATATTTTACTATTTTTAACAATTTGTTGTAGGAGTTTGTAATATCCAATTATTAAAATAATTCCTATATAAATAAATTGAGTTATATTTATGGATTTTTGAGCCATAATCCAATGAATTGTAATTAAAATTAAAGAGATATAAACTAACTTATGATAATTATTATATTTTCTAAACAACTGTTTTGAAGAAGTAATTGCCATAAATAAAAGTATAAAAAATGCAATCATTCCTAGATAAATAAATGGTTTGTCCAATGTCTCTTTTATAATAAATTCAAAATCAAATAAAGCATCAAAAACTATAAAATTTATTAGATGTAACAAAGCATAAAAAAAGGACAAAAGTCCAATTTCTTTTCTATATTTCATAAGATTTATTTTATTTTTTATCATGGAAATAATTATAGAAATAAATAAAATTATAGTTGCACTAACACCTGTGATTGTGTAAATATATTTTATTGGGTCGTTTACATCATCAAGTATAAACAATCTAATAAGTAGATAAACTATTGGTAAAAATGCTATTAAATAAATAAAAAATCTTTTCATTATATAAACTTTGTTAAATCCATTTTTGTATAAAGCCCTGATACTTCTTTTTCATAACCATTAAACATTAAAGTATTTTGTTTTAAAAAACTTCCTAAAACTCTCTCTTTTTTTTGAGACCATCTTGGATGATCAACATTTGGATTTACATTTGCATAAAATCCATATTCATCAGCATTTTCTTTTTGCCAAGTATTTAGTGGTTCTTTATCCACAAAAGAGATTTTAACTATTGATTTTATTGATTTAAATCCATATTTCCAAGGAACAACCAGTCTAATTGGTGCACCATTTTGTTTTGGCATAATTTCACCATAAAGCCCAATCGCTAAAAATGATAAATCATTATAAGCTTCATCAATTCGTAAACCCTCAACATAAGGATATTCAACAGCTCCAAAAGCACCTCTTTTTTGGTCAGGAAAACTAGAAGTATCAACTAAAGTTTCAAATCTTATATATTTTGCACTTGAAAGAGGTTTTACTTTTTTTATCAAAGAGCTAAGTGTAAAACCATTCCAAGGAACAACCATACTCCAGCCCTCAACACACCTAAATCTGTAAATTCTCTCTTCCAAAGTAAGCTGTTTTTTTAAATCATCTAAATCAATTTCCATTGGATTCTCAACTAAACCATCTATTTTTATTTTCCAATTATCTGTTTGTAAAGTATGTGCAATGTCTTTTACTTTTGCTTGATTTGTTGTGAATTCATAGAAGTTGTTGTGAGAAGTTATTTGTTCATAAGTGTTTAATTTTAGATTATTTTTATTTTCATCTTTTATAAAATCAAGGGTAATATTTGGAAGATTTTCTTTTGCAAGAAGTTCCATAACAGCGCCACTTGTTACAAGAGAAGCGACACCTAGTTTTATAAAACTTCTTCTTTTTTCAAATAATTCTTTTGGAGTTACTAAATTTTCATTAATTTGCCAAGATTTTTTCTTAATTATAATCATTAAATAGCCCTTTCATATTTTCCATATTATAGAAATTTTATGTAAAGGCTATGTTTAGTAAAAAGAAATTATTTATTTCCCTTTTAATAAAATAGTTATATATTTACTTGACCATACAAGCAGCCCAATAATCAATAAAATTGCAGTTAGGTTTATAAAAAATATATAATTTAAACCAAAATTAAAACTAAACGAAGAAAAGATTCTAAGTAATGCTATAAACTGAATAACAATAAAAATAAATATTGCAAAATTACTTGCATGGGGCGTTGTTCCTGAATGTCCTAAAATTACCCGTGTTCCAAAACCAATAAGAACAGTTAAAAAATATCCAAGTGCCATAGTGTGAATTACCGCTTTTTCAAAAATTATAGTTGGGTCATAAAATGCCATTAATCCTTCGATAATTGATACAAAAAAAGCTACTGGAATCCAGTAAAGTCCTAAATATAAAACCCACATAATAGCAGGTGATTTGAAAAATGGTAATTTCCATTTTATTAATTCTCTAGTAATTATTATAAATAAAGGAATATCTGCTAATAAATTTATTTTTGCATTATCAAAAGACAATAAAATTACTTTAAATGCTAATAATGAAAAAAGTATAGTAAGTAAATTTACACTTTTATTCGCCACATAACTTGGAACTTTTGCAGTAGTAAAAAAAGGAATCATTCTTTGTGATATTGCAAAAATAATCATAAAAAGAAATAGATAAAATCCTCCATCTATTGCAAATCTTGAAAGTTCATAAGCATAAGGAAAATTTAAAGAAGAGATTATAAATAAACTGTGAAAAACAAGTCCTGAAAAAAGAGCTATTAAAACCCATTTTGTGTCTTCTTTTATTTTTACGATACTTTTTTTATGGATTGAATAAAGTAGTTTAAAACTCATGATCTGAGCTATTAACATCAAAATTTGAAAAATAAAAGTAGCTTTTGAATAAAAAATAAGAGTTAAAAAAATTCCTAAAGAGGCAAAGAAGTATAATAAAAATTGTTTCATATAAACTTGTATTTGAATTTCTGCTTGTATCAAAAATCGTGGGAAAACAACAAATAAAAATCCTAAAAAGAACTGAATAAAAATAACAAAAACCATAGTATAGGCATGATAAGTTAAAACACTATTATCTAAAATAAGAATATTTGAATAAACTGATACAAATAAAGACATAAAAAGAATTAAAAATAAAATACCACTTGTAAAAAATGGTTGATGAGGTTGAGAAGAAAACTTCTTATACCATGAAAAAAACATAATTTCTCCTGAAATAAAGCCACTTTAAAAGTGGCTTTTTAATTTTGAGAATTATATCTAGTATAAAAATAAAAATCCTTGATTTTAAACAAGGGAGCTTAATATACTAAGCCTTTTAAATCATCATAAGCTTTACAAGCTTCTTTTAGATTCATACCACAAGCTTTTGTAAATAATTCAAGAGCTTTAATATTATTTCTTTCTAAAGATTCACCATCAGTATACATAATCCCTAAATTATAACAAGATTTTGAAAATCCTAAATTACAAGATTTTTCATAAAGTAAGGCTGATCTTGATAGATTTTTTTCCACTCCATCTGCATTATTATATCTAACAGCTAGATTATAACAAGCTTTTGAATGGTCTAAATTACAAGCCTTTGTTAAATAATCAACTGTTTTAAAAGTATCTTTTTCAACCCCATCTGCCACTGCATACATATTTGATATATTATAACAAGAAGCACCAAGTCCTTCATCACAAGTTTTTTCATATAAAGCTAATGCTTTTTTTGCATCTAATCTAACTCCATAACCATTTTGATACATATATCCTAAGTTATAACAAGCTTTTGTATGTCCATCATCACAAGCTTTTGAGAAAGCTTCTGCTGCTTTAAAATACTCTTGCTCAACTTCCGTTCCATTGTAATATAAAAGTCCAAGGTTATAACATCCAGATGATGCACCCTCATCACAAGCTTTTTTAAATATTTCTACGGCTTGTTCATTGTTCCCTTTTTTATATTGTTCAAAACCATCATTTACAGCGGCTGCAAATAAGGTTTGTAAACCTAACAAAAAAAACAGAGTAATTTTTAATAAACTTTTTAACATGATTTTTCTCCTACTAATAAATTTAGTGTAATTCATTATACAACTTATTTGAGGTATTAAGATAAAAGGAAAAAAGTCATCAAAATGATGACTTTTTTATTTAAGAATTAGTGGCAAGAACCACAACAAGAAGTAGATACAGATTCATTAACTGCTGCTAATGCTGCTTCATAATTTGGCTCTTCCGTAATTTCTGGACAAATTTCTTTATAAGTAATAATCCCTGAAGCATTGATTACAAATACTGCTCTACAAGTAACACCTGCTAATGGTCCTGAAGAAAGTAAAACACCATAAGATTTTGCAAAAGCTTTTGCTCTAAAATCAGAACCAACACTTAAGTTTGAAATCCCTTCAGTTGTACAAAATCTTCCCATTGCAAATGGTAAATCCATAGAAACTACGATTACTTCTGCATTTTCAACTTTAGCTGCTGCTTCATTGAATTTTCTTGTTTCTGCTGCACATACTGCTGTATCTAAAGAAGGAACTACTACTACGATTTGAGCTTTACCTTTTTGTCCACCTACTTGAAGATCAGATAAATCTTTTGCTACTACTGTAACTACTGGAGCTACATCTCCAACTTTTAATTCTGTACCACTTAAAGTAACTTCGTTACCTTTAAATTTTGTTGTTGCCATTTATTTTCCTTTATAAAAATATTTATTGGTATTATAATAAAATAGGATAAAATTAGTCTTAATTGCTTGTTGTCAAAATTAAATTTTAAAAATTATAATTTAATTTTGATACAGTTTTCTTCTAAGATTATTTTATTCTCAGCTAGTAGTTTAGTTAAAGATGCCTTAAAAGCTTTTTTACTCATTCCAAATTTTTCTTTTATTTCATCAGCTTCACTTTTATAAGTAAAATCAAGTTTTCCATCTTCTTTTTCTAAAAGATCAAAAATCTTGTCACCAGATACTTTTTCACCAATTTTTTGTAAAGATATATCTATTTTATTATCATCTCTTATATTTTTTATATAAGCTCTTTTTGTATCACCAATTTTTAGATTCTCAAAAATTTCTGTATGATAAATCATTCCATCGTAAGAATTATTTACAATTACTTTATATCCAAGAGGTGTTTTTGAATATAAAATTATCTGAACTTCAGCATTTTTTTCTAAATCTTTTATCTCTTTTAATAAATTATATTTTTCAGAAGCAATTAATCTATCTGTTTTATCATCAAGTTGAAGTTGTAATACTTTTCGTTCCCCCACATTAAAAGAACTACTTTTTTGTTTATTTTTAGGAACTAAAATATGTTTAGGAAGCCCAATATCTACAAAAGAACCAAATTTCATATTATCTACTATTTCTAAAGATGCAAATTCATATAAATATACATAGGGTTTAAGTGTAGTTGCTACAAGTCTATCTTCACTATCTGTATAAATAAATACATCAAGAAAACTTCCTATTTCCATAGATTTTGTAACATAAGCATTTGGAAGTAAAACCTCAGTTTCATCATCACTTATTAGATAAATTCCAGGTTCACTAACTCTGTTAACTGCAAGAGTATTTAATTCTCCCACATAAATGTGTTCGTTTATTTGTTTTTCGTTCATTTGGTTTTTCCGTTTCTTTTTTTATTTTTTTAGATTAAAAAGTTTCACTATTGCTAAAAAAACAACAGCTACTAAAATTATACTTGCACCTGAACTAATATCATAAGTGTAAGATACTATTAATCCTAAAATTGTGAATATTGTAGCCAAAATAGAGCTAATTATCATCATTGTCGATAATTTTGATGAAAAACTTTCAGCTAAATATGTGGGAATCGTTAAAAGTGCAATTACCAAAATTAATCCCACGGCTTTAATTGCAGCAACCACACAAAGTGCAGCTAAAATCAAGATTAGTGTATAAAAAAACTTAACATTTATACCTCTTAAACTTGCAAATTCACTATCGTATGAAACTGCTAAAATTTGTTTATAAAAAAAGACAATTATTGAGATAATAAAAATATCTAAAATACTCATATATATTAAATCTTCTTTTGAAACAGCAATTATTGAACCAAATAAATATGACATTAAATCCACATTATAACCAGGTGTTAAATCCACAAAAATAATACCAATAGCCATACCACTTGCCCACATCATTCCAATAATCGCATCAATTCTTGTTCGGTTTTTTAGAGTAATAATAGCGATTAGAATAGCTGTTAAAACTGCAAAAACTGTAGCTCCAAAAAGTACAGGAATTCCTAAATAAATAGCAAGACCAATTCCTCCATAAGAACTATGAGCGATTCCACCTGTTAAGAAAGTAATTTTATTTACGACAACTAAAGAACCTATTATTCCAGCTGCAATTGATATTAAAACTCCTGCAATTAAGGCATTTTGAATAAAATCATATTGTAATATTTCTAACATTTTTTGCCTTTAATGAGTATGTTCACAACAAATATGAGATTTTCCTAAAGCTGATAAAAGTTCAACTTCGCATAAATGTTCATTTTGTGTATTTATATTTTTTTCAAGATTTTCTAAAGAGTGATAAACTAAATTTTTATTTATATGAGCTACATTTTTTGCATAATTTAATAAAACAGAAATATCATGACTTACTACAACTATGCAAATTGAGCTATTTAACTCTTTTAACAACTCATAAATTTCTCTTTGACCTTTTACATCAATACTAGCAGTTGGTTCGTCTAAAAGCATAATTTTCGGGTTTGAACATAATGCACGGGCAATAAAAACCCTTTGTCTTTGACCACCACTTAAATCACCAATCTTTGAATTTGCAAAATCAGTCATACTAACTTTTGCTAAAGAAGCCATCGCACAAGCTACATCTTCCTTTGAATATCCAAATAATTTTTTCTTAGAACTAACATGTCCCATTAAAACTATTTCTATTGCTGTTATTGGAAAATCTATGTTTAAGTTTGTATTTTGAGGGACATATCCTACTTGATTATTTTTTATTTTTTTGTCAATTTTTCCCTCTTGAGGAGTTAGTAAACCTAAAATAAGTTTTAGTAAAGTAGATTTTCCTCCACCATTTGGACCAATTATTGCTAGAAAATCATCATCTTTTATTGATAAATTTATATTTTCTAATACATCTGTTTTATGATATTTGTAAAACAGATTACTAATATTTATTAATTCCACTAAAAACCTTTATTTGCAACTTTGTTGCAATAATATCAAAGATTGGATTAATTTAATATCAAATTTCTTTTTTAAGATAAGAATATAATAAGCCTAAATATTCATGAATTGCTGTTTCACTATTTCTTATATTTTTTGCACAAAAATATGCTGAATAAGAATCATCTTTATATGCTAGATGATTTGTTGGACTTGGGAATACTTCTAATCCCTCTTTTTGAAACAATAAAACGGCTCTTTTCATATGAGAAGCACTTGTAACTAAAATAAATTTATTATTTCCAACTATTTTTTTTGCTTCAATTGCCTCTTCTTTTGTATCTTTGGGAGTGTCAAGTTTTATAATATCATTTGGATTTACACCTAAAGATATTGCTAGTCTTTCTTGCATAAAAGCATGAGAATTTTCATCATTTGAACCATATCCTGAAACTATTAATTTTGCATTTTCCAGATTTTTATAATGTCTAATTCCCTCAACTAATCTATTTATTCCTACCATTTTTACTTGTGAAGTGATACTTAAACTTTCATCACTTTTATGTCCACTTCCTAAAACTAAAATATAGTTTACCTTTTGGGTTTCTAATAGAGCTTTATGTGTATTTTCCAATGGTTCTAAGAGTGCATTTGAAATTGGTTGAAAAGAGAAAAATAAAAACCAAGATAAGCCTAAAAATAAGAATATTTTGGCTTTTTTATATGAATTAAACATCAAATAAATAAAAGATATAAGAAGTAGAAATAAACCTATTGGAATAGGTAATAAAAAAGCTGAGATTATTTTTTTTAGTAAAAACATTTATTTAATAATATCATTTATTGCTTCAATAAATTCATCACTATCATTTACACATTTACATACTTTATAATCTTTTATTCCTATTTCATGGGCAATTTCTCTATATTCAATATCAAGTTCAAAATCTGTTTCTGAATTGTCAACAATAAAGGCTATTGGATAAATAATTACATTTTCATTTTTAAAGTTTTTTAACATATTTTCAAGTGAAGGTTCAAGCCATTTTAATGGTCCAACTTTTGATTGATATGCTAAATTTATTGATTTGAAAATTATTCCTTTTTGTGACAATTTATCAGACAATATTTTCATATGTTCATTCATTTGTTTTTCATAAGGATCGCCTGCATCCACTATTTTTTGAGGAAGACCATGAGCTGAAAAAATAAGATTATATTCACTTGGGTTTTGTGTTTTTGAAATAATTTCATCTAAAATACACTCATTAAAAGAATGATTCTTGTAAAAAGTTTCAATTATTTGTATTTTGAAATTATCATTTGCAAAATAGATAAAATCTTCTAAAGATGATTTTGTAGTCGTAGTTGAATATTGAGAATAAAGTGGTAAAAGTATAACCTCTGTTATTTCATCTTTTTTCATTTGTTTTATAACATCTTTTGCAAAAGGCGGAGTATAACGCATAACTTGATATGTTACAAAATCTTCTATTTTTTCATTTGCTTTTTGGACTAATTTTTCTGTTAATTTATTTATAGGAGATTCATTTTCTATTTTTTCATAATTCTTCCATGCACTATCAAGTCTTGAAGTTACTATAAAAGTAGCAATTAGTTTTCTAAGAAGATTACTTTTCATTGTTAATATATTTTTATCATTAAACATATTTGTTAAAAACATTTTTAATTCAGCTTTATTTCTAGCTCCACCCATATTAAGTAATACGAGTGCTTTTTTATTTTTTTGCATTTTCTTCCAATCTTATAATTTTATCGCTACACCATGAAGCCATGTCTAAATCGTGAGTAATTAGTAAAATGGCACATTTATCTAAAAGTGTAATTAATAGTTTCATCACATCATAAGCTATGATATTATCTAAAGCTGATGTTGGTTCATCAATCAAAAGTAAATCTGGTTTCATTAATAATGCTCTTAAAATAGAACATCTTTGCAACTGTCCACCACTTAACTCATAAGGTTTTTTATTTAAAATATCTTCTTCTAAAGTTAATTTTTCTAAAAATTCAGTTAGTTCTTTTGAAGAAATGTTTCCTACAACATCTTTTATTTGCTCTTTAATTGAATATGTTGGATGAAATGAGTTATATGGATCTTGGAAAATCATAGCAATTTTTGATTTTTCAATAGAACCTTTTATTGGTTTTAAACTTCCAAAAATTAATTCAAATAGGGTAGTTTTTCCTGTTCCACTTTTCCCAAAAATCGTTACAAGTTCACCTTTATTTAATTTTAAAGAAAAATCTTTATAAATTGGATTGTCTTTTTTATAATAAAAAGTTAAATTTTTTATATCTAAAACTCTTTTTTGATTCAATTTTGTACCTTTTTTTAAAAATATACTATATAAAAAACTCCCTTTATCTTAGCAAAATAGGGCTTCTTTTCTTTTCACAAAATATATACAATTATCAGTAAAACTTCCACTTGTTATTAAGTAAAAAAAAAAGAAAAAAAAGCTAGAATATTTTTTTAAATTTAAAGGAAAAAAATGAAAAAAATCGTATTAACATCAATCTTTGTTGCTGTAACTGCATCATACTTATCAGCTGCTTCTTTTACAGCATGTGCTGCATGTCATGGTGCAAATGGTGAAAAAGCTGCTTTAGGAAAATCTTTAATTATTCAAGGTTGGCCAGAAGCTAAAACTATTGAAGCATTAAATGGTTACAAAGCTGGAACTTTAAATGTTCACGGTATGGGTGCTGTTATGAAAGGTCAAGCTGTTAAATTAGCAGACGCTGACATTGCTGATTTAGCTAAACAAATTGCTGCAATGAAATAATTTTTTAAAACTAGTTAATGAAAGTTAACTAGTTTTCTTCTGTATTTATTTTTGATTTCTCTTTTTCACTTTTTATTTTTTCTTCTTTTGCAACTTTGAGGTTTTTTTCTTTATTAATTGCATCATTTAAGTCATCAACACTATCAAATAATAATCCATTTACCATTTTACTTGAATCATCAAATTGTCCCGTTTTTGCGGCCCAAATAAAAAGAAATAACATGCCTGCTGAAATTATAATTCCTACTATTAACATAAAAAAAAGTGTATCATTTATCATTTTTATTCCTATTTCATTTTTATTCTAAGTGAGTTTAATACAACCATTAATGAACTTAAGCTCATTGAAAGTGCAGCAATTAATGGAATTACATATCCTGCCATTGCTAAAGGAATCGTTATTGCATTATATATCAAAGATAAATATAAATTTTGTTTTATAAATTTATATGTTCTTGAAGAGATTATAAAAGCATCCATTAGAGATTTTAATGAAGAATTTAACAAAACAATATCAGAAACAGCTAATGAAACATCTGCTGAATTTCCCATGGCAACAGCTACATCAGCATTTGATAAAGCTACGCTATCATTTACCCCATCGCCTACCATTACAACAACTTTATCTTCTGACTTTAATTTTTTGATATATTCAGCTTTAGAAACAGGAGTTTGAGAGCTAAAATAATTTTTTATATTTAGTTGTTTTGCAATATTAAAAGCAACATTTTCATTGTCGCCTGTTAACATTGTAACTTCAATATTATGTTTTTGTAAATATGATATTAACTCTTTAGAATTATCTTTAATTTCATCTTCAAGTTCAAATGTTGCAATGACTTTTTTATTTATTGTAAAAAGATAAACAGTTTTATTTGATTCAAACTTATAATAAATTTCATTTTGTTTTAGTAAATCTATATTTCCACCTAAAAGTTCAAAAGATTTTCCTTCAATATTTGTATATATTGCACTCATCCCTTTTGCTTCAATATTTTTAACACTATTTATTTTTTTTTCTTTTAAATCATAATTTTTTAATAAATATTTTTTAATAGATTTACTAACAGGATGATTAGAAGCTGACAATAAAGAGTATAAAAGATTCAATTTATGGATATTATTATCCATAATTTTGGCTTTTACCACAGTTAATTCGCCTTTTGTTAAAGTTCCAGTTTTGTCAAAAACTACACTAGAAGCAACAGCCATTGATTCAATAAATTTTGCTTCTTTAAAAAGTAAACCTTTTTTTGCAAGTTCTGAAATTCCAACTAAACTAGCCATTGGAGTGGCAAGTGCTAAAGCACAAGGACAAGCAATAACAATAACAGAAACAGCAACAATAAATGATCTTTCAAATTGAGTAGTTCCTGTATAATCAAAACCTAAATCAATACCAAAAAAATACCAAACCAAAAATGTCATTAAAGCTACGGATAAAATTGTTACACTAAAACCTTTTGAAATTTGAGCAGCTTTTGTTTGTATTTTGGGTTTTGAATTTAAAGAATCTTCAAGAAGTGTAACAATCGATGAAAAAGTAGAGTTTTTAAAATCTTTTGTAACTTTGAAATTTATTAAAGAGTTACTGTTTATTGTTCCACTATATACAATATCTCCAATTTTTTTGTATACAGGAATTGATTCTCCGGTAAGGGTTGATTCATCAAAAAAACCTTCACCATATACAATTTGTCCATCAACTGGCACTTTATCACCAGCTTTTATTTCAATAACATCATCTATTTTTATACTATTTAATGCAACTAATTTTTTATTATTATTTTCATCTACAACAACAGCTTCTAGGGGTAAACTAGATTTTATTTTATCTAAAGTATCAACTGCTGATTTTTTACCTATAACTTCTAAATATTTCCCAACTAAAACAAAAGTGATAATCATGGCAACGGAATCAAAATAACTTTCACCTTTTACACCAAATAAAATAAATAAGGAATATGTGTAGGTTAAAGTAGAACCAAAGGCAACTAAAAAATCCATCGTAATAATACGATTTTTTAGTCCAAAATAAGCGCCTTTAAAAAAAATCCAACCACTATAAAATAATACAGGTGTAGATAATAAAAATTCACCAATGTGAATCATGTTTTTTACTTCATCTGAAATTCCTGTAAAAAATCCAGTATATTTTGCAACACTTAACATCATAATATTCATACTTGCAATTACTGCAACCATCATACGAATAAAATAATCTCTTTTTGCTTTTGTAGCTTGTATATCTGCTATACTTGAATCATAAGCGTAAGCGTTGTATCCAATTGCTCTAATTTTTAAAATAATTTCTGACAGTTTTAATTTTTCATCATCCCACGTAATTCGAGCTTTATTTGTAGTGAAATTTATATTAGCTTCGATTATACCTTTTGTTTCGTATAAAACTTTTTCATTTAACCAAACACAAGCAGCACAATGAATTCCCTCAATAATTAAATCTATTTGAGCAAAACCATCTTTGTTTATTTTTACATAATTGTCTAGAAAATTCTTAGAATCAAATTTTTCTAAATCGTTATTATCTATTTCTAAAGGTGGAGAAATTGTCTTGTTTCCAAGCTTTTCATAAAAAGAATCTAATCCATCATCTTTTAGAAGATGATAAACTCCTTGGCATCCTTTGCAACAGAAATTTAAATCACCTTCTTCTATCATAATCACTTTAGTAAATTCTAAATGACAATGATTACATTTAACTTTAGACAAAAAAACTCCTACGGTTATTATTACTTTTGATTGTTTATATATTATGTAAATTTATGATATTATATCTTAATAATTTTGGAGAGAGTCTTAATGATAAATAATATTTCAATACTAAAAAATATAACTATTTTATATGCAGAAGATGAAAAAGACTTAAGAGAAGTTACACATCAGATTCTAAAAGGCTTCACAAAAAAGCAATATGTTGCTCAAAATGGACAAGAGGGACTAGAACTCTTCAAAAAATATGAAAAAGAGATTGATTTAATTATTACTGATGTTAATATGCCTATTTTAAATGGTTTGGACATGGTAAAAGAGATAAAAAAAATCAATCTAAATATTCCAATAATCGTAGCAACAGCGTTTTCAAATAAGGAATATTTACTTGAAGCTATTGATATTGGTGTGGATAAATATGTTTTAAAACCTATTGATATTGCAAAACTTTTGCAAGTAATGTCACAATCTTTAATTTATCATGAACTAAAAGATTTATATACAGATAAACTAACAAATCTTCCAAATAGAAATAAACTAAAAAAAGATTTAGATGAGAATGATATAGATTTAATGGCTCTTTTAGATGTTGATGAATTCTCAACAATAAATGATCTTTTTGGTGAAAAAATTGGTGATACAATATTATATGAATTAGCTAATAAATTAAAAGAATATTTTAATGATGAAGATTATATTGTTTATAGAATTGAAGCTGATAAATTTACTATTGTTTCAAGAAAAAATAATCAAGATATAAATGAATTTTACGACCTTTGCAAAGCATTTGCAGATAAAATAGAAAAAGAATCTTTACTTATTGATGAAGCTGAAATTGATATAAATATTACTATTGGAATTGCTCAAGGTGATGGAGCAAGAGCATTTAAATACTCGCAAAGAGTTATAAATTACGCAAGAACAAAACTTCAAAGAATAATGATTTATAATGAATCATTTAAAATCCAACAATCATTTGAAGAAAATATTAAATGGGTAAAACAACTAAAAGTAGGGTTTAGAGAAAATTTATTTCAAGCATATTTTCAACCCATTGTAGATACCCAAACACAAAAAGTTCACAAGTATGAAGCATTAATCAGATATATCACAAAAGAGGGTGTTGAAATTGCTCCGTATAATTTTATAAATGTTGCTAAAAAAACAAAACTTTATCCAAATATAATAAAAATTGTTATTCAAGATGCCTTTAGATTAATAAAAAATAAAAATAAAAGAGTTTCTGTAAATATCTCATTTGATGATATTGCAAACGAAGAAACAACAGCATTTATTTATGAGATTCTAGAACTAAATAAAGAATATACAGAGTTTTTAGAGTTTGAGATACTTGAATCTGAAGAAATCTCTGATTTTAATGAAGTTTCAAAATTTATTTCTGAAATTAAAAAATTTAATTGTATTGTTGGAGTTGATGATTTTGGGGCTGGGTACTCAAACTTTAATTTATTAACTTTACTAGATATTGATTTTGTTAAGATTGATGGTTCATTAATTGAGAGAATAAATACATCAAAAGATTTAGAGATTATTGTAAATACAATTGCGAATTTCTCAAAGGAGTTTAAAGTAAAAACAGTAGCTGAGTATGTTTCAAATGAAGATATTTATAATAAAATAAAAGAGTTAAAAATAGATTACTGCCAAGGTTATTATTTTGATAAACCTCTTTGTTATGATGCAATAGAATAAAACTCGTAAATCCTTTTTGGATTTACAAATTCTTGAAATCGTTTAACTTATCTACTTACTGCGTATAAATTGTATTTTTTTAGAAATTCCATATCTTCATCATCTTTTACATTTTCAGCAAGAACTTTTATATTTAATAAACCTGCTAAGTCACTAATAGATTCTATGAAACTTTGTTTTGAATAATCTTTATTAATATCACAAGTATAATCCCTTGCAAGTCTAATATAATCCAGATTGAAATCTTTTAGATTTCCAAGAGGAATAAATTTAGTTTCAAATCTTTTTATAATTATTTTTGCACCACATTTATGAATTTCATCTGCAAAAAACTTAAATTTGTCTACATTTTTAGCAACCGCATAAGCTGTTGCTGAAAATACAAGTTGTGCCGCAATGGCTTTATTTTCAATAATTTTATTTTTAATCCATGCAATAAATGCTGTATTATTAATAGATTCTAAAGATAAGTTTATTGAAATATCATGTTTAATGCTATTTATTATGATATGTTGAATAACTTTTTCAATAACTTTTTTATCAAAGTCAACTACCTTTTCATATTTTTCAGCAATAGAAACAAATGTTCCAATTGGAATATTATTTCCATCTTTATCTTTTAAATTTGTAAATGCTTCTTGCATAACAATCTTTTCATCGCTTGTATTTAAAGTTTTACAATTTCCAATATAATTAACTTCAAATCTTGAGCCATTAATAATATCAAAAATTAAATTTCTCCAAGATTCCATATCTCGTGAAAGTTCATTTTCATCTGTAATAAAGAATTCATTTGGTCCAATTAAAGTAGCTTTTTCATAAGCCTGAGTTGCACTTTGTAAAATTTCAGGTGTTGTTCCAATTGGATTAAAAGGTGTTCCTCCAATATGTACAATTTCTCTTTTGTTAAATTCTATTGATAACTCTTCGAAGCTTTTTTGTAGTTGTTTTGTAAAACCTATTGCATCTTCATAAGTAAAATCTTTAGCAATTAGAGCAAACTCTGAACCAAAAAATCTATAAGCACTTGTTTTTAGATTTTTATATTTATTTGCTCTTAAAATTTTTGCGAATTTTTTAATAAAATCATTAACTTCACTTGTTGTATGAGCTTTTGCAAAAGATGCTAAATCGGTGATTTTTATTACAAAAACATAACCAGTTGATTTATTTATAAACATATGTTTCATATCAGTTTCAAAATTTTGTTTTAAGCAAAGTGCTGTTAAATCGTCTGTTGATAGTTTTTTACTTAAATTTTCGAGGGTATTATTTAATCTATGTATAATTGCTTCTATTTTTGTTGACATATCATTAAAAGCAATTGCAACTGCTTTTATTTCTGTGGTCCAAGGAAGATGTTTTATTGTTCCAAATTTTCCACTTGCTATATTATTTGCTAGTTTTTCTAGATTTTTTAAAGGTTTCAAAATATATTGAACAAAAATAAATAATATTGCAATAGAAATAATAAATGCAATAATTGCATAAATACTAGCACTTTTTGCTTGTTCATAAAGTTTTGCATAAGCATCACCTGGATTTGCACTTACATAAATAATTGCACTTGTTTGCCAACCATCACTTATTTCACTTGCTTGTTCTTTTAATTCAATTGGAATGGCATTAATAAACCATTGAGGAATATAATCAAATTTTATTTCTCTCGAAACTTTTACTAAAATATTACTAATTTTTAAAGAAGAAGTTGCATTGATTTTTTTACCAAGTATATTTGTGGCTGTAAAAGATACAAGTACATTTTTATCACTTTGATAGTTTTCATTTGGTGTAAAAATATAACTATTTTCAACCTCTGGAATATCTACTTGTTTTTGAGTGTTTATTTCATTTGGATTTTCAAGAGCATTTAATTCATTTTCCATACTAGAAATAGAAGTTAATATTTCAATTTTCCCGATTTTTTTTTCAATTTTAACATTAGAAATTTGCCATTTGTCATTATCTAAATCTTTTGTATTATTTATTAAATCACTATCAGTTAAAGAAATATATGAATTTTCTAATCTAATTTCTTTATAAAAACCTCTATTTGCAATGGCATTTATAATTGATTCAATTTCAGGATCTGTTTTATCTTTTAGAAGATTTTTTAAACTCATTCCTAATGAAGTTGCGGTATCTTGAGCTTTTGTTACGGACTCAGTTTCTAAATACTCTTTTGTATTTTTAACACTAATGATAAAATTACCTGTAAAAATCATAAAAAATATTATTGATATGATTATATATAACTGTTTAGATAAAGACATTTTGTATTCCTTTTTTAAAATCTACTCATTAAATCTTTCCAAGATTTAAGTTCATTATTTCCAACTCTTGATTCACCTTTTGTTTTTGCTTGCCATAATCCAGAAGCATTGAAACTATAAACAGGCACTAAGTCAGGTCTTTTTGATGCAACTTGAAGAGTTTTATTAATATTATCTAAAACAACAGGTTCAACTCCTACTTTATGATAATAAGTCAAAACCATGTGTGCTTGTTCAAATTTGCTATTTGCTTTTTTGTAAGATACATAAGTAATTCTTAGTTTTTCATCAGAAATTCCTAATTTAATCAAAGAAAAATATTTGGCAATTGCATAATCTTCACAATCACCAGCCCCAATTCCCATAAACTCAAAAGGTGTTGCCCAATAATCTTTTACACCCCAAGTGCTTAAATCTGAAGCATAAGGAATTTTATTAAAAAAATCATTTACATTTTTGATTTTATTCAAAATAGTTTCATCTTTTGAAGATTCTATCATAGCATCCCATTCTTCGACTCTGGTTCTTGCTTGAATTCCAAATTTATTTTCAATAGATTTTAGTTGAGGTTCTTCGATATTAAAAGTTTTTGAAGCAGTTGAAAATAAAGAGAAAAAAGAGATTAGAACAAAAGATATTATTAATATTTTTTGCATCTTAATCTCCTTTTTTTGTATCTATAATAGCCAATATTTCATTAAAAATGAAATATTATTTTAGAAGATTTTTTATCTCTTCTTCGCTGATTTTTTCATTATCATATTTTATTGCAATTATATTTTCAGTATTATTTATATACCACTCATCAATTGCATCGTGAGTTAATTTTCCACTATTTTCTAAATGAAATTCATTAAGTGATAAATAAGCAAATTTTTTCTTAGATGGATTGTGCATTGTAATAATTAAAATAGCCCATAAAACACAAACAATAGCAATAACAACAGCTAATGTAGTTAATGATACATCTTGATAAAACATTCCACCAATCATACCACCTAAGAAAGTTCCTAAATAACCAGCTGAGTTAAAGATTCCTAAAACTAAACCTCTTTGGTGAACTTTTGCAAATTTTGAAGCAAGTGATTGCATAATTGGTTCATGCATATTAAATCCAATAAAGAATATAACAACACCAATTACAAATATGGAAGCACTTGTACTAAATCCAATAATTAAATAAGAAACAGCAAAGAAAATAATACCTATGATTAAAATCTCTCTGAATTTCCCTTTTTTCTCTGCAATAATTGCAGCAGGTGCCATAGAAATAAATCCGAAAATCATAGCAGGAACATATACTTGCCATAAATCAGACAATTGCCATCCATAAGTTTTTGTTAAAACCATTGGAATAATCATAAAAGCAAAAGTCATTAAACCTTTTTGTAAAAAGTTAGTGATATTCATTTTTATTAAATTTACATTTCCTAAAACAGCACCAATTTCAACTTTTTTATTATAAGTGTGAGTTATAACAGGAGGATTTGGAACCATTTTTAATAAAACAAAAATAGAACCAATAGCAATAAACATTGTGATATAAAATAGAGTTTGAACACCAAATTTAGCCCCAATTGTTGGACCCATTGCCATTGATGCTGCAAATGCAACTCCAATAAACATTCCCATTGTTGCCATGGCTTTTGCTCTTTGTTCTTCTTTTACTAAGTCACTAATAGTTGCTGTCACAACAGCTCCAATAGCACCTGCACCTTGTAAAAGTCTTCCAAATAATAAAGAATAAATATCAGTTGAAATTGCACAAATTAAAGAACCAATAGCAAAAAGTATTAATCCAATAACAATAGTGCCTTTTCTTCCTAATTTATCACTAATTATTCCAAATGGAACTTGAAAGATCATTTGAGTTAGGGCATAACCACCTATTACAATTCCAACTAAAGTTGGAGTTGCACCTTCTAAATTTATAGCATATACTGATATTACTGGTAAAACTAAAAATAGACCGAAAAATCTTAGAGCAATAATCAAACTAAGAGGTAAAACTGATTTAATCATATATAATCCTAAACATATTATAATTTTATGAGATTATAGTTAATAATTGTTAATAGTAGGTTGAAAAAGGATAAAAGTGAAAATAGTATTAGCCTCAGCAAATAAAGGAAAAATTGCAGAATTTCAAAAACTAATGCCAGATGATGAAGTAGTCGCATTTAGTGATATTTTAGGTGAAATTGAAATTGATGAAGACCAAGATAGTTTTAAGGGAAATGCTATAAAAAAAGCTAAAACTATTTATGATTTATTAATAGAAAAAGGTTTTACAAATATTATTGTAATTTCAGACGATTCAGGAATTTCAGTTCCTGTGCTTAATTATGAACCTGGAATTTATAGTGCTAGATATGCGGGAATAAATGCAAGTGATAAAGATAATAATGCAAAATTAATATCAAAATTAAATGAATTAAACCTAGAAAAAACACCTGCTTTTTACACTGCTTGTATTGCACTTGTTTATAATAATGAAGTTTATACAGTTCATGGTTGGATGCATGGAAATGTAATAAATAAAGAAGTAGGAGAAAATGGGTTTGGATATGATCCTATATTTATTCCAAATGGTTTTGATAAAACTTTAGGTGAACTACCAAATGAAGTAAAAAAAGAATTTTCACATAGAAGTAAAGCTTTAAAACTAGCTATTAAAGTTTTGGATGTTATTCTTTAGTTATTCTTTCATAAAGTGAAATATTATAATCTTTCGCTTTTATAAAAATATCTATAGTGAAAATAGAGTCTTTTGATTCTATTTTTGCGTAAATATCAAATAAATCATCATCAATTTTTATATGATTTATGTCTTTTAAATCTAACTCTTTTATGTAATCTTTTAAAAAGTTTTTATGATTTTTTGCTTGAATATATAAATATTGATTTGTTAAATTTGTATTTTTTAATGATTTTGTTTCTAAAATAAAAACACCTAAAATAGAAAAAATAGTAATTAAAACAATAGTCAAAAGTAGGGTATAAGCTTTTTTCATTGTAAAATTTCCCATGTTTGAGCTATTTTATTATCTAAATTTATAAAAATTGTGATTTTATTTGCCGATTTATTTAAACTGAATTCTTTAACATTTTCTAAAAGTAAAAAGTTATCAAAATATAAGTTTTGATTTATGTAATTAAATTTTTCTATTTCTTTTTTATGCTTCTCAAAAAATATTTTTGTAGATAATAAATCTATTTTTTGGATTTCAAGTTGTTGATTAACTCTGTTTTCAAAAAACAATTCTTTTGTAAAAAGTGTCGAATATATTATTACTATTGAAGAGATAATTAAAGTTAAAATTACTTCAAGTAGTGAAAAGCTATTTTTCATATTTAAAGATTTTTATATTTTTATTTTCAAATTGATATTTTGAGATGATAATGTTTTGAGTTGTTTCTTGATTTTGTGTAATTTGTAAAGTTTTATTTGTTTTTGTAAAATTTTTATAATCTTTTGTATCAAAACTATTTTCTAAATTATTTAATAACATAAAGTTTTCTTGATTTATCTCGTCATGATAAGAAGAATACATAAATCCACTTATCACAACAGATAAAAAAGTAATACTAATTAAAGTTTCGATTAAAGTAAAACTATTTTTTACCAAGTTCAATAGCTTTTTTATATGCTTCTTCAACGGCTTTTATCATAGCATCTCTAACACCTGCTTCTTCAAGTTTTGCATATCCAGCAGCAGTTGTTCCACCTGGACTCATAACAGAATCTTTTATAATTGCAGGATGAGTGTGTTTTAGTAATGATGCAGTCCCACTAAATAATCCTTGAACCAATTGATTACTAAGATGTCTTTCAAGTCCAGCTTTTACAGCACCATCTGCTAAAGCTTCTGCAACAAGAGCTAAAAATGCAGGTCCACTTCCAGCAACTGCTGTTGCAATATCAAGTTGGTCTTCTGTATTTACCCAAATAGCTTGACCAATACTTGCAAATATTTCCATTGCAACAAGTTTAGCTTCATTATCACCTGTTATTGTAGTCATAGAATTCTGAACAGAAGCTGCAATATTTGGCATAGTTCTTATGTAATGCTTTGCATGTATTTGTTTTTTTAAAGTTTCAAGTCTTGTTCCTGCTAAAATAGATAATAATATATTTGCAGTTCCCACAAGTCTTGCTGAAACACTTTGTAAAGCATAAGGTTTTACACAAAATAATATATTTTTTCCTGTTATGTCTTCATTGTCTGCTAATTCTTTTATTGTAATTTGTGGAATTTTTTCTTGGATAGCTTTTAATTTATCATTATCTCTTCCAATTATCTCAACTTCATGATTTTTTATTAAGCCTCTTGCTAATGATTGAGCCATAATACCATTACCAATTAATGTAAGTTTCATTATATTGCCTTTATTAATTATTTAGCTCAATTATAGCAGATTATTCCTAAGCTACTATTGGATAGAATATCACTTTTATGAAAAAGGATATTTAAAATGAACAAAAGCTTTAACTTTAAAAATTTATTATTAATAGCTTGTGCTGCCTTTGTACTTACTGCTTGTTCAAGTAAAAATGAAGAAGAGTATAATAAACCAGCGATTTACTGGTATAACAAAATGTTAAAACAGATTGCTTCAAGCGATTTAGATAAAGCAGATGATACATATACATCACTTGAGAGTGAACATAGAAATACTCCATACGTTCCAACGGCTATGTTAGTATTAGTTAATGCTCATATTGATGAAGAAGAGTATGCGTTGGCTAACTTTTATTTAGATGAGTATATTAAAAGATTTGGTCTTAGTAAAGATATTGATTATGCAAGATACTTAAAAATTAAAGCAAACTTTTTAGGATTTAAATATCAATTTAGAGATCAACAACTAATAGAAGAAACTTTAACTCAAATTAATGAATTTAAAGTTAAATATAAAAATTCTCCTTATATGCCTTTAGTTGATACAATTAATTCAAGATTATTTATGGCAAAAGCTTCTATGGATAAAGAAATAGCAGAACTTTATATAAGAAGAGATAAAGACTTAGGAAGTGCTTTTTATGATCAAAAAGTAAAAAATTCTTGGGTAGAACCAACAGAAATAGTACCAGTAAAAGTACCTTGGTACAGAGCAATATTTGAATAAATATATGATTTTTAGGAGTTAAATTAAATGGAATTAGAAAATTATGATGAATTCCCACAAACTATACCTTTAATAATAGAAGATGATATATTTTTATATCCTTTTATGATTGCTCCTTTATTTTTAAGTAATGAAGAGAATATTAAAGCAGTTGAATATGCAATAGAACATAACAAACTTGTAGTTGTTACAGTTTCTAAGCATGGGAAAGAAGGGAAAAGAGAGAGTGACTCTTTTTATGATGTAGGTGTTGTTGGTAATATAATGAGAAAAGTATCTTTACCTGATGGTAAGATAAAAGTTCTTTTTCAAGGTTTGGTAAAAGGACATATTTCTGAATTTGCAAAAGAAAATTCTTTATTTGCAAAAGTTGATATTTTAAAAAGTGAAGAATCGAAAGAAGAAAGTATTAAATCAGTTATTGAAGTATTGATTGACAATGTAAAAAAACTATCAAGATTAAATATCAAATTTCCAGCTGATTTAGTTAAAACAATTGAAGAAAATGATGATGCAACGAGAATTGCTGATTTAATTTCATCTGTTTTAAAAGTAAAAAAAGATGAAGCTTATAAACTGTTTGCCCAAACAAATATTGAACAAAGATTATTTGATATTATTGAAGTAATTAAAAAAGAGATTGAATCTTTTAAAATTCAAAAAGAGATTACTCAAAAAGTAAACTCTAAAATAGAAAAAACTCACAAAGATTATTTCTTAAAAGAACAAATTAAAGCTATTCAAAAAGAACTTGGAAGTGATACTCAAAAAGATGCTGAGGTTAAATCTTATAAAAAAAGATTAAAAGCTAAAAAAGAATTTATGCCAAAAGAGGGATATAAAGAAACTAAAAAGCAAATAGAAAAATTAGGAAGAATGAATCCTGATTCTCCTGATGCATCACTTTTACAAACTTATGTTGAACAAGTTTTAGATATTCCTTTTGGAGAATATGCAAATGAGAAAATATCTGTTAAAAACGTTGAAGACCAGTTAAATAAAGACCACTATTCTTTAGAAAAAGCAAAAGAGAGAATTTCAGAATATTTTGCAGTTAAACAACTACTTGAGCAAAGAAATATTGAAGATTTAAAAGCAAAAGGTACAGTTCTATGTTTTGTAGGACCTCCTGGTGTTGGTAAAACTTCATTGGCAAACTCAATTGCAAAAGCACTACAAAGACCGCTTATAAGAGTTGCTCTTGGTGGAATGGAAGATGTAAATGAACTGAGAGGTCATAGAAGAACTTATGTTGGAGCAATGCCTGGACGACTTGTAAAAGGTCTTATTGATGCAAAAAAAATGAATCCAGTAATGGTTTTAGATGAAATTGACAAACTAGGTGCGAATCATAGAGGTGATCCAACTGCTGTAATGTTAGAGATTTTAGATCCAGAACAAAACCATGAGTTTAGAGATTTATATCTAAATTTCCCGATTGATTTATCTCAAGTTATTTTTGTATCAACTGCAAATGATGCTAGAAAAATTCCAGCACCATTAAGAGATAGAATGGAGTTTATTGAAATTTCATCTTATACTCCAAATGAAAAATATCATATTGCAAAAGATTATTTAATTCCTCAAGAATTAGCAAAACATGGGCTTAAAAAATCTGAGATTAATTTAAATAAAGCAACGATTGAGTTAATTATTGAAAAATACACAAGAGAAGCAGGAGTAAGAAATTTACGAAGAGTATTCTCTAAATTATTTAGAAAAGTTGTAAAACAGATTTTAAATGATGAAACAATAGAAAAAGTAACAATTGCTACAAAAGATTTAAAAGCATATTTAGATAATCCAATTTTTGAAATTGATCCAGCTGATAAGAAAAATTCAATTGGAATTGCAAATGGATTAGCATGGACTTCGGTTGGTGGAGATGTTTTAAAATCTGAAGCTATTAAGTTAAAAGGAAAAGGTAGTTTATCTGTTACTGGAAATTTAGGTGAAGTTATGAAAGAATCTTCACGAATTTCTTATTCAGTTGTAAAAGTTCTTATTGATAATGGAACTTTAAAAATTGATAATAAAATTATTCCAAAAACTCCACAAGAAATTACGGATAAAGTAGTAGTTGATTCAAGTGAAGTTTATAAAAGATTTGATATTCATTTACATATTCCAGAGGGCGCAACTCCAAAAGATGGACCAAGTGCTGGGATTACAATGGCATTAACAATAGCTTCTGTCTTATCAGAAAGACCTATTAAATCAGATATTGCAATGACAGGAGAACTTACTCTTTCTGGAAAAGTTTTACCAATTGGTGGACTAAAAGAAAAATTAATTGCAGCATATAAAGCCAAAATGAAAAAAGCTTTGGTTCCTAGAAAGAACTTTGAAAGAGATTTAGAAGATATTCCTCAAGAAGTAAAAGATGCAATGGAAATAAAAGCTGTTGATGTAATAGAAGATGTTTTAAAAGAGGCATTAGTTTAAATAGATGAAAAGAGGAGCTAGAGATAGTTTAATTGTAAATAACTTTTTTACTCTAGCTTCAATTGTACTAATTACTATAACTATAGTTTTATATTCTAAATATATTGTAAATGATAGTTATGAAGAGATAACAAAAGAGGAAGTTATTCCTCTTTTATGTGAAAAAGAAGTTTTCACAGTTTCAAAAATTTATAATCAAGAGCTTCTAAATAAATCTATGAAAGCCTTAAATAAAGGTTTTTATAAATTAGAAGGTTCTTATAAAAAATCCCAACAAACACAATCTATTATTGAAGATTTTATCTTAATTGAGGAATTAAATAGTTATTATGTAAAAGCTATTGAAAAAAAATCAAAAGAAGATATAAGTAAATATTTAACTATAAAATATGAAATAATAGAAAATGATAAAAAAGAACAAAATAAAAAAATAAGTGATTGTAAATTTTGTTCAGGGGCTATTTTGACTTCTTTTTTAGCTAATGATAAAGAAATTTTTAAATTTTATACAGATTTTAAAATTTATGATAAAAATGAGATTGCTTCAAGAATAGATTGCACAATAAAGGTATATAAAAACAATGTTAAAAAACTTTAGTAAAAAAGATTTCACTGCCACAAATGTTCTAATAACAATAACCGTTTTAATGTATATTATTCAAATAAATATTTCAAATGGTGGAGTGTTATTTGGATTAAATCTGTATTTCTTAGTATATAGTTTTTGGTGGCAACCACTTACTTCAATGTTTGCCCACGGTGGAATTGCACATCTTGGAATGAATATGTTTGTTCTTTGGCAGTTTGGAAATTTGATTGAAAGATTTATTGGTGCTAAAAAGTTTGTTGCTTTATATTTAATAACTGGATTATTAACTTCAATTTTATCATTTGCATATATATATTATTTAGATCATAATGTAAATTTAGTTGGTGCTTCAGGTGCAATTTGTGCTTTACTTGGCTATGTTGCTTATTATGATAAAGCCCAAAGAGGTGGAATAATAACTTGGATTTTATTAATCTCAGTTGCACCACTACTTATTGGACTTCCAATTGCTTGGTATGCTCATTTTATTGGTTTAGCTGTAGGCTACCTATTTGCAGTGCTTAGAAGATAAAAAATTGTAAAAATTTTCAAATTGTAAAAATAATTTTAATTGTTTTTGAGTGATTGTTTTTGCTTATAAGGTGTATAAAAAGTTGATGCTGTTATACTAACTTAAATATTTTATACACTTAGGCAGATATATGGGAAATTATAGAGGCATTTCAACAAAAAAAATGAAGGATGGTTCTTCTGCCATAATAGTAAGATTTAAACATAATGGGATAACTTATCCAATAAAAAACTTAACTAAATTATATGGTTGTAAAACAGAGAAGGAGGGGTTTGAAAAACTAAATGAAATAAAACTTTTACTATCAAAAGGTAAAGACCCTTTCTCATCTAGTGATGGAACACTTCAACAACTATTTGAAACTAAGATTGAATTAAATCAGAAGAATGGTGTTTGGACAGAATCAACTATTAAAAATTATAAATATTTTTTCAATAAACATATAAAAGAATCTATTGGAAAAAAAACTATTGAAAAAATCAAGTATGAAGATATTATGAATATATTGAATAACTTTAAACATAACCAATCTTCTTCTAAAAATCAAGTTATAGATACATTAAGACCAATTTTTAAAGAAGAGTATAAAAAAGGTAATCTTCTTGACAATGTTATGATGAAGGTTGATAAATATTATGGAAGTATGCAAAGAGAAAACTTATCAAAAAGAACTAATCATAATTATACTGATATTGTAAGAAGATTGTATAACTCAATTCCTTTATATGACCAAGCTAATACAGAGAATATTAAACAACATCAAATGTTTTTATATATGATTGTATTGACTGCTCACAGATATGGTGAATTAAATCAATTAGAAAAAAAACATTGTGATATAAAAAATAGAAAAATTATTGCTCCTGCTTCAATAACAAAATCAAAAGTAGATTATCATTATCCAATTCCTGATGAGTGTATGGATTTTATTAAAAATGCACCTGATGGGAAACTTTTTAATGTTCCAAGAGGTGGAACAGCAGGTAGAGTTTTTCATAGATTATTAATGAAAGGAAAAATTGAAACAATTGATAATTATAGTATTTCTATGCATGATACTAGAAAACTTATGTTATCAATTATGGTTTCTAAACTTGATATTGATAGTAGATTAGCTGATTATTGTTTGGAACATAAACAACAAGGAACAATTAAACATTATTTAGAATTTACATATGAAGATAAAGTAAAAGCATACAACAAATATTGGGATTATGTAAGAAATAATATTGTAGAGAATAACTCTGAATTATTAGTGGAAACAAAAAGTAATAATCTTTCAAATTTAGAAAAATTAAAAGAGTTAATAAATATGCATGAGAATGGTTATCTAACTAAAAAACAATTTGAAACAGAAAGAGATAGACTATTTTAACTACAAATTAGTTTTTAAACTAGAAAATATTAAGTCAAGTTTATTCAAAAAGACTTGTCTTGTAAAAAGTATAATAAGAGGTAAGATTGCATTTAGAATTACTTTCTTATTGAAAAAAGTATTCATGAAAATTTTATATCAAAATAAAATTTCATTATTTTATAAAGCAATGATAATTTCAAAAATATTATAGAGATTTATTATAAAACATATAATTACAGATAGTTCAACATACCTAAATTAAGGACTTTAAATCATTATTCAAGTGCTTAATTCTTATAAATCATATAAAAATGATACATTTTCCTTTTATTTAGGTATGTAATACAAACTAAAATTATTAATACTTAACTTATTATCCCAAAAATTTAAACTATTGGATCCCAATACTTTTAAACACAGCATCAATAGGGTCTGAATAAATCAATAATTGAAATTTACTTAATAATTCAGGTGGAACTTTTCCTACATGAATCATATCAACAACAGGGATTAAGACTTTTTTTGCACCAGAATCACTTGCAATTTGGAGTGCATCAGGCAATGAATCAGTTCCTATAACTGCTCCACCAATAGAAAATGAACCTAATACAACTGTTTGTGATAATATAGGTCTTTGTAAGATACCACTACATAGTGAAATAAATACTGCAAGTGAAATACCTTTTGATTTTCCAATACCATTTAAATCATGTGCCTTTAAAAAGTAGTCATGTTCTTTGTATTTAGCATTTATACTAACTCTATTTAAATTTGCATTTATATAATTTACTGCTTCTTTTATCTCTTCTTTTATATCACTTGAACTACTAAATCCAGCACTATCAAGTTTTCCATTACCTGCCATTGTTTGTAAATCAAATCTAAATAATCCTTTGTGTGATGTATCTGGATTTGTTGCAACTGTATATAATGAACCACTTGGTAATTCACCATCTGGAATTAAACTTTTACCACCACTTTCAGGAACATTTATTCTTATTTCATCATTACTTTCTAAATCAATGTATGAAAAATTAACATCATAAAATTCCATACCACCTATTTTTTTAAGTTGTTCTTTGATTCTTCTTCTTCCAACAAGTGCATATTCAAGTGCAACTCTTACATCTTCTTTTGTGTAATTTTCATCAGGAAATAAAAGTTTTAATAAACCACTAACAGTTTTTTTTACTGCTTTTGTATCTCTTTGATTTAGGTCTTTCCCTAATTTAAAATACTTATCAATTGCATTTGAAAAATTGTATTTTTGAAGTTCTCTCATCCATTCAGCCATAAAATCAGTGATAAAACCATATTCATTTGTAAAGAACTCTGGTCTCATTTTTGGAACTTCCCATCCTGGTAAATAGTGGTGAAATCTATCAAAAAATGCTGTATCAATCATCTCTTTTGGGAAAGGACTTAATAAATGTGAAGTCTTAACAATATTTTCTATACTTCCATCTATATTTCCTACAAATATCATAGAAGCTTTTGCAATCTTCATTTCCTTTCCTCTTGCAAATGAACCACTTTCCATATAGTCTTTCATTATTTGAACACCATCTTTATCTTTGAATCTGATACCTGCAACTTCATCAAATGCAACAATGTCCCAAAGTCCAACTAATCCCATTGTTCTTGAACCCATATTATAAAAAAGATTTGCTACTGTTGTTTGTCCACCTGAAACTAATATTGAATTTGGTGATATCTCTTTATAAACAAATGATTTACCTGTTCCTCTAGGACCCAGTTCACACATATTGTAATTATTTTCAACAAAAGGAATCAATCTTGCTAATAAGTGCCATCTTGTTTTATCATCTAAATTAGTTGGCTCCATTCCTGTTGATCTAATTAATGTATCAATCCACTCTTCATTTGTAAGTCTTTTTCTGTTTGAAATAAATCCTTCAAAATCCATATTAGGCATTTGGATAGGTTTTAAATTTTCAATTCTAAATGGACTACTTTTTGAATTTTCATCATTGAAATATTCAATTGTCATAATACACCAAATGCCACCTGCTAAAAGTTTCTGATAACTTTTAACATAATCACTCTCAACAAAAATATTTTTAATCCCTAAATTAGAAAACTCTGCTTCATAAATATCTTTATTCTCATTTAGTTTTACACTAACTTTATCAATGATTTTATATCTACCCTGTTCTTTGATTCTTGATTTGATAACTTCTGATTCATCAGGTCTTACATAGTTTTTAGCAAGAATATCTTTTACTTTTTGAACACCTTCTTGAATCTGTTCTTCATTGTCAGTAGCACAATACATACCTAATAAATACTCTAATACATAGATAGGAACATTTGCACCATCTTTTATTGATTTTGTTAAATCTTTTCTAACAACAAGTCCTGCAAATACTTCATTTAGTTTTTCATTTAAACCCATTCATCACCCTTTCTAAAACTCATCAAAATCATTAAAGAATGATAATTGAAGTTTTACATCATATGTTTTATATATTGGCATTTCATTACTATTTTCAATTACTTTTTTCATTGTAAATTTAATAAATTGTCCACTGTATTTATTTGTAATTTCTTTGAATGTAAATTTTAATTTACTTTCTCTGTTTCTATTTTCTGTATCATTACTATCTAATGTAATTTTATGTTTATCACTTAACTCTTTACCATCTTCACTATTAAATCCACATACAATAGTTATTGGTTTTACCTTTTCAGTAATAGGTTCTTCTTGATAAATTGATACATTTACATTGTTTGTTGTAATTGTTGATATAGGCATTATTGTTGCTTCAACATCAGAAATTACATTTTTTCTTTGATATTTGATTTCAAGTAATGGAATTACTAATTCTTGTAGAGTTGCTCCACCATGAACAAATCTATTTCCACCACCTTGTTTTCTAATTTTATTGATTGATTTTGTAATTAGGAAGTCATTATCTCCATTTATTCCTAAACTTTTTGAAGTGAATTTCTCAGTGCAACTGTTCTCTTCTAAATTCTTACCAATCACAAATCTTCTATTAATTTTTGATGTTTCCATAAATGTTGTATCTAATTTACAAAACTCACTATCTTCTGTTGGTTTGTTTGTATATATAAATCCATGATCACTTGTAATTAAAATATTTGTCCCATTTAGATTTACAATCTGTTTTACTATTTTTATTAATTGTTTGAAAGTTCTTTCAACTGCATCAAAAACTTTTTCTTCTGATATTGAATCATCACCAGTTGCATCAATATCATTATGATAGATATAAACTACTTCATTTGTTTTAATAAGTTCTCTACCATCATTTCTATTTAATGATAAGAACTCTTCATCATTTAATGCAATTGAATTAGGATTTTTACTTTGAAGTATTTTAGTTCTTGCATCTTTCCCTTTTGATGATTTTCCATCAACATATACTGTATCATCAGTTGATTTTATTTCAACCTCTTTATTTGGTAATAGTGAAGCCATTCCTAATTGAGTATATGAAGGTAAAGAACTAATCATATGATTGTCTTTTACATTAAAACTTCTACTATCTGTATTTTCATAAGATATAAGTTTTGATAACTCTTTTCCACATTCATATCTCATTGCATCACTAATAATTACAAATGCTTTTTGATTTTTTGAAATAATAGGATTGATTTTAGACTCATAAAAACTTCTTTGATGATTTGGTAAAGATATTGAATAGTCTTTTGCAAAATCTTGCCATTTATCATTCAATACTCTTAAATAAGAGTTTAAATAAGCATCTTCTAAAATATTTAATTGTTTTACAATCTCTTTATGCTCACTGTTATTGAAGTAATAAGCAAATTTTCTGTAATTATAATCTATCTCATACCAATATGATTTATATTTATTGATACCATCTTCAAAGTTAGAAATATCTGCTTTAAAGTTATTGATTCCAAAATATAATTTGATTCCATATTCAAATGTTTTATAGATATTTTCATATTTCTCATACCAGAATTTATGTTCTCTTTTATTCAAATAATTTGAAAATTCTTTTTCATTTATTTTAGAATTAATGATTAAATCTCTTAATTTTGTAATGATAAATTGCTCACAAATTTCATAAGTATCACAATCAACTACATTTGATAATTCATAATTTGAAATTATTGATAGGATATTTAAATCATTTTGAACTTTTAAAGATACTGTTTTAAATAGTTCTTTGTGTCTATTACTATCAATCCAATGTTTTACAAAAAGTCTTGCTTCTTTGTTTAACTCACATTTTGCAGGATCTACACTTGAATAAAAATGATTCTGTAAAAATTTATATGATAAATCATTGATTGATAATGTATCACTTTTATAATTGTATCTTTGAGATAACTCTTTTAAAAACTTTTTAGATAGGTTATATTTTTCTAATTCATTGATTGAGTTTTCATTTTCAATTAATTTGAATAGGATTTCTTCAATTGTTTCATCACAATTCAATAAAACACTAATCATTTTATTAATTAGTTCATCATCACTGTCTTTATCAGTAATGATTGATTTATACTTATCAAATCTACTTTTTGCATTGAAAAATGATTGATGGTCTGATATAAATGCTTTTTTTGTAATATCTAATTCTAATTCACTTACAATCATTGAAATTGGATCAGCACTGAATTTATGAAAACTATATCCAATGTCTAATAACCAATTATCTTCCATCATTGGTTCTGCTTTATTTGAATAAATTAAATATTTTGAAGTTGTATCTTCATAAAGTATTTTTACCTTAATACCAAATTCATTATTGTTTAATTCAATTTTTTTAACATCTAAATCAATTGAATCAAACTCTTCTTTTAAACTTCCACCTTCATCATACCAAAGAATAATTCTATGTTCTTGAAATAATGATTCAAGTCCTTGTCTTATTTTACTCATTCTTTTTCCAAGCCTTTAATTGGATATAAAACTTCTTTGAATTTAGTATAATTAACTTTCACACCATCATCTAAATCAATATCTACTCTATTTTGGGCAAATGAAGTTAATTTATCTCTATCAAATGAATATATCTCTTTAAGTTTTTTATCAATATCTTTTATTCTTTTATCAGCATCTTTTTTATCTTTATTTGAAGAAGTTTCATTTAATATTGTTTGATTTAATATTTCTTTTGTTCCCTCAAGTTTAGTTATATATTCTCTTAGATAATTGTTTTGAACTCTTGCAAATAAATCACCTTCATATCTGTGCATATAACTTAAACTCATAAATTCTTTTTTAGGAGAAGATACCATCCAATAAATAGGTCTTTTTTTATATCTTTTAATATGGTCTTCATAAAAATCTTTAACCATATAGTTTCTAATACTTTTACCTAAACATTTTTCAATGAAGTATATATTTTCACTTAGACTTTCACTTCCAAAAGTTGTTTTTACAAAATTTATTATTCTACTTGCTATATCATCACTAAAATAATCATCTTCAAGAACAGGAATAACATTATCATCATCTATCTCAAATGTAGTATCTTTTGGATAATCTTGATTTAGATTTGATACAATTAATCCTTCTTGATCCAAACTATATCTTCCAAACATAATTCCAACTGCATAAGAGATAAATTGTTTCATAATTTCATCTGAATTAAATTCTAATTCATTATTATCATTGATAAATGATTCTTGTTTTAAAATTGTAATATCTTTTAATTCTACATAAGGAGTGATTTCATCTTGTAGTTCATAAATATCAATGAATAATCTGTTTAATTCCTCTTCATTTGAATGTAGTTGATAGAATTTTTCTTTCCAATAAGAACAATAATTATTGTATGCTGTTTCAAGTTTTGAATCAGATTTATGTTTTAGAAGTTCATTTTTAGTGAAGTCCCAAGAAGTTTCTCTACTATCCCAATCTTCTTTTGAAATATCTATACATTGTTGTGTTAGAGAATCTATTGTTTCTTTTGTTGATTCTTGTTTTGGGAAGATTAAAGCAGATTTTGCAACATCTCCTGCTTGAAATGTTAAAGTTGGAGCAATTAAAGATACAAAAAGATAATTAATTTTAGAATTTAAAAATGACATTAAATAGATAATGTTTTTATCAAAAATTCCTACACTTGCAGTATCAAATATTGAACCTTTTTCAACAAATCTTGTTGAAAATTTACTTGAACTGATTCTTGAAAATTCAACTTTTTCTAAAAAATAAAATTTATTATTAACTGCAACTCCACCAGGAGTATTAATTGTATTTAGATAATTACACCAATTAATTATTTCTTCACCATCATTTTCCCAATTTACAACAAAGTCTCTATTTCCAAACCATTTTCTATATTCTCCTCCTTTGTTATATGGAAACCATTTTTTCTTTGATTCAAAAGCTTCTTCTCTTGAAAAGTTAAATCCTATTCTATCAAAATTTAATTCATTCCATAATTTTAAGAATCTATCATTATCACCTGTTTTTAAACCTATTCTTACAGGACAATTATCTCCCAGTTTTTGACTTTTTTCAAAAATTTCTTTAACTCTATCATTCACCCAATAAGCAATAGGACTTCCAGGGATTTTTTCAAAATCTGATTGTTTTGAAGCATAAAAATAATCTACTTTATTGTTTATTGCTTCCAAAGTTTTTATAGGTTGATTTTCAACTCCTCTAAAATCAGATAATTTAATATAATGTCCTTCTTCATTTTCATTAAATCCATTTTTAAAAGTAAAAGAACAAACAGGAACAACAGCTGGTCCAAAGGCATTATATTCAAGTTGAACAAGATTAGTAATAGTTGTATTCTTCAATATATACTCTCTTAACCATTCATAAGATTTTATAAACATCCAAACAAAAGGAGTTACAAATCCCATATAACCATTTTGTTTTGTTAATTCTGGAACTCTTTCCATAAATGCAGCAAATAAATCAGATTTTGTATTTGGATAATTTTCAGAAACAAATTTTTTTAAATCATCATTCATATAAGAACCATTTATATATGGTGGATTAGTAATTACACAATCAAACTTATCAGTTAATAATTTTACTTGAAGATTATATTCATCAGAAGTATGAGAAAAAATACCATCATTAAAATCATTTTCTTTTGTGATTCTAACAAGAGAACCAAAGTTTTTAATACCTTTAAATCTTTCATCTCCATACTCTTCCAATACTATTACATTTGGTTTAATAGGTTTTTTTAAAAATCTTTTATGATATAAAGTTGCTTTCATAGTTAATGCAAAATTTGCTAAAACTGATGCTCTTTTATCAATATCACAACCAAAAAGATTTTTTTCTAAAATTAATTTAGGTATTTCACTTTTTGAATACCCTTCTTCTTCATAAATTTTAACCAATAAATCAAAAGCATAAACAAGTATGTGAGCACTTCCACAACAAGGATCAAAAATTTTTATATCTTCAATTTTAAGATTTTTATTTGATACAGTATCTCTTTTTACATAATATTTCATTTCATCTTTTAATGAAGAATTAGGATGATTTTCTAACCATAATTGTCCTAATGTATTATCAGTTATATATTGAACCAACCAATCAGGTGTAAATAATTGTGAAGCAAAAGGAATTTCAGAAGTTTTATATTTTTTCTTTGCTTGAATTACTTCATCTTTTTTCTCATTTATATAAAATTGGTATAACCAACCAATAACTTCCACATCAGAACAATCTTCTTCACTCATTCCATCTATTACTTTTACTCTAATTGAATTTGATGATAGAAGATCATCTGGTAAAAGAAGTTCTGTATAATCAGAAATTGATTCAAACATAAAAGGCATAATTGAAGAATAGTGATTACAAGTAGCAATGAATAACATTCTGAAACATTCATTATCAGAATCTTTACTTTCTACTTTTTTATCTAAAATATTGAAAAAATGTTCTCTATCAATTTTTAAATCTTCATTGATATTTCCAGATTTTGCTTCTGAAAATATTTCAGGAGTTGTATTTCCTTCTAATGGTGAAATTACTTTTACTTCTGTAATATCATTTACATCCATAAATCTTAATGCAACAAGTCTATTGAACCAAGTGTATGAAACTTCTTCAATGAAGTCTTCATATTTTGTTTTATCTAACTTCTCTTCTGTCATACATCTATTTTTGATTTCTTTGATAGATGATTCATCTTTTTTATATTCAATAGGAAGACTTGAAATATCTAACTTTAAAAAGTAATCAACTTTTGTTTTTACTAAACTTAATAATTCAACTCTAATATTTGTTGCAAATTTCTTTAATACTGACTTATTCATTTCTTTCCTTCTTTTTTATGCAAAAATCTTTAATTCTTCACTAATATCTTTGATTAACTTACTCAATGGTCTTTTATGAAGATCTTCATCTTTTGAGTAATTACACAATAAATATCTATATATTTCATCTTTATCAAATCCAAAACTACTTAATTCATCTATATAACTTTTTGGATAATGAATTTTTTTAATAATTAAATCTAAAACAATATCCTTATGTTGCTTGTAAAGTTCTTCTAATTTAAATATTTCAATATTTGAATCTTTATTATTAATACTTATTTCAAAATTATCATAATTATATTTACTGTCAATGTTAGCAAAATCAATATTATTAGGTTCAATTGTAAATTGATAATCATTTGATTTTATGTCATATGGATTTTTTAATTTTATATTTAAACTATTTTTATCTTTTTTTGTGTGATTACAAGTAGGACAACTTGGAATTAAATTATAAAAACTCATTGCTAAAAATGGATAAATTGATTTTGGATAAAAATGGTCTATTTCAGGTCTTAATTTTCCTGTATTTTCATCTACAATAAATATATAATTTCTATTACAATAAGGACAAGTTTTTAAATCCATATCATTTACAAAAGTATATGAACCATATTTTTTTCTTTGCCCCCAATTATTGTATTCTTTTTCAAAAAGATCTTCTCTAATGAGTTTATAAAGTGGTTTCCAATCATCTTTCTTTTGATTATGTTTCCCAATTGAATCAGGATATTTTGTTTCAAAATCTTTAATTATTTTGATAAGTTCTTTATTATTTGCTTTGAGTATGCTATTCAAATTCTTTTCAATGTATTTAATGCATTTTTTTTCATCTCTTGATAGGTTTCTTTGTAAAATAACTTCAATTTCTTCTTTTAAAGATTTCTCAATTTTTTCAATATGTTTATTAAAAAGATTTTGTTTGAATGTAATATTAATCATCTTCTTTTTCTAACCTTTTTATCTCTTTTTTTAATTCTTTGATTTTCTGTTTATTAGATTTTGGATTTTTTGTTTTGAATAAGATTAATAATTTTTGTTTTAAAACTTCTTCTCCTATCATATTTATGATAGGAAATACTTCTTTCTTTTTAATAGTCTTTAATGGTTCATTGTTTTTTAAATAGTTAAAAACTTCTTCTATTTTTTTTCTTGCATATTCACCCATTAATCCATCTTGCATAAAAAAAGAATGAGATAATAATGTATGAATATTTGATCCAAAAGTTTGTTCTTCTTTAAAAGGAGTATCTTGTTCTCCTTTTTTCATAAAAACAATATTTTCTTTTGGTAAATCAGATATTATAAAAGGTGAATGTGATGCAATATAAATATTAAAATGTTTATCATAATCTTTTAATGATTCTACTATCCAATATACAATCTTTTTTTGCCAATTTGGATGTAAAGTATTTTCAATTTCATCTAAAAAAATATTGAATGTTTTAGTGTAGTCTTTTCTTAGTTTTATAATGTTTTTAATTGCATATATAACTCTTAATAGATTTTGTTCTCCACTACTTAAATCAGATAAATAAACTTGATTTACTCCTCTTTGCTCATAAAAATCAATTTTTAGGAATGATGGTAAATTTTCAAGGATTGATATATTATTTTCATTGATTTCTTCAATATCAATTTCAAACTCTGTTTCTTTAATTTCTTTAATTAGAAGAAATAGTTTTTCAAAATTATTAGCAAAGTTTATTGCTTTTTCTACTTCATTTATAATTTTACTTGAAACATCATTTTCTACATTTTGATTTGTAAGAATTGTCTTTCTTGCATCTTCAATTCCATCAATTAATTTATCAAAATATTGATTTTTTACTTCTTCAAAAAAATCATTAATTGTATTAATATCAAATATTTTTGATTTCTCTTCTTCTAAATAGTTTTCTAAATCTTCTAAATGAGCATTTATTACAGTATGAGTATTAACAAATTGTTCTTTAAAGCCATTCTTGAAATATAATAAAATCTCAATTTGAGTTAATGTTTTTCCATATTCTTTATTTTGTGATTTAAAATCTCTGTATAAATTATCATCATCATTGTTATTGAGAAATTTAACAAAATTTCTTTTTACAGATAATTCTTCTGGAACAAAAAAGTCTTTTATTGATGATGATACATCTTTATGAATATCTAATAAGTATGAAAGAAGATTATTTGATAACTTTTTGTCATTTTCTTCTAAATTAATTTTATTGTGTTTTTTATTTAGTTCTGCATGAATTATATATTTATTATTTAATTCATAACCATCAAGAAATTCATAATCAATCTCTAAATTATTACTGTAATAATAGAAAAAACTTTCAAATTTTTCTTTTTCATATACTTCATCTGGATTATAAAAACTTGTTTGATTTTTTATAATTAAAGTATCAAATTTTGAGACAATTTTTTCTTCTGTTAAGTCATTTAGTGTAGTATGAATATAGATACAATTCTTGTCATGGTTTAACCAACAAGCAAGTTCTCTTCTTTTATCATAACTTATTGTATGAGGATTTATTCCTTTTAGTATATCTTTGATTAAAGAAGTTTTTCCAGAACCATTTTCACCTACAATAGCAGTTAAATTGATATTCTTTGGAAATATATTTATATAATCTTTATTTTCAGTAATTGTCAAAATACCATCTTCAAAACTACAACTAAATCTTGGTGAGAGATTGAAATATTTATCTTTGATATTTTTTTCTTCTTTCACATATAAATATATTAATTCCAAATTATATCTCCATTATTTATAATGTAATTTCTCTACCATTGTTGATTTCATCAACCATCTTTGATTTTAGTTCATTAATGAACTCTTCAACATCTTCAACTGTTTCAATTGTATATCTATTTTTTGGTTTTAATTTCTCAAATCTTGTTCTTACTTTTTGAGGAGTTTTATCTTTTTCTTCAACTGGTAATAGTTCTATGATTCTTTCATTTGCAGTATCAAATTCTCTTTCTAAACTTTCATTATTAACTCTTTGATTTATGAAGTCAATGTTATTTGAACCTTGAATATTTGATTGTATAACTTGTAAAGGTCTTATGATTGAACTTTTATCCCCTTCAATTTTTACAAATGAATCAAGTGATTGAATTTTTGTAATTAATGCATCTATCTTTGATAATGCTTCTTTTTTTACATCTTCAATCATTGGAGTTAATTGTTCTTGAATAGTTTTTAGTGAAGATTTTGCTGTTTGAATTTTATTCCCTTTGAAAGGTGCTTTATCTTCCATTAGGGCATATAAATCATTTATTTTAGTGTCTTTGATATGATATAAATTATCTTTATTCATAGTGATAAATGATGATATTTCATCATATATTTTTTTCTTATCACCTTCCATAAATTCAAATAATGGATCAAGTAAATTATCTTTTAAATCTAATAAATCATCTTCAAATTTTTTTATATCTGAAAAAAAGTTTTCATAGTTTAATTTTTCATACACTTTGATGCCATCAATTGCTTCTTTGAAACTGTCTTTGAATGGATATGAAAATGATACAAATGATTGTAATTTAGATAGAGTTCTTTCATACTCTTTTCTTGATAATTCAATGATTTCTCTTGCAGATGTTGAAGTGAAATTACCATCTGGGAATAACTCTTTTAAAATATCTTTTGCTACTTTAATATCTTTATCATCAATTTTTTCAACAACAGAAACAACAATATTTGAATATTCTCTATTGTTTGTTAAAACACTCAATATTTCAGATTTAGTTAGAGGATTTGAACTTTTCTTCAAATCAACTCTTTTTTTCATATACATTGATGCAATTAAACATAAAATGGCATTTTGATACCATCCATATGGTTTTACACTATACTCTTCTAATAGTTTTGATATAGTGATATTTTGATGTGATGATTTTTGTCTTTTTAGGTAGTTAAACATTTCATTTTCTGGTTCAGTTAATGAATCTGCCATACCTGTTAGTAAATCATCACTTTGCATTAAAATAGTTTTAATATCTGCTTCATTATAAACTCTATTTAACATTGTAATATTAGGATAAATTACTGGTATTGATTCATTAAATGCTTTATCAATCAACTGTTTTGGATCACTTGATTTAATATCTAATAATCCACCATTAAAATATAGTTTTGCATTTGAAAACATATCTTTTAAATCATTTTGAAGTTTATCTCTTCTTTTGTAGTTATCACTTGATTTATTGAATAGTAGTTGATTTTCTGTATCAGTAAGATTTCCATTTCTTTTTTGAGGAATGAATTTTTCTGTTTTTACAAAGAGTTCTAAATCTTTCATAAATTCAAAATTTGGTTCTAAATAAACAATAATATCTCTATCACCAATTGATTTTCCAAATAATCTTTCTTGTGAATAATCATCACTTGTTAATGGAGTAATGATATTAAGAGTTAACTCTTCATCTTTACCTTTTACAAGAGTATCATCAATCTTTCTTGCAAAAGTATAATCTTGTTTATTAAAATCAAATCTAACTTTGTTTGTTCTCAAAATATCATCATAAATCCATTTAACTAATTCAGATGTGATTTCCCTTTGTTCAATTGATATTTCTTTGATTTCATTTTCAATGTCTTTTTCAACATCTGTTAAGAACTCAAAAATATCTCCAATTTTTTGAATAAAAACTTGGTCTATCAAAATTGATAAAGATTTTAAAACCTGTTTTTTTAATTCACTAATATCCAAATCAACACTATTTACAAGTAAAGTAGTGATATTGTCAATATTTGCATTAAATTCTTTTACATATTTAACCATAAATAAAATTTTTAGGATTTTTACTTCTAAACTATCACTTCCTAATGAATTGATTGCTTGATTTATTTGGGCTTGTAATTCACCTCTAATAGTTGAACTTAATCCATCAAAGAATTTATCAAATGTTGCAATTGTTCCAATAGAGTCTTCACTTACTCTAATACTTACATTTTGAACAACATCTAACATACTTCTTTCACCAATTGATTGGTGTTTTCCTTGAAATGCACTGTTTCTTGATAATCCCATAATACAAGATTGAAATAAGTCCATTTGATAAGGAACAAAAGGATAAATTGATGCAAAATCTTCACTATTGTCATAAGATTTATATTGTCTTCCTCTATCACTGAAATGAATGATTGATTTTAATGAGTTTTGAACTTTATTGTAAATTGATACTAAATCTTGATGTGCATCTTCTTTTTTATCTAAAAGTCTTTTTTTGATAACTTCATTTGCATTTTGACTTGTTAAATTTAATTTAACTTTGAATCTTCCCATAATTTTAGAGAAGTCAAATTCAGTTGATTTTTGATTAGCAACTAATTCATTTACTGCACTTTGTGAAGTAGTAATTACCCAAGCCTGACCTTTACAAACAGTTGCTAATGTTTCAACTATTGTTTGAAGATTTAACATAAGTTTAGTATTATCACCTATGAATTGTCCTACTTCATCCACACAAAAAATAAGTCTGTAATTTGGCTCTTGTTTATCAATGAACTCTTTAACTTCTTTTACAAAATCTTCAATAGATAATGAATAGTTTTCTTCATATTTATCAATAACTTCTGATGCACTGTCAAGTGATATTCCTTTAATTTCTGCAAGAGTTTCAGCAACACTATCTATTTCTAAATGTATAGTTTCTCTTCCAGTTTCCCAACTTTCACCACTTATTTCTTTAAATCTTTCTTTGAATTTATCAAACAATCCTTGTTTGTCTAAATCATTTTCAAATTTTGCTATGTATCCAAATTTAGGATAATATCCTCTCATTTCATTGAATACTTTCATAAATACAGAAAGAATTGCATCATCATTATTCTTTGCACCAACTTCTGCCTTTTGGTCAATGTTAAACAAAATAGCATAAGCAGGTATTTTCAATGCTTTTTGAATATTGTTTTTTAATTCAAAGTCTTCTTTGATTTTTTCAATAAACAATTCTCCAATAACATCAGAATGTATTCTATGATTTGATAGTATGTAAGATAATATTTTTAGTAAGTGTGATTTACCTGAACCAAAGAAACCACTAATCCAAACTCCAATGCTTTCAGTTGGTTTTCCAATAGTTGAACTATAAATTTCAAAAAACTCATCCAATTTTTTTGATAAATCATTTGTAATTACATATTCATCAACTTCTTGAAAAACAGAATCATCATTTAGATTATCTGCTTTGATAACACCTTCAATTGTTCTTTTGATGTCTTTTTTGAATACATTTTTAATCACTTTTTATTCCTTACTTTACTAAATTTATTGTTTCTAAATTAAATGCTCTATAATAATTATCATCTTTGAGTTTTCCAAATAAACTTAAACTTGTTCCATCATAAATTCCTGGAAAGAACATTACTGTTGGTTTGTCTTTAATTGAATTTTGAAGATTGTTTAAAACTGTATGTGATCTAATAAATGGATAAACTTGTCCAATTCCTGTTAAAAAAATGATATTTGAAGGATTCTCTAAACTCAAAGTTTCAATTTTAGGTATCAAATATTTTTGAGAATCAATTGCACCTTGAAGAGTTTTATATAATTTTTCTTTTGATAAAACAGATTCTTTTTCAATAATTTTGTCTAAAATACCTCTTTCTTTTAGCATTTCAATAACTAAATTAAAAAGGTTAATTTCATATACACTTATACCTTCTCTTTTTAATCTATTGATTAATCTTTCAACTTCTCCAAATACTTTTGTTTCTTGATTTGGGTTATAAGAACTGATATAAAAAGGTATTTCCCCACCTAATGCCTTCATTGACAAGAAATTTTGATTTATGAAAGTTTGATATAACTTCTCAAACTTTTCTTCTAATCTTTCCAATTTCATAGAAATTTGTCCTTCAATTTTTGTATTTCATAATCAGTATATAAAAATGCTTTTAAATAAATTGGATTATCTTTTATAATCAATTCTGCAACTTCACTACTTAAATGAGGTTTTACAATATTCTTATTTTTTGTATTATCTATAATCATTGATTCTTCAAGTATTCTAAATAAAACTTGTTTTATTTTATATGCTGTATTTTCAGTAATATTTTCTAATGTTTCTATTGAGTTTTTCTTACTTTCAAAAAATGATTCATAATCACTGTTCAATATTTTGTAATCAAACATTAAAACTTTTTTTGAAATTACTTCTATCATAAACTCAAATATAAATTTATATGTTTTTAGAATTGATAAAAAAATTAAATTTCTTATATCTGAACTACTTGCTTCTTCAATATATACTAATTGTGCAGGAGTGAGTGTTTCAATTCTTCTTTTTAGTTCTATATAAACTCTTTTTCTTGAAGATACAGATTGTTTTTGTATTATATTTTCTTCAATTACAGTATCTTTCACTTTGTCCCAATCTTTATATTCTAAATATTTCTTTATTACTTCATCTGTTTCATTCATCATCAAAGTTGCTGCTGTATATGAAAAAATATATTCATTATTCAAAATAATCTCCAAGTGCACATAAATAATAAATAGGATACCTTTTTCTTACTTTTGAACTTATGAAAGTATTCTATCATACTCAAAATACCTAACTAAGTAATTCATGTATTTTATTAAACATACAACTCATAAATAACTCAATTTTATTTTTAATTATAATAAATTTTTTTAAAAAGTAGAACATCTTAAAAATTAATTTTACAACTGCTAAAAATTGCTATATCATTTAAACATACAAAGTAATACATTTTTTCATAAAACTGCTACATTTTTATAAAAAAGTGTTTTTACTTCCTATAATAAATAAAAAAGGATGTTTAAATTGGTATGTAAAAAACTTTTAAAACCAAGAAGCCTTATATTTTGTAAAGATAAAACAAACCATAAAGAAAGACTTATTTATAACTATTTACTTCTTAAACTAAAAGGAGATAAGCATATTATCTTAAAAGAAAAAAAAGAAGTTGAAAAATTAGGCTATAAATATAAAGGACATAATCTTCAAATCACTTTTAAAGAGTTAAAAGAGCATTTAAACCTCTGTAAAAAAAGTGATATTGTAAAAATGTTTGATAATTTAAGAAGTGTGGATATTCAACAACATATCTTAACAGATTTTAATATTGGAAGAAAAAATAAATCAACTTTTACTGCAAAACTTATTGGTGATATTAAAGAATATAATAGTGAAAATGAGTTTTTTGAACTCACCTTTTCACCTTTGATTGTTAATTTAGTTTTATTTGAAAATAATGATTATACTCAACTATTTTTAGAAGATTTAATTAAATTCAAATCTAAATATTCACTAATTATTTATGAGATACTAAAATCTTCATTCATTCCACATTTTAAGAATAACCAACCTTTAGTAATGGAACTAAATGAATTTAAATCCTTATTAAATATTAAAAATTATAATATCTCAAATTTAAAACAAAGAGTTCTCAATAAAGCAATTGAAGATATAGAAAAATTAACAGATTATAAAATTGAATATGAATTTTTAACTGGAGATTTTGGCAAAAATTATAGGTTTGTAAAATTAACTTTTGATACAAAACAAGGTATTAAAAAAAGTGAATATATTGAAAATAAAAAAGTAAAAAATCTAACTCAAAAAGAGTTGATATTTTTATTAAAAGATAAATTTCCTCCAGATATGCTTACGCAACAACTTTTTCAAGAGAATATTGAGCTTGAAAAAGCTCTATCCTTTGAAAGAAGAAAAAGTAATATGCTACTTGATGATTTAGATTCACTTCATCAAGAAAGTGAGTTGTGTTTTTGAATTTTATTTAAAATAAAATCATTTAATGAAGTAGGGGTTATAACTTTTACTTCACCAAGACATTTTAAAACTGAACTTGAAGCATTTGTTATTGTATCTGTTGCAACAACATAAAATTTGTTATCTTTTGGAGTAATATTATAAACCTCTTTAAAATATTTTAATTCATTTTCTGTTTTAAAAATTAATTGTTTTTTTAGTGGTTTATATAAAAAATATTCAAGTAATACTGAATTACACTCTAAAATAATTTTTTCTTCATTTTCTGCTGATTCAAGTGCAAGTTTTGGAATTACTTCACCTTTGATAAAATCATAAACTATAGATGAATCAAATGAACATATCTTTTTAATCTCTTTTTGTTCTTCCTTTGAAAGTTTTGATAAATAAAAATCTCTTGCACTAACTCCTTTATCATTGATTGCATATATATTTGATAATGAGATAGTTTCAACTTTTGAAGTATCAATACTATTTTTGATTTTTCTGCAATATTCAAGAGTTCTTGAGTTATCACTATTAATATTTATTTTAATTGGAAAAATTGCTCTATTTACTAAATTCTCATTATCTCCTTCAATTATTATTGTTATATCTTTATCTCTATTAATTGCTTCAAAAATCTCATATTCAAGATTATAATTATTTTGAGAATGTTCTATTGGTTTTAAAAACTCTTCTATAATTTTTTCAATAATTTCAAAATAATCATCAGTTGATAAACCTTTATTGCTTTTTAAATAAGCAACCAACAAAGGTGTTATAGTTTTTAATAGGGTTTTATTATGTATATAATACTTTCTATAATTATTATTAAACCAAGTATCTAAATCTACTTTATAATAAGTTTTTATTCTATTCTCTACTCTACAATCAGCCATATAAAAACACCTAATATTTGATAATGTTCTTTTTGTTAAATCATTTACAATAAGTTCAGTTGGATAATTTATTTCCATAGTGTCATAAATCTTTTTTAAAACAACCTCATTATTTAGATTATCAATCAATAAAGAAAGAACATAAACAATAGATTCATCTAAATTGTTTTCTCTTGGTAGATATTTTTTATATTTTTTTAAATGCTCTTCATATTTATTTTCTAAAATAGAATTAATTAAATCTCTATTTTTTTTTAAAAACTCTTTATCCTTACTTAAATAAGTATTCTTAAAAAATATATCAAGTATTTCATTGGTTTTTGAAAAAATATAATCTTCATTGTTCAATAATTGATAATTTATATTTAATGAATTTATATATTCTTCTAACTTTAAATGTATCTTTGATTTTTCCACTGTTTACCTTTTTATTACAAAAACCTATTTCAAACTTCATTATACATTCTTTATTTTTAAGAGCCAATTAGCTCTCTTGTAAATGTCAAAATTCACTTATAAAAAATAAAAAGGACAAACAGTGAATAATTTTACAAGAATAATTAACAAAAATAGAGGTGTTTCTCAATCAGAAACAAAAGAAAATAATAATGAGGAACTGACTAAAACTGATTCTAAATTTGAAATAAAATCTGTATTGGCATTAGTATCAGATAGAAATATAAATGAGAATGAAGAATTTATGGAAAAAGGTTTTTCCACTTATCAAAAAGAAGTTTTCAATAGAGGCACTGATTTAATTATACAAAAACTTTTAGATAAACCATATTTATCTTGTTGTGCATATAAAAATCTATGTTTAATTTCTTATTCAAGAGATAAAAATCTATTTGACAAAATCAATAATTTTACAGATGAAGAATATATAAACTTTTTAAAAGATAAGAATATTGAAATTATAAATAGTAAATCATTTAATGATGTTGGAGATTTTAATAGATTCCCACTATTTGTTTATGCAGGTGGGAAACAAAATCATAAATCAACACAACAAGAAATTTTATCAAATATGATTGCTAAATCTCCACAAGTTTATTCATACTTTGAACCATTTGCAGGTGGAATTGGAAGTGTCTATAATTCACTTCCAATACTATTAGAAAATGGTGTAAAAAATATTTATATTTCTGATATTAATTCAACACTTATAAATACTTATAGACAAGTTCAGAAAAATCATAAATCAGTTCAAAGAGAATTATCAAAAATAGAACTAGATTTTTATAAAGAGTATAAAAAACTTTTTGCTTCAAATAAAGAAGAATTAAAAGTTTTTTTTCTAAAAAAATTAAAAGAACTAAATGAACTTGAAACTAAAAAAAGAATGAATGCAAAAAGAGCAGCACTTTTCTTATATCTAATGAATATTTGTCAAGGTGGAATGAATAACTATGATATGGAAACAAAAACTAATAGTTTTAATTCTTCTTTTGATGGAACAAAACATAAAAAGATTGCACTTATAATCAATAAAGTTGAGATATATCACCAAATCTTTAAATTAGCTAACTTTGAATTTAGAGTTAAAAGATACCAAACAGTATTGAATGAAATCAAAAATGATAATACTGCTCTTGTATTACTTGATCCTGAATATGTTGAGTATGGAGAAGAGATTATTAAATCTTGTAGACATACTTACACAACAGAGGGAAAAGGTTTTAACCATAAAGAGGTTTTAAACCTAGTAAATAAAGGAAAATACCAATTTATTTACTACAACAACCATCATTCATATATTGAAAATGTAGCCTCTGAAAATGGTTATACCTATATTAAAAAAGATGTTGAATACACAAATGGAAATAAACCAAAATCTAGTATTGAAATACTTATGTATGGTAGAAAAAAACAATCAAGTATTTCAATTAATAATATAGATTTTAATCAAAATATCAAACAAGTAGCTTAGTTAAGAGCTAATTGCCTCTTTAACTAATATTAAAATTGTTTTATCAATTAAATGAGGAGCTACTATGACATAGATTATTAAAAAATAAGAAAGAGCAAAATTTAATTTTAAAAGATTTTCATTATGTGATTTATTGAAGAAGATAAAAAATATTAAAAGAAAAAGGTTTTAACTTCATTACTGTTTATGGTGATGGTGTTATTAAATTATTTAAAATTGGTTTAAATGCAGGATTAGATAAAAAATTAAGAGACTTAAGTATTAAGTTTAAAATTCAAATATGATAAAAGGAAAAAATAAAATGAAGTTAATTACGCATACATTAGAAGTTAAGAGACATATTATAGATTTAAATGAAGAAGGTATCTCACTTAGTGATGATATTTTAAATCTATTTAGAGAAGGTGAAATTGGAGTTGAAGATTTACCTTATGAGATTGAAGAATCTTCTAGCATGAATATATCAAAAGAAACTATTGAAAATTTTATGGATAATTACCCTCATGGTAAAAAAGGTGAAACAATTACACTTAGAAATTGGATACTTGAATCTTTTGTCTTAAATGGTGAAGAGGAAATAGATTTAGAACCACCTTGTAAATATGAAATTATAGGGCAAGATAATGGTAATAGATTTATTGAATTGACTGATGAAGAAAAACAAATGATTTTGAAAAAAGGAAATTAAGTATGAGTGGTAGAATTGAAGGATATATGAAAGTATATGGTGAGAAACAATATGTTGAAGATATTAGAAATAAGATAAATAATAAGATTAAGGATAGCAAATGACTATAGTAAATTTAGCAAAAAGAATAAAAGAAAATTTAACAATAAAGGATTTCACAATTGCGTGTTTCATATTATATTTTAAACTGCATTTAGTTAAGGGAATGTTATTAAAAAGAGGAGTATCTCAAAGTGATATGTATAAGCATATCAATGATGAAAAAAATTCATTTAATTTAAAGAGTGTAGAGAATTTTGAACTACATATAACAAATGAATTAGATGAAATTAATAGGATTTATGGTTATGAGTTTAAAAATATGTGTAAATTAAAATGGGATATTTTAGGATTATCTGTTATTGAAGAGCAAATAAAAACAAATAAAAATGGAATTCAAACTATTATTGAACTTATAGATAAAGAATTACACCCTTTAACTATTGATTCAATATTTGACTTATTTGAAGAGTTAAATGGTAGTGATAGAGGTTTAAATGATTTCTTTACACCTAGTTCTATTTCAAAAGTAATTGCACAAATGGTATCTAGTAAGAAGTTTGGGAAAAATATCAATATTTTTGACCCAACAATTGGTATGGGAAGACTGATGTATGATTCTTTTATTGAGTTAAAAGAAAAATTTCCTATGTCTAATATCAATATTTTTGGTATTGATTTAAATAGTAGATTTGTTGTAATTAGTGAATCATTGTTAAATTTAGTAAATAATCAAAATGTATTTATTAAAGAAGGAAATACACTCAAAGGTGATTTCAGTCTTCCTCAAATGGATATTTGTATTTCAAATCCACCTTATGAGAAAGGTATTGAATATACATTTGTAGAATATATAAAAAATCTTAATTGTAAATCATTTATGATTTTACCTAGTGCTTTTAATTCAAATAAAAAAGCTGAAAAGATAAAAAAAGAGTTAATTGATAAGAATTTATTAAAAACTATTATTCAATTGCCAAGTAAATTATTTAAAAATACAAATATTCAAACATTGATAGTTGAATTAGATAGTAACCCTTTAAAGGAAATTGAAGAATTAGCAATTAATAATAAAGTATTGTTTGAAAGAATTAACTATAAAAAAGATGTAAAATCTCAAATTAAAGAGATTGAAAAAAATAATAAAAAAGAAGAAGATAAAAAAAACCCTTATAAAGGTATGAGTCTACAAGAAATAAATAATGAATATAAAAGACTTTTGGCAAAATTAGCAGAAGGTTATGGAGAATTTATTCCTTATGAGTAATGAAGCTTCTTAATAAGGTTTCAAATCCCTACTTGGACTTAAATTAAATAAAGGAGTGAAAGAAGATTTTATATCTTTTTCTACTGCTTTTTTTACATCTAATTTTTTAGATAAAGCCTCTATAATTTCACTTAAAACTACTTCTGAAATAATACCCATAGCACTTTTTAAATCTTTAATAAATTTTCTTATAGGATTTAAAATATGAGGTGTTAAAATTGGAACATAAAAAGCATTAAGTAAAAAATCAATACCATCACCTGTCTTTTTTGTTATAGGGTTTAAAAATTTGTAATTATGTTTTTTATCTTTAAAAATAACTAATAAATCATTTGATTTTTCATTTTGTATAATTGAAAAATTATCTTCTCTTTGTATCTCTTTGTAATTAAAAAAATGAGTAGCAATTTTTGAAATGTCTGATTTATTTATATTCTCTAAATCTTCAAAAAATTCTTTGCTTTGGGAAATGAAAGTAGGATATTTATTTTCTGTTAAATTTGAAGTTATACTAATTTTTTTATCTTCATTTGAAATAGAAATATTATTAAGTTTATTTAGTGCTTTTTGTCTTGATTTTGAAAGTCTATTTTCAATATGTGTTTTATATTTTTCATTTTCAATATCAAGTTTTTCTCTTAATTCTAAAAGTTTATTATTACTTAAATCAATCTCTTTTTTTGAATATAAAAAATCTTCAAAATTAAATTTTTCATATACTTTTTCATTATTATTTAAAGTATATTTCAAAGCACCACTATTAAAAATAGGACTAAATATTCTTTGTTTTGTTTCTGATTCATGTTTTATGGTTGCATAGAATTTATCATTTTTATAGTCATAACCAAATTTAATATTCATATTGTCTTCTAAATATTTAAGTAATTCATTATGAGTTTTAAAGTGGTTCATATTTAAATGAATCTGATTTAAAAACTCTTGCTCAAATTGTGCTTTATCTTTTTTTGTTTTTATAGTTGTTGTATCAATTTTCCAATTTTTTGTAATAGCATTTGTTTTATCTATTGGTTTTAGATTTTTTATAGTTGGAGATTCTAAATTGTGTTTAGTATCTAAGTAATCTCTTATAAGTTCAAATCTCATTCTATCTCTTTTATCAAAATATAAATCAAGTTTTGTATTTGTTAAAAGGTTTTTCTTTGGTATCATACAGTGAAAATGAGTGTTGTTTGTATCTTGGTGTAAAACTGCACTAATATTTACTTCATCTTCTCTATAAGCACCTAATAACTCATTTTTAAAATCATTATAAATTTTACTAGCAGATTCATTATCATACTTATTTTTTAAAGAGACAATAATATGAAAATGTTTATCTTTATATTTTGTATCTTGTGCAATTTGTTTAGTAAGGTTTAAATCACCATCTAATATAAATACTTTTTCTTTATCTCTATTATTACTATTGCCATTTATTAAATAATCAGCAAGATTGCCATTTCCACTATTTACTGTTATTATCATTTGTTATCATTTGTTATCATTTGTTAAAACCTCTAAATAATTATCTACTTCTAAAAGTAGGTTATAAATTTGAATATCTAAACTTTTATTTGCATTTGCAAATCTTGCTATTTGATTTATATTATTTCCAATTTTATTTAAATGATATAAAACTAAATTATAATCATTATTTGATTTAACTATGTAGCCATTTTTTAAAATTTCTCTACAATATTTTGAAAGGGTAATATTTAAACTATTTGCATTTGATTGTAATAAACTATATAAATCTTCACTTATTCCAACTTTTAAAAATTTTCTCATTTTATATCAATACCTTTAAACTTTGGGATAGGGTATTTTTTAGTATCTTTATTTTTAATACTATGTATTAAATTTTCTATATCTTGAATAAATCTTAAATCCTCATCTATCCTTTTTCTTGTTTTTATAAGTTCTTCAACAAGATTTTCAACATCAGTTTTATTTTTTACTTTTAATAAATCTCCTTTCCTAATCTCAATGGATTGATTTTTTAAAAGTGCATCATTTAGTTGTTTTTTTAATAACTGATTGTCAAAAGATAATTCATATAACTCATTATTTAACTCTTCTATAAAATCTTTATAGTTTAAATTGATACAATTTTTTGAAGTATGACAAATAAAAATTTCAATCAATTCATTAAGATTATTAGCTTGATATTTAGATACTAAATTATCAATATCTTCTTTTTTAACTTGCTTTTCAATTCTTTCTCTTATTTGTCTTATCTCATTATTGATAAGTTTTTTTAATTCAATATATTGCATTTAAAATCCTATTTATATTTTGTGTTTAACAAAATCAAGGGGTCAAATTAACACTTTATGTGGTAATTTGACTAACCTTGCCCTTTTGTATTATGTAGTTATTATAGGATTTAAAGCAAAATTTTATAAACTAATTTCATTTATTTTTAAATTCTTTTGCCTCTGTTTTATCTTATTTTATTTTGAACTGCAGAATTTTTATTTATTTAAAATATTAGTAATACAAAGTTGTTAATATTGATGCTAAATTGTGGGATGCTAATCTTTCAAGGGTTTTTTTAGAAGATTCATTATTAAGTAAATTGCCTTTTTTATCAGTAATTAAATATTGATATTCTTCTTCAATATCTATTGAAAATATAATAACCTCATTGTAAAAATAATTATCAGCAAAAAAATCATTTTCTAAACAAGAAGATATTTTTAAATTCTTTCTATTAATTATAATATAACATTTTTTATCATCTGATTGATACAATGTTTCAAGCCCTTTCATAACAGCATTAAATAAATTTAATTCAAAAAACTTTCTTTCTATATTATTCATTTTAAAACCTTATTTAATTTTTTTGTATAGTAATTTTATAGCAATAAAAAAACCTTGCCAAATTAAAATGATAGGATTAAAAAGAAATTTATAAATTTATAAAAAAGATAGGGAAAGCCTATCTTTTAAAATATTTAATATGATATTTTTCCTTTTTCTTTTGTCTTTACAGTTTCACAGCCATATTTACTTTTAATGTCTTCCATAGATTTTTCATTTGGGTTTCTTCCTTTCATTTCACCATAAAACCATAGCTTTTTTTTTGAAGCCCATTTAAAATTTAGTTCTTTTAGTTTGTCTTTTATCTCTTTTGTGTCACCTGAAACCCAAACCCAAGAACCAACAACTTCAATTAAAATATTTTCATAATGTAATATTTGAGAAATGATTTTTTCTATTTCTAAATCAAATTTAAACTCATTTGAAAAGTAAATCCCATTTTCTAAAATATTTGTATAAATACTATTTAACATTTTAAAAAGTTCATCACTTCCTCCAACATCAGGGTGTAATTTCTTTGCTAATTGTTTATAAATCTTTTTAGCCTCATTAATACCCTCTATACCTTTAAATTGTTCTTCTATTTGTGAATGTGTCATTTTGTCTTTCCTTTAAAAAATAGTTTTACCTTTTTGAAGATTTTTGAGGGGATTGTTTTTTTATCTTCTTTTTTTAATTTTAGAAAATAAAAACAACTCTCTTAATCTTTTAAGGTTTTACCCCTTAGTTAGTTTCATCAGGTTTTTGTAGGAGTGTAAGGAATGAATTTTTACTTATAATAAAATATAAAATAGCAATAGTTTTATTTTAGTATCAGTAAATAATTTGATAGAGTGAAATGAGTGAGAAAAAACTGAAACTAATTAAGTGGTATTTAAAAGGTTATTGAGATTGTTTTGTTTTTGGTGTGGAACAAAAATTAAAAAAGTTGAGAAGATTTATTTTAAATACTATAATCTTTTATAAAAAAAAAGATAACATTATTTATGGATAAAAAATCAAAAGAAACAATAAAAGAGATAATTGAACATATTTTAAAATTTAGAAATGAAGAAATATGGGAAAATGATAAATTAAAAACTTGGACTTATGATTGGGAAGAAAAAGATAGATTAAATATGCTAACTATGGAAAAGTATGATAAGCCATTAGTTAAACTCAATAATTTACTTGAAGAACAAGAAAGATATCAAGAAGTTTTAGAAATTGAAAAAGAAATGACTAAACTCCAATCAAAAAAAATCATTACAGTAAAAGAATTTAGTGAAATATATGGATATAGTTCAGATTGGCAAAAAAATAGAAGAGGGAGAATTCATAATCATTTACCTTATATACAGACTACTAATAATGGTAAAATAACATACAATGTAAAAGATATTGAAATTTGGTTTGATAACAATAATGTAGGTAGATAAGGTGTATAAAAAAGTGTATAAATGGAAATACTAATACCTAAATTTAGGGCTTTATTAGGTATATGGAAAATATTAATCTCAGTTGCTCCACTAATAATTGGACTTCCAATCGCTTGGTATTCTCACTTTATTGGTTTAGGGATTGGATTTTTGTATGCAATTATTACAAAAAGATAATTAGTTATTTACAAAATAAGTTACTATACTCATAACAAATAAAACAAAAGCAATACCTACAAATACATCTTTTAGGGTTACTGTTGGATTTAAAATTCCACAGTATGGGCATTGTCTTTTTTTTGGTTCGATTTCATTTTTACAATTTTTACAAGTTGCTATAATTTATCCTTTTGAAATTTTTGAAATAGTAACATATTTTATGGTTTTAAATGATTAATTAATGTTTTGATAAACTAACAAAAAAGGATAAAAAATGCAAGAGATACATATCCAATGTCCATATTGCTTACAAGCAATTTCGATTCTTTTGGACACAGGTGTTTATGGACATGAAACGGTCGTAGATGATTGTGAAGTGTGTTGTCGACCAATTGAAATCTCTTATATCGTTGAAGATGGCGAGATAAAAACTTATTCTTATAATAGTATTGAAGGAAATGAATTTTAATGGAAGTAAAGTCAATTTTATTTGTGTGTTTAGGAAATATTTGCCGTTCGCCACTTGCTGAGGGAATAGCAAAGCAGTATATAAAAGAAAAAAATTTAAATTTAGTTATTGAAAGTGCAGGAACTGGACATTGGCATATCGGTGAAAAACCTTGTGATAATTCAATCAAAGTAGCAAAGTTAAATGGTGTTGATATTTCAAAGCAAAAAGCTCAACAAGTTAAAAAATCAGACTTTAAAACTTTTGATTTAATAGTTGGACTTGATGATAGCAATATTTCAAATCTAAAAAACTTAGGTTGTAAAAATCCCATAAAACTTGGTGATTTTGGGTTTAATGGAGAGTGTGTACCTGACCCATATTTTTTTGATGGTTTTGAGGGATTTGATAAAGTTTTTGAGATGATTGATGTTTGTGTTAGAAATTTGATTGATGAAAAAGTAAAGAGCGCTTAGGCTTCTTTACTTATTTCTCTTTTTTGTGAGCTAAAACCCATAATTCAACTTTTTCAGTCTCTCTTGAATCTGTTCTTTGAGTTCTTCTTGATGATGCTCTTACTTCACGTCTTAAGTGTAAATCTTTTCTAAATCTATTATTTTTTTGTAGTTCTTCTATTATTGGATGAGTGCTTTGATTATCAACTTCTTGAGCAAGATTTGAGAATATTAAAACTAATTTTCCATCTTCTTTTAGATATTTTTTTGCTTCTTCAAAAAACCTTGGAAATAGGTCTTCTTCATAATACATAGCTTTATCAATTCCCTCTTCTAAATTATGTTTTGCCAATAACCAAGGAGGATTAAATACAATTACATCTACTTTTCTATCAAAATCTCCAAATAAATCACAATGATTTAGAGTTATTTTCTTTTGAAAATCTAATCTTCTACCCTCTTTATAAACACCAATAATCGCATTTTTATTTGTATCAGTTGCATAAACATTTTCAAAACCATTTTGAATTAATTGATATGTTAAAATACCACTTCCCACACCAATATCAATGGCATTATCTTTAGGTCCATCATATTTTTTTAACCATTTATCAAACAATTTTAAATGATCAAATCTTGTTGGGAAATATGTTCCATAATAAGGATGAATGGTTAAATTCAAAGTTTTAATCTCAAGACCTTTTTCATGCCATTGCCATGAACTATTCATTCCTTGAACTTCTGGAAAAGATATATAAAACTCTGAAACATCTGGATAAAGTGATTCTAACCAGCCAATATTTGGAGCTTTTTTAACATCTAGTTTATTATCTTTTACTTTGATTAGTAATCTGTGTGAAGCTTTTCTAAAAGCTGCTCGATAATCTCGTTGTCCTTGAAAACTTTTGTCATTGAATTTTTCTGAAAGATTTTTTTTCAGCTCAGCAAGAACTTGTAAACCGTTACTGTAATACTCTTCAACAAAAACATATTTTCCTGCAATCATTTGCGCAACAACTGATTGAGTATCCATCTTTCTATAAAATTTTATACCTTCAATTTGCGAAGTTATAATATCAGGTCTATCTGGTTTGATAGATTGTAAATTTGTAGCCATATAATTATTCCCTTTATCTAGTGTGGCAGTTTATTGAATGCTGGCTTAGGTTTGGGTTGGAATTTTAGAATATTGGTGATTTGAGGGATAATTTATGATTTTTTATATAATTATTCAAGCATAATAGAAATATACTTAATAATGGTATAGTTTAACATTCGATACAATTACAAAAAAAGTTATAGAGGAAAATGATGAATAAAGCAAATACTTTTTATGAGATACAAGATGCGGTAGCATTTAATAATCCAATTGATGAAAAAAATGAGTTTTATACTGACTTCTCAGGTTTTAGAAAAGGCTTTAATGAAAGAAAGATTTTTAAATATCTAAATATTAACCCTACAACAAAAGAGTGCAATAAAATATCTCAAACATTAAAACTTTTTTTAAGTGGACATAGAGGTACTGGAAAAACTACAGAATTACTAAAACTAAAAAATGAAATAGATGAAACAACTTGTTTTTTCACAGTATTTTGTGATTTAAGTGATGAAGAATTAGATGTAAATAATATTGATTTTATTGATATTGTTATTTTAATTTTGGAAAAATTAATTGAAACTTTAAAAGAAAGAAATATTGATATTCCAAAAGCAAATATAAAATCTTTTTATGAATGGTATGACCAAAGAATTACTGAAATAAATAGTCAAACTGATGAATCAGCTTCCATTGAAGTTGAGGGAAAAGCTGGAATAGATTTATTTTCTTTATTCTCATTAGTAAGTAAAACAAAAGGAAAATTATCTGGTTCAAACAGTACAAAAGAGACTATTAGGAAAGTATTTAAAAATAAATTTTCAGATTTTAGTTTAAAATTTAATGAGTTTATTTTAGATATAAAAGATTATTTACTAAAAAATGAAATTTCAAAAGATTTACTTTTCATAGTAGATGGTTTTGAGAAAATTGGAAGTTTTGAAGATAGAAAAAAAATATTAATTGATAATTCAAATAAATTTGTAGAGATAAAAGCAAATATGATTATTACTTTACCAATTGAACTTTTTTCAGAGGTTGGAAGATTAAAAGAATTTGCAAAACATATATCTTTCCCTCTTATATCTTTAGATGATAAATCAAAAGAGAGATTTAAAGAGTTTATATATAAAAGAATAAATAAAGATTTATTTGAAAATGAAGATACAGTTGACAGAATTATTTCTTATGGAGCAGGTTCTCCAAGAGAAACATTAAAAATAATATCAGATGCATATATTGAGGCAGAAAATGAAAAGATTGATTTAAAAAGTATTGAAGATGTTCAAAAAGCAAATAGTAAAATTATGATGAAATATCTTAATGAAAAAGAGATTTTACTATTAAAAGAAATTAAAAAAAATGAACCAATATCATTTAGTCCTGAACTTGCATCACTTTTAGTTAAAAAAATAGTTTTAGAATATGATGATGGAATAGAAAGAAAAATAAATCCAATTTTATTGGATAATGAAGATTTTATTAATCTAATAAAGGATTAATTTTGACTGCGGAGTTAAAATTTGAGGAATTACAAAAGAAATTAAAAAAAGTTTTAGATACAAATCGATTTAGATTTATTTTTATTTTTTATCCACACATAAACTTAAGAGAAGATGTAAAGAATTATATCTGTGAAAACTTTACTTCTTCAAATCAAATAACTCTTAACCTAAAAGACAATACTTATCAAAATATTGCACCTATACTTTATGAAAATGATAAAAGTTTTATTTTTATAGATGATTTTTTTGATGTATTAGATAATTCTGATTTATACAATGGATTCAATCAAAGAAGAGATAAGATAGCTTCTAAAAACATAAATCTTATTTGTTTTGTAAACTCAAATTTTAAAGAGAAATTTTTTCAAACATCTATAGAATATATTCCTGATTTATTTGAGTTTAAAAATGCTATTTTTGAAATAGAATCAGTACCTAATGAGGATAATAATTTACAATTAAAAGAAATTTCAAGTAGTTCATATAGTTCTTTAGGTGGATTAACTAGTGAAAGTAAAAAAGAAGAATTAGAAAGATTACTTTTAAAACTTGAAAATGCTAGTATTGATGATGAAAAATTAAACTTATATGATCAAATTTCAACGATTTATAAAGATATTGGAAAATATGAAAAAGCATTAGAATATTTAGAAAAAACTCTAAAAATTCAAGAAACTGATTTATCTCTTGCTGTTACATATAATAATATTTCTATAATTTACCAAAATATAAAAGATTTTCAAAAAGCGTTAGAATATCAAAAAAAATCGATTGAAATAAAAGAGAAATTTTTAGATAAAAACGATTCAGAATTAGCTTCAAGTTATAATAATTTAGCAACAATATATATGGATATATATAATTATCAAAAAGCCTTAGAATATTCAAAAATGGCTATAAATATATTAGAAAATATTCAAAATAGTAATTGTGATTTGTCTATGGGTTATAGTAATATTTCTATAATTTACCGAAATATAAAAGATTTTCACAAATCATTAGAATATGTAAAAAAAGCTATTCAAATAGAAGAAAATATTTTTGAATCTAATCATCCAGATTTAGCTGCAAGTTATAATAATATTTCTGTACTTTATCAAGATATGGGAGAATTAAAAAAAGCATTAAGTTACCAACAAAAAGCCATAGAAATAAGAGAAGACATCTTAGGAGATAAGCATCCTGATACAGCAACTAGTTATAGTAATCAAGCATTAATTTATAAAGATTTAAAAGAGTGTAAAAAAGCAAAAGAGTATATGCAAAAAGCCATAGATATTTGGCAACAGTATGAATATTATAGTAAAGAATTAACTAGTGCTGGAAAATTTATAAAAGATATTGAACATAATATCAAACAAGAAAAGAAACTTCCTTTCAATAAAAAAGGAAGATTCTGTAAAGACATCTAAACAAGACAATCTTCATCCTCTTTTATGTTCTCTTTTGGTAAGCTTCTTGCATATACAAACAAATATTTATCAAAAGAGAAAAATTATGAAATTAAACGAACTAAAACTTGAAGTTGATTATTTCGAGTTTGATGAAAAGTATTATCACAAAGTAAATCCCACACCTCTTAAAAATCCTAAACTTGTATCATTTAATCGCCTTGCTTGTGATTTAATAAATCTGGATTATTCAGAGTGTGAGACTCAGGATTTTGTAGATTTTATAAATGGAAGCAAGATTTTGGAGGGTTCAACTCCTTTTGCTATGGCTTATGCTGGGCATCAATTTGGTTATTTTGTTCCACAGCTTGGCGATGGAAGAGCTATAAATTTGGGAAGTGTAAACAACTGGCATTTACAAACAAAAGGTTCAGGGCTTACTCGATATTCTCGACGAGGTGATGGAAGAGCAGTTTTGCGTTCATCTATACGAGAATATATTATGAGTGAAGCGATGTTTGGTCTTGGAATTCCTACAACTAGAGCTTTAGCTATTATTGATTCTGATTCTTTTGCTCACAGAGAGTGGGAACAAGAGTCATGTTCTATAGTTTTGCGAATGTCACCATCTTGGGTAAGAGTTGGAACATTTGAGTTTTTTGCAAGAAGTAGAGATAAAGAGACTATTTCTAAACTTGCAGATTATGTGATAAAACAGTCATATCCACATTTAGAAAATGAAGAGAATAAATATGAAAAAATGTTTTATTCTTTAGTAGATAATACAGCTGAACTTCTAGCAAAATGGCAAGTTTATGGATTTCAACATGGAGTTATGAATACTGATAATTTCTCAGTTGCTGGTCTTACTATTGATTATGGTCCTTATGCTTTTATGGATTACTTTGAGAAAAATGCTATTTGTAATCACACAGACGCAGAGGGAAGATACTCTTATAATAATCAACCTTATGTTGCTAGATGGAATTTGTTTGCATTAATAAATGCTTTAAAATTGATTTGTGATGAGAGTAAATTAGAATCTTATATGAAAGCATTTTTACCACAACATGAAAAAGTATATTTAGATTTGATGAATAAAAGATTAGGTTTGGATGCTTCAAAAAGTGGAAACTCAAATCTTCATTTGATTTTAGAGTTACTTGGAAGTTTAGAAAATGCAAAAATGGATTATAATGTTTTCTTTTATAGATTAACTCATCTTAAATCTTTTGAAGATTTAAGCTCAATCCTTGATATTGCAGTTTTTCAAGAGCCACTTAAAATATGGTTTGAATCTTATAAAAAAGTTTGCAATGAGCAAGAAACAACTTTTGAAACAAGATTTGAAGTTATGAAAAAAGTAAATCCAAAATATATATTAAAAAACTATATTCTTCAAGAAGCTATCGAAAAAGCTCATGAGGGAGATTATTCTTTAGTGAATGATTTATTAAAAATTGCTCAAAATCCTTTTGATGAACATCCAAAGTTTGAAAGATATGCTAGACAAACTCCTATAAATTTTGCTAATATAAAACTTTCTTGTTCATCTTAAATAAGAAAAAAGATTAAATAATTTAAAAAGGTTAATAGTAGCAAATATGATTAATAGAAAATATGAGAGAATAGTTTTTGCTTTTTTTATGGCATTGTTTATGAGCTTTATAATGAGTTTTATAATTACATTTATAAATTTAGGATTTGTTGATATTTTTTTATCTAGTTGGATAAGAGCTTGGCTGATTGCTTTTGCTTGTGCATTTCCAATTATTGTAGTTGTGGCACCAATTGTCCACAAGATTGTTCATAAATTAATAGCAAAAATATAAAAAGATGAAGAGTAATATTTTTACAGATATTAAACTCTTCATTCTAATATTTATAGCCTTACTTTTTCTAGCAACAAATTCAATTTTATGCAAAATGGCAATTTCTACTCAAAATATTGATGCTTTTTCTTTTACATTTTTACGAATATTATCAGGTTCAGTTTTACTTTTAAGTGTCTATTTTTTTAAAAATAAAAATCTAAAATTTAGTTTTAAAAAGAACTGGCTTAGCTCTTTTATCCTTTTTTTATATGCAATTTGTTTTTCATATTCATATATAAATATGTTTGCTGGTATTGGAACACTTATTCTTTTTGCGGTTGTTCAAATAAGTATGATTTTAATTGCACTTTTTTATAAAGAAAAACTAACAATTAATAAATTCTTAGGAGTTTTAGTAGCTTTTGGTGGATTGGCTTTTTTACTTTATCCAAAAGAAGATTTTTCAATTTCACTTTTTCATACATTTTTGATGGTTATTTCAGGTATTGCTTGGGCTGTTTATAGTGTTATTGGAAAATCTTCAACAAATGCTTTATTAAATACAACTGATAATTTTTTTAAAGCAACAATTTTTGCAATTATATTTATGTTATTTTTTATAAATGAATTTAAGTTTGATTTATATACTTCTTTTTTAGCCATTCTTTCAGGTTCGGTTACATCAGGATTGGGTTATTTGATATGGTATGAAGTTCTTCCTAAAATTCAAATCACAACAGCTAGTGTTTTGCAACTTATTGTTCCTATTTTAGCTATTTTTTTGAGTGTAATTATACTTGATGAAAAGTTTAGTTTAGAACTTGCTATTTCGACTTTTATTATTCTTTTTGGAATATTTTTAGCTTTAAAAAAAGTCTAAATTTTATTTATTTTCTCTTGGTTTTGGAGGCACATTTTCAATACCTTTAAATGGTTCACTCCATTGAAGTTGAGAAGGAATACTTGGTGAATTGTCTTTTCTATTTATATCAAAATTAATACCATTAAGAGCAGGTTTTTCTTCAAAAAATATAAAAGCAATAATTAAAACAATAGCACTTATTATTAATTTGATAATCGTATATTTTAAATCTTTCATAAAAAGATTGTTACATTGTTTTGATTAATTCTTGCTATGTTAGTTATTAAGAATCTCAAAAGAGATTCTTAATGTTTTACTTTTAGGTTGTTTTTGTTAATAGTTTCCATTAGTTTCATAATGTTTGCTATTTTGTCTTCTTCTTTTTTTATATTATCTTCACTATGAAGTGTAAATATTTCCATTTTTTTATCTAAGTAACTTGTATTAAAAGTTCCATTAATAAAATCTTCATCTCTTACAATTTCTCTATGTAATGGAATATTTGTAGGGAATCCCTCAATATAAAACTCGTCTAAAGCTCTTTTTGCTTTTTTAACAGCACCTTCCCAGTCTAATGCCCAAACAATTAGTTTTCCAATCATAGAATCATAGTTTGAAGGAACTTTATATCCAGTATAAATACTTGTATCAATTCTTACTCCTGGACCTCCTGGAGTTAAGTATTTACTAACCGTTCCAGTTCCTGGCATAAAGTTTTTTTGTGGATTTTCAGCATTGATTCTGAATTCAATTGCATAACCTCTAAATTGAACTTCTTCTTGTAAAAATTGAAGTTTATCACCCTCAGCAATTTCAATCATTCGCTGAATAATATCAACACCTGTGATTGTTTCAGTAACTGGATGTTCAACTTGAACTCTTGTATTCATTTCAATAAAATAAATGTTATCTTGTTCATCAACTAAAAACTCAACAGTTCCAACACTTTCGTATCCTAATTTAAACATAGCTTTTGTGGCAATTCTATAAAGCTCTTTTCTAGTTTCGTTATTTAATCTTGGACTTGGAGCAATTTCGATAACTTTTTGATGTCTTCTTTGAATAGAACAATCTCTCTCACCTAAATGAAGAACATTTCCATATTTATCAGCAATAATTTGGATTTCAATATGTCTTGGATTTTCAACATATTTTTCAATGAAAACTTCATCTCTACCGAAATATTTCATAGATTCATTTGTCGCACTTTCATACATATCTTTGAAATCTTTTTCAAGTTTTACAATTCTCATTCCACGTCCTCCACCACCGAACGCAGCTTTGATGATAACAGGAAAACCGATTTCTCTTGCTACTTTTTCACCTTCATGAATATCAATTACAGGCTCATCCGTTCCTTCAAGAACTGGAACGCCAACTTTTTTCATAGCTACTTTTGAAGCCATTTTGTCACCAAAAAGTTCAATATGTTCAGGTTTTGGACCAATAAAAATTAGTCCATTATCTTCACAAGCTTTTGCAAAATCTGCATTTTCACTTAAAAATCCATAACCTGGATGTATAGCATCACAATCAGATTTTTTAGCAATAGAGATAATTCTGTCATAATCAAGGTAAGCTTGAATTAAATCTCCCATAATTGGATAACATTCATCAGCTTTTCTTACCCAAATACCCTCAACATCAACTTCTGAGAATATAGCAACACTTCCGATTTCTAGTTCTTTACATGCTCTAATGATTCTAAGAGCAATTTCCCCTCTATTTGCTATAAGTACTTTTTTAATTTTTGCCATCTAATTTTGCCTTTTGTAGATTTTAATTTTATTCGGGAATT
>Ga0172378_10000062_pt1 | contig 75914 bp, 58 predicted proteins | sample GrowelOW332metaG_FD_119755 | JGI IMG/M metagenome (GOLD analysis project Ga0172378, IMG submission 119755) | Groundwater microbial communities from an aquifer near a municipal landfill in Southern Ontario, Canada - Pumphouse #3_1 metaG | ecosystem: Environmental > Aquatic > Deep subsurface >... | reverse complement strand
GCTCTTTCATTGTTGGCAGGAGCCTCAATGGCTTTTGCATCGATTACAACGTGATCAAAGGCAATGAGATCGGGATGTACTCACCAACCTGGACTGTTTTAGAGATCACTGGAAATCTTGTCTGTTGCTGAAAAGGAAGATCTTTCAGTAATAATTCGTGTTTATCCGTGTCCATTCGTGGTTCCTTTTGCTTTTTCCTGTCTCCTGTCTCCTGCCTCCCTTTTCGCGTCCTCCTGGCTTTGAATCCGCCAATACAAAATGTGAATGGTGGTTGCCCGGGTGTCAAAAAGTAACGCATTCGCCAGTGGCGGCCATCTTTTTCATCTCTTCACGCCAGTTTTCGCCGCCGATCTTTTCCGCAAGCAGGACAGCAATATGCTGCGGATTTACGCCCACGTCGCGGTTGCGTCCAAGGCCGGTTATACAGGAGGGACAGTTGGTAGCGACGATCATTGTTTCCTCCCGCTGTCCTGTCTCCTCAAGTTTCTCCAGTTCAATCTCAAACTGTTCTCTCTTGCGCAGGCGCATGGCGCTGGCGATATCCGGGCGGGAGAGAGCCAGCGTTCCCGCTTCGGAGCAGCAGTTTGCCACCGGCCGCACGTCGTTGTAGATGCGCTTGAGGAAGGGTACTGCTTCTCCCTTGAAGGAGTCGTGACAGGGAGTGTGGTAGAGAATGGTGCGCTGCTCTTTGTCTGTAAAAGTCCAGCCATTTTCCAGCACATAGGCGGAGATGTCGGAGAGGGAGCATTCGAAGATGGTTTCAATGCCGCTCTCGTTCAGTGCTTCCCGGCAGGTGCCGCAGCTGACCAGTACCGAAGCGAACTCGATATGGCCGAGCATGTCATGGATCTGGGTGAGGATAATGCTGTTGCGCAGGGCAACCTCCTCAGCCATTTTCTTCTTGGCATTTACCTTCAGCGGAAAGCCGCAGCAGAGATTCGGTGGTGGCAGTACGACTCGCACGCCGTGTTTGAGCAGCAGGTAGATTGAGGCCTTGCCGATGTCGGAGAAGAGCCGTTCTGAGCCGCATCCCGGAAAATAGAAGACGGTGCTTTTCGTCTTGCCTTCCGGCGTAAGCAGCAGCGTCTCGTGGTCCGAGCAGGGGGGCAGTACTGAGGACAGGGTGTGCGGCGTGGGAGAGGTCATTGGCGCGTTGAGGAGCTGCAGCGGTTTCCACTGCTTTTTCCTGAGTGCTTCCGGGGCCTTCGCGAATACCTTTACTGCCGCCTGCTGGGTGGCGCTGCCGAGTTGCAGCACCGATTTACGGAAAATGCTGTTCACCGTGCGGTTACGGCTTTTCAGAAAGTTGAGAGAGAGTTTTGTCTGTACCGGGGTGTGCTTGTAGCCCATCTCGGCGAGGATTTCCCGTTCCAGTATTGAGACCCGCGCGGTATCGATATCCACCGGGCAGGGTGGCAGGCACTTGCCGCACATGGTGCAGTGGTCGGCCACTTCTTCAAGGTTGGCAAGTTGCCGGAATTTTGGCAGGTGAGAGCGCTGTATATCGTAGAGCAGTGCCTCGATGAGCGAGCCGATGACGAGATTTTTATTGCGCGGGTGGAAGAAGAGATTGCTTCCTGGATGGTAAACGCAACAGTCCGGCATACATTTGCCGCAGCGGATGCAGCCGGCAATGGCGGTGGAGAGCTCGGCGAGTGAACTGTGCTGCAGAATCCGTGCCTCCAGTTTCAGCAGGTTGAAGGAGTTGGTGAAGACCTTGTCGAGAATGGCCGGGTCACGCAGCATGCCGGGGTTCATCATGCCGTGGGGGTCCACCTCGTTGCGGTGTTTATTGAGAGCTTGCACCCGTGCCGGTTCGAGAAACTTCATCTTGGTAATGCCGATGCCGTGTTCGCCGCTGACTGCCCCGCCGAGTTGAATCGATTTGAGCATGATCGTTTCCGCAGTGGCGGAAGCGCGTTGCATCATTTCCTGGTCATTAGAGAAGACCGGGATATTGACGTGGTTGTTCCCGTCACCGGCGTGCATGTGGGTAGCGATGACGATACGTTTCTCGCGCACAGTATCATAAACAGTGCTGATGCTGGCACTTACCTTGTTGTAGCCCTGGAAAAGCTCCATCAGGGCACTCATCAGATCTTTAATCGGTGTCTGCGGTTGTGGCAGGTTGAACTCCGGCACATCAAGGGCGGCGATGGCAGCTTCACAAAGCTTCTCGGCAGCGGGGATTTTGGCCTCAAGCCAGTCTGGATCCTCAAGCGGTTCGGCGGTGTGCAGGTACTCCATGATGCTGAGAATTGCCTGCTTCTTGTTCCAGTAGTCTTCTCTGATATTGGTGGAGTCCAGAAAACGGGTGAATTCCGCGAGAGCCGGCAGAGGCAGCACAATATCCTCGTTGAGCTTGAAGGCGTTGGTTCGTTTAGAGATGGCTCCGAGTCGTTTCCGGTCGCGCCAGAAACGTTCGCTTTCGTCGCTGTCCTGGGCGATAAAGACTTCCGTGTTCGGGTAGGGATCGAGCAACTTTTTCAGGCGGTCACGTCCGTGTTTGACCTGTACTGTGTCGTGGCCGACAAGGTCTATCAGCAAGACTGCTTTGGGACGTTCACTGCGGGCGGATTTATACTTGTAATTGATTGCCTTGATGTATTCGGCATCGAAGTGTTCAAGGGCAATCAGTGCCTCTTCGGTGCTGTTTTTGAATTCATCAGAGATCTGTACAATGACCCGGCTCGCTTCATCCATATCCTTCCCGTAGAACTCAAGGCAGAAGGTGATCTTCTTTTCCCATGCGGGATAGAGGACAAATTCGGCAGAGGTAATGACACCATCGCAGCCCTCTTTCTGAAAGCCTGGCAGGCCGCCAAGAGCCTTGTTGGTGATGTCTTTTCCAAGCCCCTTCTTGCGTATTTCCGAACCGTTGAGGGATATCTCTTTTAAGAGGGTGCCTTCTGCGTCGCGCACCTCGTATTCCACGGTATCTTCAGGGTGAATCTTGCGCATCGGATGATTTTTGCGAGCCACCCGCAGCAGGCCTGTGCCGGGCATGGCGATGGTCCAGGCAAGGGCGTTGTCAATGGCTGTTCCCCAGAGAACGGCGGTTTTCCCGCCAGCATTTTCAGCGACATTGCCGCCGATGGTGCAGGCCCAGTTGGATGTCGGGTCGGTGGCGAACACCAGCCCCGCCTTTGTCGCTTCGGCCATTGCCTTTGAGGTGACGACACCGGCTTCAAGCTTAATGGTGGACACGGTGGTCCCTTCACCGAGGTGAGGGAAGGGTGTCTGGGTAATGGGGTGGATGCGGGTGAGTTTTTCGGTATTGATTATGACGCAGTTCCGGGTCAGTGGAACAGCGCCTCCGGTCAGGCCGGTGCCGCCCCCCCGCGGAATTACGCCGAGGCCGAGCCTCGCCGCTGCAGCCATCAGTGGCGGAACCTGCTCTTCAGCGGAGGGGCGGAGAACGGCGAGGGGCAGGTAAAGCCGCCAGTCGGTGGCGTCGGTAACGTGGCTGATGAGGGTGAAGGGATCAAAGCGGACATTCTCTTTGCCAATGACTGCGCCGAAACGACGGTTCATTTTACTGCGGAGTTCCGGTGTTTTTCTCAGCTCTTGCCGCATCTCTTTGAGACGCTGACGGCAGATGGCAAGCAATTCAAAAACCTGCTGTCCCCGGTTTGCCCCGTTTTTATAATTTTTTGTCCACTTTCCAATAAGATTGAGATCCTCCTTCGCCGTTTCGAAAAAGGTATGACGACGAAGACGGGAGTCGAGCAGTTCCTGGAAAAGAAAGGGGTTGCGGCGGAGTATAAAAAGGTCACCGATGATCCGCATCACGAGGCGTGCGGAACGACCGGTTATGCGCTGGCTGTAGAGTTCTTCAAGACATCTCCAGCCTTCTTTCCCGAGGATAAACTCCACAATTTGTTTGTCACCTGCAGAGGTAAAGTTGTAGGCGACTTCGCGATTAAAAAGCGGTTCAACGACGGGGTGGAGGGCTGTCTTCTTCTCTGTATCCTGTATTCCTTGACTGGCAGCTTGTATGTTCATAACAGATCTTTGATAGATTTTAAGAATAATTACAGAAGCGGAACCGAACAAATTACCATTCCTGGTGAGAAATGCCACTTGTTTTGAAGGTGTTTCCTGCTCCTGCCCTGATGGGCTCTGGTAGAGTGAAAAGCCGGAAACAGAAGGAGATAAAACTTTGTTTCTTTTTCTTGCTCTCTCTATTTATATACTATACCCTTAACGATTTTTTTATTTCAGTGCTGCAATATATTTAAACAGACGTTGTTTCGCCGGAACGGCCGAGCGAGACAGCAGCTGCAAAAAAGGAGAAATCTATGAAAGCCCTTGTTATTAATGCCGGAAGTTCCTCGCTTAAGTTTCAACTTCTCGATATGGATGATGAGAGTGTTTTGGCCTCCGGTCTGGTTGAGCGTATTGGTGAGGCGGAAAGTAATATCAAGTGCACCTTTCACCCCAATACGGAGAAAGAGACTGTGGTGAAGAACGCTCTTCCCATCCCCACGCACAGAAGTGCCGGCCAGATGGTCGTCGATCTTCTCACTGATAAAGAGAAGGGGGTTATCGCCGACAAAGCAGAAATTGGCGTCATCGGTCATCGCGTGGTTCACGGCGGTGAGGATTTCAGTAAGACAACTCTGATTACCGATGCAGCCATTGCCGCTCTGGAGAAGACTATTGCTCTGGCCCCGCTGCACAACACTGCCAACCTTGACGGGATCAGGATCGCGCAGGAACTGTTCCCAGGAGTCCCTCAGGTGGGGGTTTTCGATACCGCGTTCCATCAGACTCTTCCCCCCCACGCATTTCGTTATGCCATTCCCAAAGATTTGTATGAGAAGGATCGTATTCGCCGCTACGGCTTTCACGGAACTTCCCATAAATATGTTGTGGGTGAAGGCGCAAAATTGTGCGGGATTGATGCCGACAAGTTTAATGCCATTACTGTTCACCTTGGCAACGGCAGCTCAATCGCTGCGGTGGAGAACGGCAAAAGCATTGATACCAGCATGGGATTTACTCCTTTGCAGGGGCTGGTTATGGGAACCCGCAGCGGGGATATTGACCCGTCTGTGCACGCCTTCCTTGCCCACAATCGCCAAATGAGCGGTGCTGAGATTGATAATATGCTCAACAAAGAGTCCGGTCTGAAGGGACTCTGCGGTCTCAATGACATGCGTGATATCCATGCTGCCATTGAAAAGGGAGATAAAAACGCTGAGCTTGCTCTTGCTGTACAGACCTACCGCACCAAAAAATATATCGGTGCCTATATGGCTGTGCTCGGTCGTGTTGATGCCATTATTTTTACTGCCGGTATCGGCGAAAATGATGACGTTGTACGCAAGATGACGCTGGCAGGACTGGAGAATTTCGGAATTATCCTTGATACAAAAAAGAATGCACAGCGGGTGAAAACACCGACTCTTCTTTCAACCCCGGAGAGCAAAGTTCAGATTTGGTGTATTCCCACCAACGAAGAGCTGGCAATTGCCCGTGAGGCGCTGGAACTGGTATAAGGGTACCCTGTACAGGGTATGTCTGAAAGCTGTTTTTGTATACATAATATGTTGAAATTACAAATTAAAATTGGAAAGACGGGAAAAGGGAGGCAGGAGACGGGAGAAAGGGAAAAGCAAAGATGAAAGACAACAAAACCCAAAACGGGATAACCAGCGAAACACGCTAAACACGCTAAAAATTTTATATATAAAAGGCCTTTTTCGCTGTTTCGTCTTTTACAAGGGTACCTGGAAACAGTCTCATCCCACAACGGACGTCATTGGGTTTTGTTGCCCTGCTTTTTCCTGTCTTCTGCCTCCTTTCTCTCTTTTTGTCTTTGTCTTTTCCCATAATTTTTTGAGACGTTAGCTGTAAATTCCCTTCTGTGCCTCGAATATGAAGGGAATATAAGGTCCTTCAAGAGACCATTGAGGGACTCTTGAGACAGAAAAGGCTTTGCGGACATGGTTTCGCGAAGCCTTTCCTTTTTCCAGGGAGACTCTGCCTGTGAATTACATCTTTGCAATCCTGGCGTGAAACATCGCAATTTCAACGAAAAGTATTATGTTATCAGCGAGATAAACATACAGGAAGTTTTGTCTGCCAGGCGTTTCCGCCAGCCTTCCTGTTCTCAAATAAATTCCCGATATCACTCCGCTTATAAACAGGTCAAACCATGGAAAAAGAAAATGAAAGGGTGAAGGATCCCATTCTCATCGTTGATGATGAGCCGAATTATCTCGTTGTCCTCAGAGAGCTGCTGCGGGAAGAGGGGTATGAAGTCTTTACTGCCGCCAGCGGTGAAGAAGGTTTGGAGATGGTCGACAATATTGATATCTACACCGTTGTTACTGATATGATGATGCCGGGGATTAACGGTCTTGAATTCATGAAGCAGGCGCAGAAGGTGACTCCCGGTCTGCCGGTGATTGTCATTACAGCTTTTGCCGAGGTGGAGCGGGCCGTAGAGGCGATGCGCGAGGGCGCTTTCAACTACCTTTCTAAACCGTTTTCCAATGATGAACTGATTGTCACCGTGAGCAAGGCGGTGGAACACTATAAGCTGATTCTTGAAAACACCCGCCTGCGTAAACCGCAACAGGGCGGCTACTCTGGCATGGTGGGGAAAAACCCGCGGATGATGCAGGTCTATGATCTTATAGAGAAGGTTGCCCCGACCCAGGCCTCAGTGCTCATCAACGGTGAAAGTGGAACCGGGAAGGAACTGGTGGCGCGAGCCATCCACGAACGCAGCAGGCGCAAGGGAAAACCCTTTATCGCCGTCAACTGCGCGGCCCTGTCGGAAAACCTGCTTGAGAGTGAACTCTTTGGCCATGAAAAGGGTGCCTTTACCGGTGCGGCAACAATGCGCAAAGGACGTTTTGAACTCGCCGACGACGGGACCATCTTTCTTGATGAGGTGGGGGAAATTCCGCTGCAGTTGCAGTCCAAGCTGCTGCGGGTGCTGCAGGAGAAGAGCTTTGAGCGGGTGGGCGGCAGTAAGACCCTTGATATAAACGTGCGTATCCTCAGCGCGACCAACCGTGATCTGCGCGAAGAGGTCTCTGCCGGGCGCTTTCGGGAAGATCTCTTCTATCGCCTGAATGTTATCCCGCTGTTCCTGCCACCTCTGCGCGAGCGTCTGGATGACCTGCCTCTGCTGGTCAGCCATTTTCTCGAAAAAGCGCGCAGAGAGCTGGGGCAGGATACTCTGCATGTTTCCCCTGAGGCGATGCAGCTGCTGATGCGGCTCCCCTGGGAGGGGAATATCCGTGAACTGGAAAACACCATTGAACGGGCTGCTATTCTCTGCAGTGACGGGGAGATCAGGCCGGAGGACGTGCAGCCGGATACCCTGCTGGAAGAGACCTCCATGCCGGGAGAATCCGACCTTTTGAAGATGATCCCGCACAGCGCTACTCTCAACGAAGTGCTCTATTCTGTGGAGAAGGGGATGCTGGCCCAGGCGCTGGAGGAGAATGACAACGTCCAGGCCCGTGCTGCCGAACAGCTCGGCATCACCAAGAGTTTACTGCAGTACAAAATGAAGAAGTATCAGTTGAAGAAGAAACAAAAGTGAGTTGACGGAAGGGAAAAGCAAAAAGCGGTAAGACAATTTTTTACCGCGAAGGAAAACGAAGGAAGGCGAAGAGAGGCAAAAGGGGCCCTTGAATAATCGGCCATCTTCTTAATTAGAGTCAAAAAATTATCCTCCGACATAGCGAGGAACGAGACGTCGAGGTAAGCGTCAGACTCCGAGAGCAATCTATTGCCTGTGGCAAATTCCCTTCTGTGTCTCGAATATGAACGAAATACAAGCTGTTTCAAGGTCCCCAAAAGACGACAAAGCCAAAGGCTGGATGGCCAGCGAACCGTAAGTTCTCACCGCAGATGTCATCGGATTTTGTTGCCCTGTTTTTTCCTGTCTTCTGCTTCCTTTTTCCCTTTCCCCATAATTTTTTGAGAAGTTACCAAATGAGAACCTTGAAAATTCAGGGCTCTCATTTGTTGTTTCTACCTGTCCCGGCTCTCTCCCCAGTGCAGTTTGCTGCGAAGGATGGAAAACCAGTCGCGGGTGGAGGTGACCACAAGCTGCAGCGGGTGACTTGCCGTGCAGATCTCAAGAGTATCGCCGTTACTGATCTCCATGCGGGCGCGGCCGTCCATAATTACCTGGGCGGCGTCACGCTCAATATCCGCTTTGAGGGTTATGTGCAGGCGCTTGGCTGCGGGCAAAATTATTGGCCGTGAGCTGAGCATGAAGGGGCAGATCGGTGTGATGACGGTGGTCGCCAGTCCTGGATAGACCAGCGGTCCACCAGCGGAAAGGTTCCAGGCGGTGGAGCCTGACGGGGTGGAGATGATCAGACCGTCAGCCCGATAGGTGTTGAGCAGTTTGCCGTCGGCCGTGGTGGCGAGGGTAAGCAGGCGGGCGAGAACGTTTTTGGCGATAACGATATCATTCAGACAGTGGCACACCTCGCTTTCTCCGTCGGCGGTGATCAAGCGGCTGGCCAGCATCTGACGGTTCTCAATAATAATCTCTCCCTTGAGGATTCTCTCCAGCGCTGTGAATGCCTCCTCCTCTGTGATGTCACTGAGAAAACCGAGATTGCCGAAGTTGATGCCCAGCACGGGGATTCCGTGCCGGGCGGCCTGATCGGCGATATGAAGCAGGGTCCCATCTCCGCCGAGGACAATTACCATATCAATGTCTTCATTGATCTCTTCCCGTACTGAATCGACACCCCGGTTCTTCAACCAGCCGCTGAGAACCTCCGCGTAGTGAGCGGAAGGCGTATTTCCGGGTTTGGTGATGATTGAGACCTGTCTCAGGGTCAGCCGTTTCTCACAGCGAAACCCTGGACAGCGGGAGGTATCAACGGAGGGTTCCACGGAGATCTCCATCAGCTGTTCCCGAGTTCTTTTGAGCGTTTGGTGGCAGCCGCAACGCAGTCCATTAAGATACCTTCAAAGCCGGCTCTCTTCAGCACGTGCACGCCCGCAATGGCAGTTCCGCCGGGGGAGGTTACCCGGGTGGTCAGTCTGGCGGGATGTTCTCCGGTTTCCCGGACCAGTTTCAGCGCCCCCTCAACGGTTTGCAGAACCAGTTTTTCTGATATTGCGAGAGGCAGCCCCTGTTCCACTCCGGCAGAAATCAGCCCATCGATAAAGCTGTAGACGTAGGTTGGCCCGGAACCGCTCAAACCTGTGACGGCATCAAGTTGATGCTCTTCAATAACCACGGCGGTGCCGACTGCATTGAAGATGTCCAGCGCCGTGTTCATGTCATGGCTGGTTGCGTTGCCATTCGGTGCGAGTGCTGAGGCTCCGGCGAGGAGAAGTGCGGGGGTGTTGGGCATTACCCGAATCATCCGCAGATTATTGCGGCCGGTTTTCTGCGCATAAAAGGAGAGGGGCGGACCGGCGGCGATGGTGATCAGCAGGTGGTCGGGGGTGAGGTTGTCGCGGATGGTGAGCAGGGCCTCCTCCATGTGCTGAGGTTTCACTGCGAGGACAATATAATCACAGTGCAGTACCGTCTCGTTATCATCGCTGACTGTGATGTCATAGGTGTTATGCAGGTGCTGACGTCGGATTTCGTTTGGGTCGGTGGCGTGAATTTGGGTGGGGGTATACAGCTTGGCGGTGAGGATTCCACGAATCAGTGCCTCTGCCATCTGTCCACCGCCGATAAAACCAATATGTTTGTCCATTTTACGCTCCAGTAATTTGTGTTAGTATGAAAACGGAAAGGGGGGTACGCATCGGGTCTCCAGCTTCCCAAAGATGATAAAAGGGTCCCTCGAAAAAGTTTGTATTTCGTTTAATTCGAGGCACAGGAGGAAATTTACTGCAGGCATATATTTGATCTCTCGACGTCTCGTTCCTCGCTTTGTCGGAGGATAAATTTTTGACTGCAGCCATGAAGATGGGCGATTATTTGATGTTCCCAGAAGTCCACGAAATTACAGGCGACCAATATACCGTGAAAACAGCAAAAGGGGAATATGATGTTAAAACAGGAACTGCTTGATATCCTTGCCTGTCCGCAGTGCAGAGGGCCGGTGAAGGAGAAAGAAGGTGGGCTGGTTTGCGAGAAGTGCCATCTGTTGTATGAGATAAAGGATGATATTCCGATAATGCTGGTTGATGAAGCCAAAAAACTTGATGCTGCCGACAACTGAGGAGACTGCCATGCTCACAGACCACTTTACTGTACACAAGAACCACGCTGATAACGATTATTTTGGGATGATACGGGCCATCCTTGCCGGTGACGATTTGCAGCGGGACCGCCTTCTCTCAGAGGTATATGATCTGCTTCTTGATGAGATAAAAACGAATACCGCAGCTCCGTGCAATCCCGTGAAGTTCGGGACTTCCGGCTGGCGTGGTTTACTTGGCAGGGAGTTGACGGTGAAGAGCGTCACTCAGGTAACCCGTGCCATCATTCGTCTCTACAGTGAAATGGATGCTTTTCCCGAGCTTCCCGCACTCCTCGGTGTCGCCAGTCTTGCCGAGGCCCGGAGGCGCGGTTGTGTGATTGGCCATGACAGTCGTTTTGGCGGTGAGATTCTCGCCATCCAGGCGGCGAGAGAGCTGGTCGAGGCTGGCTTTGCGGTCTCTTATGCCGGTGAGACAACCACTGGTGTCCTTTCTGCGGTGGTGGAACAGCAGAAGCTTGCTTTCTCTGTCAATTTGACGCCTTCCCACAATCCACTGGATTACGGCGGATTCAAATATAATGCTGCCGACGCCGGTTCAGCTGCCACTGAACTTACCGAGAAGCTTACCGTTTATGCACGGGAGATTGTGGAGAGTGAACTGCAGGAACCTGTTCCGGAACTGTGGAGTATAACCAGGCTGCTGGCCCATGACAGCGTTCAGGTCATTGATTCCTTTGGCAGCTGGCTGCAGGAGGTTGAGAAGGGAGAGTCAAAACACCACCTTGATCTCTATGAGATTACCCGTGCTGCCCGTAACAACCCCGATCTCTTCCTCGCGGTAGACAGTGTGCATGGTGCCAGCCGTCAGCATATTAAACGTCTGTATGGTGCCGAGGGCGGGAACACAGCCCCCTCCTTTGCTCATCTGCGCGCCGATGCCGATGTCACCTTCGGTGGTGTGGCTCCGGAACCCTCGCTGGCTAATCTCAAGGCGGTGAATGATCTGCTGATGAGTCGACCGGAGAGATTGAAAATCGGTGCAATTATTGACCCCGATGGCGACCGCATTCGTTTCTCCGACGGGGAAACCGAAATCACCATGAATCACTTTGGTGCGATGGCCTACCACTTTCTCCATGAGAAGAAGGGCCTGTCTGGACTGGTCGCCAAGACCGTCGCCACCTCCAACCTTGCCAACGGCATTGCCGCAGGTCTGGGAGAAAAGGTTTATGAGCCGGCGGTGGGTTTCAAAAATTTCAAGCCGGTGATCGGCGAAGCGCTGGTCTATTTTGAAGAGTCCGACGGTATCTCCATCCTCGGGCACACTGCGGAAAAGGATGCCTATATTGGTCTGCTGCTGGCGTTGGCCATGGTGCAGAACAGTGGGAAGAATCTCGGCGAGTATCTGCGGGAGATTGAGGCGGAGTATGGTCAGTATCTGCCTGCCAGGGATGGTTTTGATGTGTTGGTAAAGGGTCCGGAGCTGCAGAAAAAACTGGCCGGGCTTGGCAAATATGGCGTGGGCAGCGAGATAAAAGTTGGTGGTGTTCCGCGTCGGGTGAAGGATGTTATCACCCTTGACGGCCACAAATTTGTTTTTGAGGACGGTTCCTGGCTGATGATTCGTCCTTCAGGGACGGAATCCAAGGTCCGTTTTTATGTGGAGAGCCGTACTCCGGAAGGAATGGCGGAGTTGATGGCCGCGGCAACGGAACTGCTCAGAGAGACAGGTCTGATGTAAGGGAACATCGAAGATGAACGAAATACAAGGTCCTTCAAGGTCTGCGTAAGCTCTGGTGCGGACGTGAAGGTGTGAAGGCGGCGGGATTGTGTATCTGCCGCCTTTTCTGTTTCCCGGACGCTGCAAAATCTTCAGAGAACATCGAAGAGCAGGTCTTTGGGCCATCTTCTTCGTTACAGCCAAAAAATTATCCCCGGAGGTAAGCGCCAGAAGTCTGTCGGATTTAGACCTTTTCTCCCATAGTGGCGTTATTTCCAAAGAACCAATACTCGAAATATCAACCACATGCGTGTACTTGATTTTCCCCCAAATACTTCAATATAAGAAACAGAACTTATTATCCGGCAGACTCCTGGACTCCGCTATCAATCATGGCTGTAATAAATTTTATCCTGTGCCTCGAATATGAACAAAATACAAGATGTTTCAAGGTTCCCTTACGGTATATTTTTTCAGATTTGATTTTTGTCAAAGCAATTAGTATTGTGCCTGTCTGCTTGAAAAGGGTCATTGGTATCCTGTAGAAAATCTTGAAATAAGGGCCGTCTGGCAGAAGCTGTGAAGTGCAGTCTTCTGCCTTTATATCCGTCAATTCCAGGGAGTACAATATGTGGGAATATACCGATAAAGTGCAGCAGCACTTTCTTCAGCCGCAGAATGTCGGCGAAATTGAAAACCCCAGCGGAACCGGTGATGTTGGTTCTCTCTCCTGTGGTGACGCACTCAAGCTCACCCTGAAGATAGAAAATGATGTTATCACCGATGCAAAATTCAAGACCTTTGGCTGTGCCTCTGCCATTGCCTCTTCTTCTATTCTCACCGAAATGGTGAGGGGACTGCGGGTGGATGAGGCAGCGAAAATTACCAATGAAGATATTGCTGCGGCCCTTGGCGGACTGCCGAAAGAGAAGATGCATTGCTCGGTGATGGGCAGAGAGGCTCTGGAAGCTGCCATTGCCGACTATCGTGGCGTGCCGCTGCCCGCTGCCGAAGGAGAATTGATCTGCGAATGTTTCGGAGTTACCGATGTGGAGATAAAACGGGCAATTACTGAGAGCCATTTGCGCAGCGTGGAGGATATTACCAATTTTACCAAGGCGGGCGGGGGCTGTGGGAAATGCCTTGGGCACCTGCAGGAAATTCTCAATGAGACCCTTAATGAGGTCAGCCCCATTCCAGTGGTGCCGGTGGTAAAAAAAAGAATGACCACTCTGCAGAAGATCAAAAAGATTGAAGAGATTCTTGAGAGCGAGGTTCGTCCCGGCCTGAAGAAAGATGGCGGGGACATTGAACTGGTGGATGTAGACGGTGATACCGTCATTGTCTCTCTGAGTGCTGCCAGCGGCAGATCCGGTGCGACCATAGAGCTGGTGGAACTAAAGCTTCGCGAAAGGGTGCTCAACACTCTTCTTGTTGAGGAGGAGGAGAAGTGATGGCTGATTATCCTGTTATCTATATGGACAACAATGCAACAACGCAGGTTGCTCCGGAAGTCTTTGAGGCGATGACGCCTTATCTCACCGAATTGTACGGGAACCCCTCTTCCATGCATACTTTCGGCGGGCAGGTTGGGGAGGCGGTGAAGAAAGCGCGGCAGCAGGTGGCAACCCTGCTTGGTGCATATCCCGATGAGATTATCTTTACCTCCTGTGGTACCGAAAGTGACTCCACTGCTGTGCTCTCCGCGTTGCGCTCTTTTCCCGAAAAGCGTCATGTAATTACCAGTCAGGTGGAACATCCAGCGATTCTAAATCTCAGCGAGAGTCTTGAGGTGATGACCGGTCGCAGATATCGGGTCACAGCCCTCAAGGTGGACAGCACCGGGATGATTGATCTGAAAGAGTATGAAGATGCGCTCAGTGATGATACCGCCATCGTTTCGATGATGTGGGCCAACAACGAAACCGGCAACATCTATCCTGTTAAAGAGATGGCGCAGATGGCAAAAGAGCGCGGCATCCTCTTTCATACCGACTCCGTGCAGGCAGTGGGCAAGGTTCCGATAAATCTGGCTGAAGTTGCTGTGGATTTCCTCTCCATGTCCGGGCACAAACTGCATGCCCCAAAGGGAACCGGGATCCTCTATGTTCGCAGGGGAACGCCATATGTGCCGTTTCTCGCCGGCGGTCATCAGGAGGGCGGGCGTCGCGGGGGGACGGAGAATGTCGCCTCCATTGTTGCTCTCGGCAAGGCCTGTGAGATGGCCGGAGCGCGTATGGAAGAGGAAAATACGAGGGTGAAGGCTCTGCGTGATCGTCTCGAAGCAGGGTTGTTGCAGTCTGTACCGCAGTCAATTCTCAACGGCAATCGGGAGAACCGCCTGCCGAATACTACCAATATCAGCTTTGAGATGGTGGAGGGGGAAGCGATTTTGCTGCACATGAACCTCTATAATATCTGTGCCTCCTCCGGATCCGCCTGTACCTCTGGCTCCCTTGAGCCATCCCATGTGCTGCGGGCCATGGGGGTGCCTTTTACGGCGGCTCACGGCTCCGTGCGATTTTCTCTGAGTGCGTATAATTCGGAGGAAGAGGTCGATTTCGTGTTGGGAAAAATGCCTGGCATTATTGAGACGCTGCGGGCTATGTCCCCGTTCTGGAAAGGTTGAAGAAGACAAAAAAAAGCGGTAAAAACGAATCTTTTTATTAGAAATCTTCTCTTTTTTTTCAGGAAAAGAGAAGATTTTTTTTTATGCTGCGGGTATAATCTAAATATTAGTTTTTATTGAATAAAGAGTAGCTTGTCGTTACTCCTTTCGGAAGGACATGAGGATTTTCCTGGCAGAAGACAGCTCTGCTCTTTGATTATGATTTTACGGGACCGAAAAGGCTGGCTGTATGCAAAACAGAACTGCCGAAAATTTTTAAATGGATGAAAGAATATGGTAATCGGCGCAGGATCAACGCGGGGACCGAGGAAAAGAGTGGTGCGAGATCAGTCCGGTGCGGGCAAGCTGAAAATTGGTGAAATGCTTGGCAAGGCGGGTTACATCACCCCTTCGCAGATGGAGGAGGCAAAGAAGATCCTTAATCGCGAGGGTGGGCATCTCGGAGCTATTCTTCGCCGTCTCGATTATATTGACAATGACACCGTCTTCAATTTCCTCAGTCGGCAGAATTTCCCGCCGGTTTCTCTTGATCAGGAAGTCCCCTCTGCCAGTGTCCTGAAACTCTTTCCCTGGGATCTGGCGAAAAGACACATGGCCTTTCCCCTGCGTATTGCCGGTAATACGATGCAGGTGACCATGGCGGAGCCGTGTGATATCCAGGCCATTGAAGCGATGCAGGAGGCGATCCACATGGATATCTCCGCCTGTGTGTCCCTTGAAAGGGATATCGTTGATGCCTGTATCAAGTATTACAAGATTGATAAAGAGGAGGCCGAAACGCTGCTCGGCGGATTTGGAACTGTCGAAATTGAAGAGGAGGATGAGGTTACCGAGGTAGAAGACTTCGGATCCATTGTGGCCGAGGCCGCCGATGATTTCGAGATCGACCTGGGTGATGAGGTGGCTTTTGAAGACCAGTTCAACGCCTCAGATGCGCCGATTATCAAGCTGGTGAACGGGATTCTTATCAAGGCTGTTCAGGACGGTGTTTCCGATATTCACATCGAACCGTATGAGAAATCAATGCAGGTTCGCTATCGGAAAGACGGTTCGCTGTTCAAGTCCATGAACCTTCCCCTGACTATCAAGAATGCCCTCATTACCCGGATGAAGATTCTTGCCAAGCTCGATATCACCGAGCGCCGGGTTCCGCAGGACGGTCGGATCAAGATGCGGATGGGCAAAAACCGCTCCGTTGATTTCCGTGTCTCTTCGCTCCCGACCCTGTGGGGAGAATCGGTGGTTCTGCGTATTCTGGATAAGAGTTCACTCAACGTTGACCTCACCAAACTTGGTTTTGAGCCTGAGACCTTTGAGAGGCTTAAGCGGTGTTTGGACAATCCCCAGGGGCTGCTCCTTGTTACGGGGCCGACAGGTTCCGGGAAAACCGTTACTCTCTACTCCGCGCTCAACTCCATGAACAGTGAGAGTATCAAAATTCTTACTGTAGAAGATCCGGTGGAATTTAACTTCAAGGGAATCAACCAGGTTAATGTGCAGCAGGATGTAGGGATGACCTTTGCCGCCGCCCTTAAAGCCTTCCTTCGTCAGGACCCTGACATCATCATGGTTGGTGAGATTCGTGATTACGAAACTGCTGAGATTGCCATCAGGGCCGCCATGACCGGTCACCTTGTCTTCTCAACTCTGCATACTAACAACTCCCCGGCGACCATCGGCCGTCTTGTAGATATTGGTATCCCCTCTTACATGCTTGCCTCCTCTGTCTCCATGGTGCTTTCGCAGCGTCTTGGCAGACGTCTCTGCAGCAATTGCAAGCAGGAGGTGCACTACGAGAAAGAAGAGTTGCTTCGGATGGGTTTCCAGGAGAAAGAACTCGACAAATTGAAGATTTATGGTCCCAAAGGCTGCCCGCAGTGTAACGGTCTTGGCTATAAGGGACGGGTTGGTTTCTTTGAATTGATGGAGATGACCGAAGAGGTCAGCAAAGCAATAAATGCCAATGTTCCTGAAGATCAGCTGCGCAAGGTGGCCATTAAAGACGGAATGATCCCGTTGCGTGAGGCTGCGCTCGAAAAAGTCCGTCAGGGGGTCACCTCGTTGGAAGAGGTCCTGCGCCGAACCACAGCCTATAAGGAGAGTCTGCCTGCCTACCTCGTGAATCCCGATGAGGAAATTTATGAAGATGGTGATATTATTCTTCGTGAGGGGAATACCGATATCGATTTCTTTAAATTACTGCGCGGCGGGCTTTCTGTTGTCAAAGGCGGCAAAAAAATTGCCGAGATTACAGAACCGGGTGATTACTTCGGGGAAATGGCCGCCATCACCGGTGAAGAACGGACGGCGTCAATTATCAGTATGGGCCGGAGCGCGGTGAAGCGTTATCCAGGGAACAAGCTTGAGGAACTCATTGAGAAATATCCAGAGGTCTCACGTCATCTCTTCTCCTCGCTTTCCAAACGGTTGCACAACACCAACCAGATTGTGCTCAAACTGGCAGGGAGCGGGCGTCGTCCTCAAGGACCTCCGGAGGATGGGCGTCCCCGTCCTCAAGGTTATGGAAAGCCGTCTTCGGAGGCGTAACGCTGAGTTTTTCCTGGTATTATGAAGGTCTTGTGGGTATTTTGGGGGACTGAAATATCCGTTTCTTTTCTTACATTTTTATCCTTCATCCACTTCTCCCTGAAAAGGTATTGCCGTGCTCCATGTTCTTGCCGTTGTCGATGGCCGGCCCGGCCACGAAAAGCAGACCCTCGGAATCGTTGCTGCTCTCAGGCGTCGCTGTGAGGTGGAGCTGACATCATTAAAAGTGGGGTGCGATACATCTTCTCAGTTGAAAGCTCTTGTCGCTTTTTTTCTTCCCCGTCTCAGTCGGAGACGGCAGCCAATTCCCGGGGTAGACCTCATTCTCTGTACCGGAGGCAAGACGCATCTTACGGCCCTCACCCTTGGCAGGAAATATGGCGTTCCGGTTTGTACCTGCATGACACCGGGACACGGTTTTCGTCACCTCTTCAGTCTCTGTTTTATTCCCATGCACGATCGCGTGCCCCCTGCGGAGAATATTATCTCTACCCTTGGTGCACCCAGTTCCTGTGTTGACAGAGACGGGCATGAGGAGGATAAAGGACTTATCTGCATCGGCGGTCTTAATCCCTGGCTGGAGTGGGATGAAGCACAACTCCTCTCGCAGCTTGAGGAGGTGTTGAAAGGTGGGGGCCATTGGGTTGTTACGAACTCTCCGCGCACCCCGAAGAGTACTTCCGAGGCAGTGGCTTGTCTCTGCGGGGAATATGGCGTGCAATTTTTCCATTGGAAGGAGACCGCAAAGGGGTGGATTGAGATGCAGTATGACCTTGCATCTGAGGTATGGCTGACGAGTGATTCCATCTCCATGCTCTATGAGGCACTTTCCTCTGGCTGTCGGGTCAATATTTTCCCCATTCGCTGGAAGGACCTGCAGGGGAAACACGCATACAATGAGAGGATGCTGGAGGAGAGGGGCTATGTGCGTCCCTTCGCCGACTGGTGCAAAGGTGAACCGCACGGTGCCGTTTCGGCTGTGCTCAATGAGGCGCAACGCTGCGCCGATATAATATTGGAAAAATGGTGGCCCGGAAATTAACAGTAGTACAGATTCTCCCAGAACTTGAGGAAGGCGGTGTTGAAGGTGAAACTGTTGATCTGGCGATTTATCTCGCCAGACAGGGGCACCGCTCCATTGTCATTTCTGCAGGGGGGCGTCTTGTCGCTTCCCTTGAAAAGGCCGGGTGTATTCATCTTTGCTGGGCTGGGATTGGCGACAAAAACCCGCGCTGTATCCCCTATGTCTGGACGTTGCGCAAGCTTTTTCTCTCTGAACATATCGATATCCTGCACTTGCGCTCGCGACTTCCTGCCTGGATCGGCTGGCTTGCCTGGCGCTCTCTGCCAGAATATCTGCGCCCCTCGCTGGTTACCACCTTTCACGGATTCTACTCCATCAACTCTTATTCGCGGATTATGACTCGCGGCGAAAGGGTTGTGGCTGTCTCTGAATCAATTTACGAGCATATTCGCAAGTATTATCACCCCGATGAGGGGAAACTTCGTTTGATCCACGGCGGTTTTGCGGCGGAGGCCTTTAATGCAGACAATGTCGCGCCGGAGCGGGTGGAACGGCTGCAGAAAAAATGGCTGCAGGGGCAGGAGGGAAAACGTGTCATTGTCCTTCCTGGCCGAATAACCCTGTTAAAAGGTCAGGAGGTGCTGATAGAGGCGATGGCCAGCTTGCAGTACGAGAATGCCATCTGCCTTATTATAGGGGATACGGATGAAAATCTGGCATACTTCCGCAGGTTGCGTGATCTCATCTCCAGCCGAGGTTTGAGTGAGCGGGTGAAGATGGTGGGGCATTGCAGTGATATGCCTGCAGCCTATCTGCTCGCCGATATTATCATATCTTCTTCTACCCAGCCGGAAGCCTTCGGCAAGGTGGCCATTGAGGGAATGGCGATGGCCCGGCCGGTGATTGCCACCGCCCATGGCGGATCTCTGGAGACGGTGGTGAAAGGGAAGACCGGCTGGCTTGTGAAACCGAGGGATGCGAAGGAGCTTGCCATGGCTATGGATGAGGCCCTTGCTGATCCTGAACGATGTGTCCGTTACGGCAGGGCTGGACGGGAGCGAGTGCTTGCCCACTTTACCAACGAGGCGATGTGCCGCGCTACTTTTGAACTCTACAGTGAACTGATACAGGAGAAGCAGGAGTTTTTTTCTCAGCAGAAACTCACTGTCATGCAGTTGCTTCCCGAGTTGAACAGCGGCGGTGTGGAGCGTGGAACCCTGGAGGTGGGGCGCTATCTTGTCAGTCACTGTCACCGCAGTCTGGTGGTTTCTGGCGGTGGCCGACTGGTGCCTCAGCTTGAAAGTGAAGGTTCTACCCACTTTTGCATGCGTATCGGCAGCAAGTCTCCCCTTGCTCTTCTTCTTATTCCCGCCATGCGCAGCCTGATAAAACGGGAGCATGTACATATTCTCCATCTTCGTTCCCGCATGCCTGCCTGGATTGGGCGCCTTGCCTGGCTGACTCTGCCGAGAACAAAGCGGCCGGTGCTGGTTACCACCTTTCATGGTTTCTATTCGGTCAATGCCTACAGTGCTGTGATGGCGAAGGGGGATGGCGTGATTGCTGTTTCCGATGCTATCAAACAGCATATCGCTGAGCACTACGGGCGAACGAAGAATGTGCAGCTTATCTTTCGTGGTGTGGATGAGGTTGCATTTTCGCCCGATAGTATCAGCCATTTACGTATTGATGCACTCTGTTCCGCATGGAACATCACGGCAACCAGACCCATTGTGGCGCTGCCGGGGCGTCTGACCCGGCTCAAAGGGCAGAAGTATTTTATCGGTGCCGTGGCACAGTTGCGTGATCTCGATTTTCAGGCAGTGATCATCGGTGATACCCAGGATAATCCCGGGTATACCGAGGAGCTGCAGAAAGTTATTGATGCCTGCGGAGCGGGGGATAAGATAAAAATGGTTGGGTATTGTGGCGATATGCCCGCCGCATTTACCCTTGCAGACCTGGTGGTATCAGCGTCCAGTTCGGAACCGGAGGCCTTTGGACGAACGACGGTGGAGGCGATGGCCATGGGGTGTCCGGTGATAGTTACCGCCCATGGGGGAAGTCTGGAGACGGTTGTGGAGGGGGAGAACGGCTGGCTGGTGAAGCCTTCGGATACCGAGGCTCTTGCCGCTGCCCTGCGCGAAGCGATTACCCTGATGCGAGACAGCCCGGAAAAGATCCATGAGATGGGAGAGCGTAACCGCAGTCGTGTGCTTAAATACTTCAGCGCCCGGGCCATGTGTCGAAAAACTCTCAGCTTTTATGGCGATCTGGTATATCAGCGTTGCGGCTTCAGACCGAAGCTGGAGGACTCTCCGTCTGTACCTGACGACGAAAAAACTCTTCTTCCAGAGGAGAAAGATCGTATTTAAGAATTATTTTGCTCACCAGGGCCTTGCGGCCTGCGGCATCCTCAATCTTGTCAAGATGAAGCGAGTCACTGAAATCATGCAGTGCCTGCTTCATCTTTTCCCCTTTTGGTTTCAAATCCATTTTTCCCCCTTGTTATCTTATGGGTACCTTGAATAATCGCCCATCTTCTTCGTTACAGTCAAAAAATTATCTCCGGAGATAAACGTTATACTCCAGGTAAGCGCTGGATTCCGTGATCAGTAACACCAGTGATAAACGGTATGCCCCGGTATAAGTTCCTGTGGTAAATTTCCTCCTGTGCCTCTAATATGAACGAAATACAAGCTGCTTCAAGGCAGCCTTACTGGTTTCAGGATGATGCCGGAGAGCGGGCCGAGATCAATGGTGGTCCGACAGGGCGCCTCTGCCCAGGGTTCATTTACAGGATGTACCACCGTTCCCGTCTTTGAAACTCCTGCCCCGCCGAAACAACGGTCGTCTGAGGAACAGATAACTTCATAATCCACATTCTCCAGCAGTCCCAGCGGGTAGGCGGAGAGTATCTGCGGGGTGAAATTTAGCAGGCAAATTACATGATCTCTGCGATCGTCGGCGATGCGGGCAAAGCTGAGAATGGAATTATCACGATCCTGCAGATCAATCCAGCGGAAGCCGTCTCCCTCATAGTCTTTTTCCCACAGGGCCGGATTCTCCTTGTATACTGCATTGAGTCTGGAGAGAAAAGCCTGGAGCAGCTGATGGTCGCTCTCTTGCAGCAGATGCCAGTCGAGGCTCTGCTTGCAGTTCCACTCTCGCCACTGACCGAATTCACCACCCATGAAGAGCAGTTTCTTCCCGGGGTGCAGCCACATCATGGTGAAAAGGAGACGCTGGTTGGCAAATTTTTCCCAGCGTCCGCCGGGGAATTTATCCATCAGTGAGTGCTTGCCGTGTACTACCTCATCGTGGGAGAGGGGTAGAATAAAGTTTTCTGAGAAGGCGTAGATGATCGAAAAGGTTATCTCGTCGTGATGATATTTACGAAACAGCGGATCCTCGCCAAAATAGCTGAGAGTGTCGTTCATCCATCCCATGTTCCACTTGAAACCGAAACCGAGGCCATTTTCATCGGTAGGTTTGGAAACACCGGCAAAGGCAGTGGATTCTTCAGCGATCATCAGCGTATTGGGAAATTCGCGGTAGACCGTTGCATTGAGATGACGGATGAAACTGATCGCCTCAAGGTTCTCGCGCCCTCCAAATTCGTTGGGCACCCATTCGCCTTCCTCGCGAGAGTAGTCAAGATAGAGCATGGAGGCAACGGCATCCACCCGCAGGCCGTCAATGTGATACTTGTCCAGCCAGAAAAGGGCGTTGGCGATGAGAAAATTGCTCACTTCGTTACGGCCATAGTTGTAAATGTATGTGCCCCAGTCAGGATGAAAACCTTTGCGTGGATCGTCATGCTCGTAGAGAGCTGTTCCATCAAAACGTCCGAGACTGTGGCTGTCGGTGGGGAAGTGAGCCGGAACCCAGTCGAGAATCACGCCAATATCATTTTGATGGCAGAGATTCACGAGGGCCATGAACTCTTCGGGGATGCCGTAGCGGCTGGTAATGGAAAAGGGTGACGTGATCTGATAGCCCCATGATTCATCAAGCGGGTGTTCTGCCACCGGCATGAATTCAATATGGGTGAAACCCCTCTCCTTCACATACGGTACAAGCATATCCGCCAGTTCTTTCCATGTGAGGAAACGTTCCGGATCGTCTGGATCACGTTTCCATGAACCGGGATGGACCTCATAGATCGACATCGGCTTTTTATAGGGATCGTATGTCTCTTTCTTTTGCTGCCATTCGGAGTCTTCCCATGGGTAAGTATCAACTTTGCGGATAATTGACCCGGTGCGGGGCCGTACCTCGCCGAAGAACTGGAAGGGGTCACTCTTTTCCCGGTCAACGCCGTCTCTTCCTGAGACGAGAAATTTGTACACGATATTCTCTTCCATCTGGGGAATGAAGAGTTCCCATATTCCGGAAACACCGAGGGTGCGCATCTGATAGGTGAGTTTACTCCAGTTGCTGAAATCCCCAATTACTGAGACGGAGCGGGCGTTGGGAGCCCAGACGCGGAAAACCGTACCGTTTATGCCGTCCACCATGATGCGATGGGCACCGAGGTGGTTGTAGAGCTGGTAGTTTTCACCTTTATTGAAGAGATAACGGTCTTCCTCTCCGAGGAGGACCGGAAAGCGGTAGGGATCATTGGTTGAAAAGGTATATCCCCCTGGCCAGGTGATGATGAACTGATAACTGAAAGGGTTGAGATCCGGATCACTGAGCGTCGCGCGGTCTAACACGCACTCAAACACTCCGGCCTCGTGAATTTTATTCATCAGGGTAATTTTGTCACCGTGACGAAATCCCACCTTCATCGCGCCGGGGCGTATGGTGCGAACAACCACTTTTCCGGGTCCCTCTTCAAAGTGTGCTCCAAGGTATTGAAAGGGGTCGTAGTGGCACCCGGCGACGATCATCTCAAGATGGTTCATTCATTCTCTCCGGATTGAATATGCAAGAACTCCGGGGTATAGTGCAGAAAAGATATTATGCACTTCGGAATTCACTTCGTAAGCAGCTCCAATACTCTACCACAGTCCTGATAAATATGGAAAAGATAGACAACAGTATAGCTGGAAAATTTCTTATTTCCACCCGTAACATGCCTGATCCCCGTTTTGCCGAACAGGTGATCTACATCTGTTCACACACTGCAGAAGATGGTGCCCTGGGCGTTGCGGTCAACTGTCCTGCGGGGGATATTTCTCTCGCGGAAGTCTTTGCGGATCTTGATGTTTTGCCGTCACTCAGTACGGTGAATGTTCATCTCGGCGGGCCGGTGGACCACGAGGCCGGATTCATTCTCTACGAACGGGGGAGGGGCTATGAGATGGAGGGAGTGCTTGAGGTGAGTGAAAAGATCGCGCTGACGCGGGAGCGGAAGGTGCTGGAGGATATTGTTACTGGCAAGGGTCCTTCAACCTTTCTTTTTGTTCTTGGTTACGCTGGCTGGGGTCCGGGACAGCTCGAAGCGGAGTTGACCCGTAACGGCTGGCTGGTAGTGCCGGGTGACAGCAACATTATTTTTCGCCTTGAAGACAGCGAAAAATGGCAGGCCGCTGCACAACAGTACGGCATAGATATAAATCTTTTTGAAGATGAGACCGGCAATGCCTGAGATTAAAGATATCTTTCAATGCACCCGCTGCGGTTATTGCTGCCAGGGTGAGACCACCGTCTCCTTGAACGAAGACGACTGCAGGCGCATGGTGGCAGAACTTGGTGGTGACAGAGAAGCCGTTCGTGAAAAATACTGGAGGGTCTCCCTTGATGCCGGCGGCGGTGAGGTTGTACAGATGAAGACGCCCGGTGGCCGGTGTATCTTTTACACGGAAGAAGGCGGCCTCGGCGGTTGTCGTGTGCATAACGCCCGGCCATGGCGCTGCGGGCAGTGGCCACTGCATCCCTCTCTTCTTCATGATGAAGCGAATTTCAATATTATCCGCAACTCCTGCCCCGGCATAAATAAAGAACTCAATCACGCCGAGTTTACCGCTGTCCTTCGAGAGCTGATGCGCATCGGGCGCATCAAGTGCTGAGATTGTGCGTCATCATCTTCTTTTTCTTGGCAGGGCGAAAGGTTCCTGGATTCAGAATGGAATCGACGACTATACGCAGAGGCTGAAGCACTATACCCGTCTTGAGACCGTGACCCTGAAAGATCCCGCCGGTGGTCGAAGTGGGGAGAGTGCCCGCAAAAGCCAGGGAGAGGTTTTGCTCAAGGCGGTACCGGCAGGAGCTTTGATACTGGTGCTTGACGCGAAGGGGCGGCAATTCACTTCCGAAGAGTTTGCCGAACAGTTTGGCCGCTGGGAAAACAGCGGGGTAAAGGGGGTCGCGTGGCTCATTGGCGGACCGGAAGGGCACTCACAGGAGGTGCTGAATGCGGCAGCCATGACGCTGAGTTTTTCAAAGATGACTTTCACCCACGATATGATACGCCTCTTTCTGGTGGAGCAGCTGTATCGTGCGCATACCATTAAGGCAGGAGAGAAATATCATAAGTAAGGGTGCCTTGAACTTCTAAAAAGAGCCACAGTACAAAGAGTAATACCATTTACATTTTGTATTGGTGGATTCAAAGGCAGGGGGACGGGAAAAGGGAGAAAGGAGACGGGAGACAGGAAAAAGCAAAAGACGGAACAGCGAAAAACTTTTTGCCAACGAATAAAAGCTCGAAACATGCGAATAAAGGCAAAAAAACTTTAAAAAAGATTTTAAAATTAAACAAAGAATTGTTGTTGTTCTCTCTTTACTCTTTGCGTTCTTCGCGGTGAAATTCTTTGTCTTTTTATACCATTCCTATTAAAATTATGACCCTGTTTAAGGAGGCATCAGTAAAAAATGTAATTGGTATTAGTGAAAATTCGTGTCCATTCGTGGTTACAAACTACAAAAGCAACCACGAATGGACACGGATAAACACGAATTATTACTCATTCGTAAACGCCAAAAAAGATGTCTATGCAGTTGCGTTCTCTGGTTAATACAAAATGTAAATTGTATAAGACAAAATTCTTCAAGACAGCCATAAATGTGGAGAAGCAACTTTACATTTTTTGCATCCGGGGAAGATAAATATCATAGCGGCAGCTTTTTCCCCTGACCACGTGGTGTGGCTGCAGCTCCGAGATCAACGGTGCATCACTTGGCCGTTTGATGGCGATTCGCTCCAATTTCAGTGTCTCGACTGTGGTCATAAACCTGGTACTGTCGTCGTCATCACCAACAAAACTGCGAATCAACCGCATGGATTTTTTATTTGCCGCCGAAGAACTGGTATGAGGATACATGGGGTCGAAGTACACCGTGTCGAAATCCCTTCCGGCGGCACACTCCTGCCGCAGCACCCTTTCACTTTCTCCTGTCAATAACTGCATCCTTTCACGAACGATGTTGCCGATCTCCTCCCGCGACTGCAATGCTCTCGCCATGCCGTCTGCAAGGAGTGCTGCGGGCAGCGGGCTGCGTTCACAGAGGGTTACGCTGCAGCCGAGGCTGGCGAGGACGAAGGCATCCTGGCCAAGCCCCGCAGAGGCGTCAAAAATATGCGGGCGGAAACCGGCGCGAATACCTGCGGCCCGGGCGAGTGGTTGTTTGATGGTGTTGTCGTGAGCAAGTCGCCAAATTGTCCGGGCACTGAGGAAATCCACCCGCAGAACCTCCTTTAAACGACGCTTTTTCCCCTGGAACTCATACAGACCGAGGCCGTCTGGAGTGTAGAGCAGAAGCATCTCTCCTGTGAATCTCTCCAGTTCCACCGTGAAAAACGGGAGCTGTGTGCCCAAAATATAAGCTTTTTCTCGTAATTCCGGGAGATTCGGTGTAAATGAAACGGCTATATTCTTCATTATTTATCTCGTTGCCCGCAGGATTGTACTCTTCGCAAAAAAGGGAATAAAACCCTTCTGGGATCTTAATACCGTTCAGGAAATTACCATGAAACCATCTGTTGTTGCAATTATCCCCGCCCGTTACAATTCCAACCGCTTTCCCGGAAAGCCACTTGCACTTATCAATGGCAAGCCAATGATTCAGCACGTTTATGAGCGGGCAAAGGCAGTAAAGATGCTTTCCCGGGTTGTGGTGGCCACTGATGATGAGCGTATTGCAGAGTGTGTAACGGGTTTTGGTGGAGAGTTTGTCATGACCCGTAAAGATCATGTCTCCGGTTCTGATCGCCTCGCCGAGGCGGCACAGCTCCTGGACATCTCCGAACAGGATATCGTGGTCAATGTGCAGGGGGATCAGCCGCTCTTTCCCCCGGAGGTTGTGGCGCAGGTGGCGACCCCGCTGCTGGAAGATCCCGCCCTGCCGATGTCCACCCTTATCTACCGTATCGTGCGGCCCGCAGAGATTCATGATCCCAACCATGTAAAAACGGTCTTTGACTGCAACATGAACGCGCTCTATTTTTCCCGTTCCCCTATTCCTTTCCAACGGAACCCGGAAGGTTCCGAACAGCCAACCTACTATAAGCATCTTGGCTTCTATGCCTACCGGAAAGGTTTTTTGCTCTCCTTTGTTGCGCTGCCTGTGGGGGAGTGGGAGCGCTTTGAGAAGCTGGAACAGCTGCGCGCCCTTGAATATGGCTACCGAATCCGGGTGGTGATTACCGACCATGACTCCATCGAAGTGGATCGAAAGGAAGATTTGTTGCGGGTGGAGGAAGATCTCCGTCGCCAGGGACTCACATAGGGATATGGTATGATTTCTGAAGTTTGGAACACTCTTTCCAAGATATCTTTTTCCCCGTTTGATCTGCTGCCTCAACCGGAGATGCGGGAAAAAATTGCAGCCCTTGTTCTCAAAGGTATTCCGGAAGGACTGGAGGGAGAGGCAGCGGCTGCGCTGAAGACCTTGCGTGCGGAACTCAACGAAAGCACGGGGAAAGATTTGAAGGTGGTGGTCTTCGGTGGCGGGACCGGGCTTTCCAATATCATTGGCGGGGACTCCCGGCGCCAAGGCTGGGAAGAGCTGCCCTTTGAAGGGCTGAAGCGGGTCTTTCCGCAAACGAAGGCGGTGGTCTGTGTTACCGATAATGGTGGCTCCACCGGCCAGCTTCTCAAGGATGTTGATACTGTTGCCCTTGGGGATATCCGTCATGTTCTGCTCTCCTCCATTCAGGCGTCACGACTGCATCAACTTTATGGGCTCTCCCGCAGGGAAGTGCAGCATGTCGCCAATAATCTCGGTTTGATTTTCAACTGCCGTTTTAAAGGACCGCTCGAAGACGATCATCCTGTCTGGGCTCTGCTCGACAGCAAGGTGGGAGAATTGCCGGCGAAACTGCGGGATTTTCTGCAGAAGTTGATTGCTTTTATCCGTATCGATCCTCGCATGAGTCGTACTCTGCATCGCGATCACTGTTTTGGAAATCTGCTGCTTGCTGCCACCATACTCAGCTATGATAACCCCGGTGCGGAACAAGGACCCAATGCGTTTACCGCTGCCATCAAAGGGCTCAGCAGGGTAATGGGCGTTGGCGAACGGGGGGTTCTGCCCTGTACGACAACGCCGTCGCAGCTCCTTGTGCGTTATGCCAATGGTGTTGAAATCCCTGGTGAACACAAGCTCGACACTGCCCGTCGCGGAATTCCCATTGCTACTGTTCGTATCGAATACTGTGACACAATTCATACCGCCCCGGAAATTTTTCAGGATATTCTTGAGGCCGATCTCATTATTTTCGCTCCCGGCAGTCTCTACTCCTCCATTATTCCCGTTCTGCAGACACCTGGAATTGCCGATGCGGTGCGGCAGAATCGGCGGGCATTGAAAATGCTCATCTCCAATATCTGGGTACAGCAGGGGGAGACTGATCTTGCCTCTGAGGATCCTGAGCGTCGTTTCTACGTCTCAGACATGCTTGATGCTTACGAGGTGAATATTCCCGGCGGAACAGCGGGACTTTTTCACGAAGTCCTCTGTGTCTCCCTGCGTGATATTCCCGCCTCTATTCTCCAATGTTATGCCATTGAAGGAAAGATGCCGATTTACCTCGATCGCAGTGCGCTGATTACGCGGGGATTTGTTCCTGTGGAGTGTGATATCTATTCCCAGGACCTCCTGCGGGATCGCGGTGTTATTCAGCATGATGCCTTCAGACTTGCCCAGGTGATACGCGGCCTTTATTACGGCCGGGGTTCCTTTGAAGAGGCAACGCCATGCCCCTTGCAAAAGAGTGGAAAAATCGTCAAAAGACTGCATCTTGAGCCGGGAAAAACGGTATTGCCACGTCTTCGCTACGACAGAATCTGCAGGCGCATCCAGGAGATGAACATTCAAACCTCGAGTTCTCCGGTCTGGCATGAAGAGGAGTTGAAACGGGAGTTGATTGATATCTTCTGGGATCATCCTGTTATCCCTGTATCTCATCTTGAATTTTTCAAGGATATTCAATTAATAGACCGCAGTATATGGGGACGGGATCAGAAGTGGGACAATGTTTTTTCTTATTTTGATCCGGAGGATCGCTGTATCAAAATTCTCGCCGAGGAATTGACCAGTTATCGCCGCCTTGAACTGGCCCTGATGGTTGCTCTCGGAGAGTCGCTGCTCGGGGATTATGCGGTGAAAAAAGAGATCAGGGATGTGGTTGTGGATGGCCTGCAGCTTGGCCATGTTTTCCATCTTGAGCTGCGCAGGGAAGAGGAGCGAACCAGCTGGTTTTCGGATCGTGAACTGGAGACCTTCTTTTCGCTTGCGCGGATGTCCCGGGTAAAAGGTGAGCCAGGACATTACTATCGTCTGCTCAATATGGAGGAAGGATTTACCCCGCCGGGACTGTTGATGGGGCTGACCTACGCCTGGTATGTGGACAACCGGCTTGCCACGAACATCGAGTATAAGATGTCGGTGTTACAGATCAATAGTTCCAGCCTGATTCCAAACCAGTTGAAGATGGCGGAACGGCGGCGCAAAACCGTTGATTTCTTCCGTGAGGTGGTCTTTCTGAAAAAACCCGGGGAGTAAACACCGGGTCAACGACAACCCGAGCGGATTTTTACATTTGGGAACATTGAGGAACGCGAAGGGTAAAGACATAAGGGTACCTTGAATAATCAGTCTTTCGCCCATCTTCTTCGTTATAGTCAGACATTTATCCTCCGACAAAGCGAGGAGCGAGACGTCGCGGTAAGCGCCGGACTCCGATATCAAAGTTATGGCTGTGGTAAATTTTATGGTTAATTTTGAAAATCTTTTTCTCAAATGTTTTTGCCTTCTTTCACGTATTTAGCGTGTTTCGCTGGCTACCCTGTTTTTGTCTTTTTCTTTTTCCCGCCTTCTTCTTTTTCGCCCTTCCCGTTTGTAAAGCACAAAATTTTGATTCTCAAATGCCTTTGTGTTCCTTCGCGTTCTTCGCGGTAAAAAAATTGTCTTACCGCTTTTTGTTTTCCCTGTTCTTCCCGGTTTTTGAGAAGTTACCTTACTTTTTCAAAAACTCCTGCCACTGTGCATCCAGCTTTTTACCTGAAACTGGCATGAGTTTTTTTAATTCCGGGGAAAAAATGGAGATTTTAAATTCCGTCAACATCTCACGGTAGAGGGAGAGTGCGTCAGCTGCTTCCGTTGTGCGTGGAGAGTGTGCTTCGGGCTGCTCAAGACGTCTGCAATACTCTTCTGTCTGTTCCGCTTTTATTGCGTCCTTTTGAGGATTTGTATAAAATCTCTCAAGTCGTATTGAAAGATACTGAAGCTTTCGGGTAACAAGGCTGTAATCTATCATTTTCGTAGAGAGAAGCAGTGGCGCCGGAAAGATGTCCTGCAGTTCTGTTTCAAACTCTTTTTTCATTCGCCCCGGGAGTTTGTGCCCCTTTTCCCCCGCCTTGATAAACAGTTCTGAAAGCTGTTCATTCACCTCCCGTCGTTTGCGCAGGGCAGTCATGAACTGGTCAAGATAGAGCTGACCGATCTTGTAGAAACCTGCCTCCTTTGCCTGCTCAATTCGTCTTTTAAACGCTTCTTTTTCGGGAATCTTCGTCTCTGTATCACCGTAAATGCGATTCAGTGTCTGCATCAGCACCAGCTCTGCCAGTTCCGCTCTGCCCATTTTGAGAGTGGTGAGAAAGATCGTTGAGGGGCCGGAGAGGGCCGTAGTAATCAGACGTTTGAGGGATTTAAGAGGCTCACGGAACTGCAGAGAAAAGAGAGAAAGCACGCCGTTGCGATTTATGGCCTGCGCCTGCTGCCGCTCCTTTTCAAAGATAATGGAGACACAGCCCCGCTGAACCTCCGGCCTCAGTGCCGGAAAGAGGAAACCTGAGATCTCACCTGCTGCCGTGAAGCTTGGTATTTTCTCCGGCAGACCGGCAAAGCCCCACTCCCGGTACTCGCCATCCCGCCAGCGATTGAGCAGTTCGGCGCTCTCCTTCTGGGCACTGCCGCTTCTTGCACCGGCAGGAGCACTTTGTTGCTTCTGTGGATGCTTTGCGAGATGGAGCCGGGCTTTTTCCACCAGTGCAGCCAGGTCACGGCCTGCCGCCACAGTTTTGTCCTGGTCATCAAAAATGAGATAGCGCGGCTGGAGGTGATCTGGCAGATCATCTTTCCAGTCACTGCGGTGGATGCTCATGCGATGTTGTTTGAGAATAGCCGCTTCAATAGAGGCAAGGAGGTCACCCCGGCCGAAATCAATCTCGTCGAGAATGATATCAACACTCTCCTGGATGGGAACAAGGCGGCGGCGCAGGCTTTTTACCAGAGACTTTAGATGCCAGGTCAGCTTTTCTTCAAGCAGGCCGGGGACGAGCCATGCAAAGGGCCGTTCATCGAGGTTGAGGGCGAATTGCAGGGGCAGGCGAAAGGTGACGCCATCGCTCTCTGAACCCGGTTCAAAGTTGTATTCGAGGCGGAGAGTGAGTCCGCCGATGGTACGGGTTTCCGGGAAGTCATAGAGCTCTTTCTCGGCAAAATCGCGCAAAAGAACATTCTCTTCAGTCATGGTGAGCAGTTCGTTGCGGTTCTTCTCCTGTTTCAGAAAGAGGTTGAGCTGGTGCTGATCATAGATCTCTTCCGGCAGTCGTTCATCATAAAAACGGAAAAGGGTCTGTTCATCAGCAACGAGGTTGCGGGTACGCAGTCTCGCTTCAGACTGTTCCCATTTGTGCACCAGTTCAAGGTTGTGAGCGAGAAAGGCATAGTCGCCATTCATCTCCCCGGCAACCAGGCCCTGTTGAATAAAAATCTGCCGTGCCTCGGGAATATTCCTGAGGTTGCGACGTGGAAAATTGACTCGACGGCCTGCACTCAGAATCAGTCCGAAGAGGGAGACACTCTCCGTGGCACGAACCTGGCCGCTGCGTTTCTGCCAAAACGGAGAGGACCATGAGAAGGTACAGAGGTGGCCGGCGGCAGCTTCTATCCACTGCGGTTCGATGGCGGCTACGGTGAGGGCGTAGAGGCGGGAGGTCTCAAGAAAGGTGGCCGCAAGAATCCACTCAGGCGGCTTCTTTGCCAAACCGGAACCGGGAAAAATGAGCAACTCTTTATTCTGCCCGCCCTGATAGATCTGCATCTTACTGCGACGGGGGCTCTTGATTGCACTGCTGTTTTTACTCGAAGTATTCTTTGGTTCTTCTTTTTTCTTTGCGATATTGCGAATAAATCCGGTAAAAAGAGACTTGTGAATTGCCTCAAATCCAGCTGCTTCGGTATTGGGGGTAAAACCGTCGAGTCGGGAGAGGATACGCTCCAGCTGTTCGCGCAGGTCAAACCATTCCCGCATTCGCTGAAAGCTGAGATAGTTGGCTTTGCAGAACTTTTTCAGATTGTTCCAGCTCTGCCGCTCATCACCGGCAAAGCAGCCGTCCCAGATGTTGAGCAGGGTGAGAAAGTCGGATTTTTCATCACGGAAGACGCGGTGTTTTTCATCAGCTGCCTGTTCCTCATCCGTCGGGCGGATACGCGGATCCTGGATGGCCAGCACAGAGCAGATAATGGTGGTCTCCCGGACACAGTTCAACTCCTTTGCTTCAAGTAGAACCCGGGAAATACAGGGATCAACCGGCAGGTCTGCCATGATTCGACCGCGTTTCGTCAGTTTCCCCTGCCCGTTGATCGCACCGAGTTCCTTGAGCAGGCTGTATCCCTCGCGAATGGCGGAAGAGTGAGGCGGATCGATGAAGGGAAACTCCTCCGGGGCTCCGAGTTCAAGAGAGGTCATCTGCAGGATAACTTCGGCGAGGTTGGAGCGTTTGATCTCCGGTATGGTAAATTCTGCACGGCTGTTGAAATCTTCCTCGCTGTAGAGCCGCAGGCAGGTGCCCGGACCGATGCGGCCTGCCCGGCCCGCACGCTGGTTGGCACTTGCCTGAGAGATGCGACTGATCGGCAGGCTGGTGGTCTTGGCACGGACGTTATACTGCGAGATACGGGCGGTGCCGCTGTCAATAACGTAACGGATTCCCGGTACCGTGAGGGAGGTCTCGGCAACGTTGGTGGCGACAATAATCTTGATGCTGCGTGCGGCCTTGAAGATACGGGTTTGCTCCCCCGAGGAGAGACGGCCGAAAAGCGGCAGGACGGTGGCACCGGGGAATGTCCCTTCAAGCAGGCTGCAGCATTCGCGGATATCCCGCTCGGTGGGCAGGAAGATGAGGATATCTCCCTCAGGACGGGCAAGGAAAATCTCCCTCACGGCACTGACGCAGTGTTCCACGCCGCCTTCGGTGTCGTCTTTTTTCTCTTCGGGCAGGGGACGATATTTGATTTCCACCGGCCAGTCCCGCCCGGTAACGTTGATGATCGGCGCATTGCCAAAGTGCCTGGAAAATGCCCCGGTATCGATAGTTGCCGAGGTTATGAGCAGCTTGAGATCGCTGCGCTTTGTGATCAGCTGGTGCAGGAACCCGAGAAGAAAATCAATATTGAGACTGCGTTCGTGGGCCTCGTCGATAATAATGGTGCTGTAACGGCGAAACATTTTGTCCCTGCGGGATTCGGCAAGGAGTACCCCGTCCGTCATGAATTTAATCTTCGTCTCTTTTGTGGTGCAGTCATGAAAACGAATTTTGCTGCCCACAAGCTTTTGCAGGGGGCCAAGTTCTTCTTTCACACGGGCTGCCACAGAGGTTGCCGCAATCCGGCGGGGTTGAGTGCAGCCGATCATTCCCCGGGTATCAGGATTGGCCTCAAGGCACATCTTTGGAAGTTGAGTCGTCTTGCCGGATCCTGTTTCTCCTGCAATTATAACAACCTGGTTGTTGCGTATGGCTTCGAGAATGTGTTCTCTCTCCGCGCTAACGGGGAGTTCTGCCGGGTAATTTAGATTCATTGTTTCACAGAGAAATTCGTTTTCAGATTTTTGAGACCGGGGTAGTGTAGGGGATTGTGACTGACCGGGGAGTATTTTCAGCCCGGGATGTCCGGCTCCCGTCACTTTCTACTACAGGGAACATCGAATAATTGCTTATCTTCTTTGTTACAGTCAAAAATTCATCCTCGGTATAAGTTCCTTCATGAAATTCTTTTCAAAAAACTGCGAAAATAATTTCCAGGGTTCTCATCTGTCTGGGATGAATTTTTTTTTGTGTCTCGACTATAAACGAAATGCAAGTTGTTTCAAGGTCCCCTGTAAATAACGCTGTCTTGCCATTTTTTATTTTTTTCTTTATGCCACAACTCCTCGAAATTGCCGTCGCCGCGCCGCTTTTCCATACTCTCACCTATGTGTTGTCTGATGATCTGACGGTCACGGATGCTGCCCCGCTTATCGGGCGCAGGGTTTTTGTGCCTCTCGGGCGGCAGCGGGTGACCGGTTATATCCTTGGGCCGGGCGAGGCCATCAAAGAAAACGGTGGAAAAAAAATCCGTCTGCGGAATGTCTTGCAGCTGCTTGATTATGAGCCGTTTTTCCATGGGGAGATGGTGCCGTTTTTTCGCTGGGTTGCCGAGTACTATCTCTACCCGATTGGTCAGGTGATCAAGGCTGCACTGCCGGGCGGCACTACAGTGAAGGGAGGCCGCAGGCTGGTCCGGCTCTGTGACCCTTGCGAACTGCCGCTGGAGGAGGCTGCCTGGTTAAAGGTTTTTGTTGAGAAAAAAGAGCTTTCGATGGCCGAAAGCAGCGCTCTTTTGCGGAAAAAGGGCTCTGCAAAGATACTTGCCCGGCTCTGTGAAGAGGGGCAGTTGCAGAGTGTGGAAACCATTGTCCGCGAGCGCACTGGTCGTAAGATGGAGGAGTGTTTCTCTCTGTCTCCGGAGCTGCAGAAGATTTCTGCATGCTTTCTAAAAGAACAGAAAGATGATGTGATGGCGGAGATACTTAAAAATTTCCGTAAGAAAATAGAGATTGATCTGAATCTTGATTTCAGCGTTGCGCAGACACGTACTGTTTATACCCTTGCCACCCTCTGCACAGAGAACGAGCTCGCGGAGCTTCCGGGGAGGGAGTTGCGCCGGGTCTATTCTGGAGCCTCAAAGCCTCTCGCACAGCTGCTTGAGCAGGGGAGCATTCTGCAGCATATCCGCCGTATCTTCCGTGATCCCTTCGGCGGCATGGTGGCAGATTTCAGTCTGCGCTATACCCGCCCCGAACTTCTCAGTCCGCAGCAGCAGGAGGTCCTGAAAAAAATAAACCCGGCCATAGAGGCGCATCGGTATGAGACCTTCCTGCTCCACGGGATTACCGGTTCCGGGAAGACTGAAGTCTATCTGCGGGCGGCGGAGACTACGCTGGCAAAAGGACGGGATGTCATCGTTTTGGTCCCTGAGATAGCCCTTGCCACCCAGCTCGAGGGACAGTTCGTTGCCCGATTCGGCGATCAGGTGGTGCTGCAGCACTCCGGCCTGAGTGCGCCGCAGAAACTTGATCAATACAGTCTCGCGCTGAGTGGCGAGGCGAAAATTGTTATAGGTGCGCGTTCGGCGATCTTTGCGCCGGTGAAGGATCCCGGACTGATCATTGTTGATGAGGAACACGACGGCAGTTACAAACAGGATGACAGCTTTCGCTACAACGGCCGAGATCTCGCCGTAGTGCGCGGTCTGCAGCAGGAAAGTACGGTAATACTCGGTTCAGCCACCCCCTCCGTGACCAGTTTCGCCCACGGACGCGGGGGAAAGTTTACTCTGCTCTCCATGGATAAGCGCATTGGTGAAAGTCATCTTCCGGAGATTGTGCTGGTGGATCTCAATGCCCGTCATCAACTCCAGCGCAGTCGTATCCTTTCGGAAACACTGCTGGAGAAGATGGAACAGAATCTTGCGGTCGGTCACCAGACCATACTGCTGATGAATCGCCGTGGTTTCTCCTCGGCAATTCTCTGCAGTCAATGCGGAACGCCGGTGCAGTGTCCTCACTGTAATGTCAGCATGACCCTGCATAAGCACAATAATCGTCTTATCTGCCACTATTGTGGCAACAACACTGCCTGGCTGCCGGGGGAAATGGTCTGCAGCCAGTGCCGTTCTACGGCACTGGCCCCTGCCGGATTTGGTACAGAACGGGTAGAGGAAGAGACGCAGAAATTTTTTCCCGATGCCGTGGTGCGTCGCATTGATTCCGATATTGCCGGAGACCGTCGGCAGTTCCACAAACTGCTCGAGGATATGCGGGAGCGCCGCATTGATATTCTCATTGGTACGCAGATGATCGCCAAAGGACACCATTTTCCTGCAGTGACCCTGGTGGGTGCGGTGTGGGCTGACGGCGGTATGAGTATGCCGGATTACAAGGCTGCGGAAAAGAGCTTTCAGCTCATCACCCAGGTGACCGGGCGGGCAGGGCGTGGGGAGTTGCCTGGCGAGGTGGTCATCCAGACCCTGCGGCCGGAACACTATGCGATTTACTACGCCACCCGACAGCAGTATGTTGAGTTTTTTGACTACGAGTATGAACTGCGGCGGAATCCCGCATTTCCTCCCTTTGTCCGCCTGGTACTCTTTCGTTTGAAGGGCCGGGTCGAAGATAAAGTGCGTCTGGACAGCATTGCCCTGGCACGTTTCTGCCGTCAGTGGGCAAAGGAGGAAAAGGTGGAGATTGAGATCCTCGGTCCGGCGCCTTCGCCGATTGACAAGGTGCGGGACAGCTATCGCTATCAAATTCTTGTACGCGGGCAGACGCCATCGCTGATTCATCGGTTGAGTCTGCAGGTGTTGACTGTGGGAAAGGAGATTATACAGGGTGGGACAGAGATTTCGGTGGATATAGATCCGGAAAACATGATGTAACAGGGAAAAGGCAAAAAAAGAAAAAGGAGGCGGGAGGCAGGAGAAAGGGAAAAGCAAACAGCGGAAAAGCAGTTTTTACCGTGAAGGACACGAAGAACGCGAAGAGTAAATATATAACAACAACAGCAAAGCCCTGTTTAGTTTTAAAATCTTTTCGCTGTTCCGTCTTTTGCTTTTCCCTGTCTCCTTTCTCCCGTCTCCTGTCTCCTTTCTCCCGTCTCCTGCCTCCCTGCTTCAATCCTTCATCTTCAGCTGCTGGCGGACCCGTCCGGACAGGGAACAATTTTGCCAAAATTGTTTCTCAGAAAGAGGACGGAACCTTCACGCTTTACGATGGCATCGGGGGTAAGGGCAATTTTACCACTGCCATCGGGAAGATCGAAAGTGAAAGCGGGAACAGCCATGCCGGAGAGACGTTGGGAGAGGTTGTGCATGATGGAAAGACCTGTGTCGATACTGGTGCGGAAATGGTCAGTACCACGAGTGATGTCGCCCTGAAAAAGGTAGTATGGCCGCACCCGCATCTCAAGAAGGGAGTGCATCAGCGAGGCAATCGTTTCTGTAGAGTCATTGATGCCCCGCAGCAGAACAGTCTGACAGCCCAGTGGAATTCCTGCATCGGCGAGCCGGGCACAGGCTTCGGCTGCCTCGGGAGTAATTTCGGCGGGGTGATTGAAGTGGGTGTTTATATAGAGTGGATGATATTTCTTCAGCACTTCCACGAGGCGACCGGTAATTCGCAGGGGCAGGGTAGATGGGGTGCGGCTGCCAATACGGATCATCTTGACATGGTCAATGCGGGAGAGACGCGCCAGAATATCATCCAGTCGATCGTCGCTGAGGAGCAGCGGATCACCACCGGAAATGAGTACATCGCGGATTTCCCTGTGAGACTCGATATAGCGAAAAGCGGCATCCAGTTCATTCTGGTTTACGACCATTTCCGGGTGACCAACCTTGCGTTTCCTCGTGCAGAACCGGCAGTACATCGCACACTGCGAAGAGACGAGAAAGAGCACGCGATTGGGGAATTTATGGACGAGGCAGGGGACGGGGCTGAGTCGCTCTTCCTGCAGCGGGTCTTCCAGGCAGGGAGATTCTGCAAGCTCTCGGACATTCGGAACTGCCTGTTTCCACAAAGGATCATCAATCTCTTTGATCTTTGCAAGATACCAGCTGTTAATCCTCATTGGAAAGTTTGCAATTACCTCAGCCAATGCGGTATTATCTCCCTTTGATGGTCGTAGATGCTCCGGGAGGTCCTGTGGTCTGGTAATGCTCTCCTGTATTGCTTTCTGCCATGTTTCCATGCCCGCATTATGGAAGTACGGGGGCGTATTGTCAACGTGTTTCAGGTCGTGTGGAGGCAAAAATTGGTACTTTACCATCATTCACTGTCCGGCGTTTCACCACTTCAAAAAATCTCAATCTCAACCATGTTTAAGGAGCCACGATGGTAAGCAGCCTGTTTCGCTTGAAGTCTGATGAGTATGGTAATACCAGAGAAATAGTTGTGTATGCCGACGGACAGTCTGCCCAGGCAACAAATTATATAAACAAGGGAACCGCCTTTACCTCTGCGGAGAGAGAGCTGCTGCAGCTTGAAGGTTCGTTGCCTCCAGGTCATCGAACTCTTGAACAGCAGCTTGCCGGCAGCAGGATGAAGGTGGCGCAGAAACAGAGTGACCTTGAGAAATATATTTTTATCCGTGCACTTTTTGGCCGCAATGTCACCCTTGCCCATGCACTTATCGCCAGTGACATTCCCTCCTGGATCAAAATAATTTATACCCCCACGGTGGGAATCGCCGTGCAGAACTACTCCTCCATGTTCCGTCAGGCTCATGGTCTCCATCTTCATCCGGGAAATATTAATCGAGCGGAAGATCTCCTTCGTCGTTTCGATCACCGTGATATCCGCCTTGCCGTGGTGACAGATAATCAGGGAGTTCTTGGTCTGGGTGATCAGGGGGTGGGGGGAATTGCCGTCTGTCTTGGGAAATTAATGATTTATACTCAGGGAGCGGGAATAGCCCCATGGCACTGTCTTCCGGTTACCCTTGATGTCGGAACGAACAACGAAGAGCTGCTTGCCGATGATCAGTATCTCGGCTGGCGTCAGCCGAGACTCGAAGGGGAGGCATATCTCTCTTTCATTGGTCGTTTTGTCAGGGCGTTTCGCAGTGTTTTACCCAGTGCAGTCTGTCAGTGGGAGGATTTTTCCACACCTAATGCAATCTCTATTCAAAATGCATTCTGTGATGAGCTTCTCAGTTTTAATGATGATCTGCGTGGTTCCGGGGCAATTGCACTCGCTAATATCCTTTCGGCCATGAAAGTGAAAAAAGAGAAGCTGATCAATCAAAAATTTCTCATTCATGGTGGTGGCCCCAGTGCAATCGGTATAGCAGATCAACTTCGCCGGTCCCTTATACAGGCCGGGCTGCAAGATAAAGAGGCCTGCGAGCAGATATTCATTATTGGGAAACAGGAGATGCTGGTGAAAAATCAGGGGGTGCCATATTACAAAGCTCCATACGCCAAATCTCTGAAGAAATATCCATGGATGAAAGATGTCAGTTTCAACGATGGTGCGAAGGTGGTTGCCCAGGCAGACATTACAACGCTTATAGCCACGTCCGGGCAAAATTACTTCTTCTCTGACGAAATTGCGGAGGCTCTGAGACAGAACACGCCGAGACCGATAGTATTGCTTCTCTTTCAACACATCTCCGTTCCGGATATCTTTTGTCAGAATGTCTGCAAGTGGGCAGAGGATGGTTTTTTGCTCTCTATAGGACATTCCTGTAATGAGGTTGATGCTCTTGGATGCAGTGGCGCGAGTCAGTGCAACAGCGCAATGATTTGTCCGGGGGTTGCGCTGGGGGTTCTTGCGTCAGGTGCCAGAGAGATTCTGCCGGAATTTTTTGATGTTGCTGCAGAGGCTCTTTCCGCTATGATGAGTCCGGCTGAGATTGGGATGGGAAGGCTCACCCCGGATATACACCAGATTCAGGAGGCAGCCCTGCACGTTGCCAGTGCAGTGGCCCTGTGTGCGGTGAAGATGGGGGTCTCCCGCCCCTGTGCCTTCTCTGATTTCACGCATAACAACGATGAGGCCCGGCTTGTGCGATTAATCGAACGGATGCGCTGGCAACCTGAGTATCTGCCATTAACGGTTATGTAAGGGGCTTCTCGCTTCAGCCGGGTTTCTGAGCCCGGCCGGGGCGATGAATGAGGGTGTGGATGCGGAAAGGATTCTTCTTTATAAGAATTTTCAGAATGGTTAGTTTTAGAGCTTGATTAAGGGTACCTTGAAACAACTTGCATTGCGTTTATTTTTGAGGCAAAGAAGGGAATTTACCACAGGCATAACTTTGCTCTCGGAGTATGGTGCTTATCTCGACGTCTTGTTCCTCGCTTTGTCGGAGGATAATTTTTTTACTGTAACGAAGAAGATGGGCGATTATTCTATGCCCCCTTAAGATGAGGGAATAAAAAAACCCCTATAGAGTAAATACTCTACAGGGGTTTTTATGAAATCGCGGTATAACGAAGCTCAGATTTTCTGAACCTTGTCAGCAGCGGGGCCTTTCGGGCCGTCAACGATTTCAAAAGTTACTCGACAACCTTCTTCGAGAGATTTGAAGCCGTCGCCCTGGATAGCAGAATAATGTACGAATACATCTTGTCCACCATCTTGCTCGATAAAGCCAAAACCTTTAGCGTCATTAAACCACTTAACTGTTCCTTCTGCCATGATACAACTCCTGTTGGTAATCGGGTTCACATTGTGAACCAATAAAAATTTTTCCTGCCTTGCTGATGTGAGCCCTGTTGGGTTAATACCTCACTTCCGGCCGGACTTAAAAAACTGTTACAATTTTACCCGTCTACCTTAGCAGAGTTTGCGTCCCTCCTTCAGGCATTATCCTGAAGAGAGAAGCCTCGTAAAATGCAACACTGAAGGTGGGTTTATCATAATCCGGGGGAGAACGCAAGAAGAAATATTCGTCCTTTCCCTTTTATTCAGGGGAACTTTCAGGTGTTACAACTCCGCAAGGGAGCGCATAATTTGTCATTTTGTGCCTGCAGGTCTTATTCCTGCTGGATATTCATCTAAAATAAGTGTAAAAATTCTACAGCTATTGCAGAACAAATTTACTTAATTTTTTCTATAATTTTTTTGACTCTGAATTTGTTTTTTATCAACTATTATCTTTTTTCCAGGGAGTTGCTGTGTTGCCTGAATACCCTTTTGTCTCTCATTATCATCACCTTCCAGCCGGACGTCTGCACTATCTCGATGAAGGTGAAGGTCCCGTAGCAGTGCTTGTCCATGGAAATCCTACATGGTCCTACTATTATAGAAACGTTGTGGCAGAATTGCGTTCAACCCATCGAGTGATCGCTGTGGATCACCTCGGCTGTGGTCTGTCGAGTAAACCACAAAAATATGCCTATACTCTCGCCAGTCACATTGCCAATCTCGAATCTCTGCTGGATTCTCTCGGCATAGAGCGATTCTCGCTTGTCGTGCATGACTGGGGCGGGGCAATCGGGATGGGACTGGCGGCAGGACGGCCGCAACTGGTTGACAAGGTCGTTATTCTCAATACTGCCGCCTTCCGGTTTCCCTCGATGCCGAGGCGTATTGCTGTCTGTCGCATCCCGTTCTTTGGGGAAATTCTGGTACGGGGACTGAATGGCTTTGCCTGGCCTGCCACCTTTATGGCTGTGAACAGATCGCTGAGTTCCGAGGTGAAACGTGCTTACCTCAAACCGTATAATAACTGGCACAACCGTGTTGCTGTCCACCGCTTTGTCAAAGATATCCCAATGAAGGAAGGGGATGTCAGTATGGCGAAGTTGATAGAGATAGAAAATGCTCTTTCCCAGTTTCGTGGTGCGGGACGCATGCTTATTCTCTGGGGTGGACGTGATTTCTGTTTTAATATGGCCTTTTACCAGCGCTGGTGTGCGCTCTTCCCTGAGGCTGAACATCACTGTTATGAAGACGCGGGGCACTATGTGCTGGAAGATGCACGGGAAGAGGTTATTCCACGGATTGCTGAATTTTTCAGGAGAGAGGCATGATCCATAATATTGCCGACGCTTTTGTCCAGGCTGCCCGTGAGAACAGCGGGCGTACGGCCATTGTCGACGCCAGGAGTGGCGAATCAATTCTTTTCGGCGAGCTTGACCGGCGGGCGGACGCCTTTGCTGTCTCTTTCCGTGAGGCAGGGCTGACTCACGGGCAGGTCGTAAGTTTGATGGTTACTCCCGGCATCGATTTTATCTGTATTACGATTGCGCTGTTTAAAATTGGGACACCCATCGTTTTAATTGACCCGGGAATGGGATATAAAAATCTGCTGCGCTGCATTGAAAGAGTCGCCCCGCAATATCTCATTGGTGTTCCCCTGGCCTGTTACTTTGCCCGTCTCGCCCGCAAAACTTTTGCTTCTGTGGAGAAGTTTTTTTGTCTGGGACCCTCTCTCTTCGGTTTTCCGGGGATTAATATCTGCCGTGGAATGCGTGAAACGGTTGCTGAAACTTTCCCTGTTTATCAGCCGGGTGTCGATGATCTCGCCGCCATTATCTTCACCACCGGTTCCACCGGTCCGCCAAAAGGAGTTCGCTATGAGCACTCCATTTTTGCTGCCCAGCTGCGCATGATCCGTGACTATTATAAGATTGGTCCTCAGGACATTGACCAGCCGGCTTTTCCTCTTTTTGCACTGTTTTCTACGGCTCTTGGTGCCTGTGCCGTGATTCCCGACATGGATCCCACCAGACCGGCACAGGTTGATCCGGTTAAATTTAGCGGGAGCATCCAAAAATATGGAGTGACTTACTCCTTTGGCTCCCCGGCTATCTGGAATGTAGTCTCACGCTGGTGCATTGATAACGGAGTGCAACTGGATTCTCTGCGCAAGGTATTAATGGCCGGCGCACCGGTTGCCCCGGAATTGATCCAGCGAATGAAAAAGATATTGTCGGCGGGGGCAGAGGTTATTACACCCTATGGTGCAACTGAAAGTCTGCCCATTGTTTCCATCGAAGGGGATGAAATTCTGGAGAGCTCGGCAGAGAAGAGCTGCAAAGGAAATGGTATCTGTGTCGGCAGGCCTTTACCGGGGATATCTCTTCGTATTGTCGCCATCTCTGACCAGCCTGTTGCCAATATCTCTGACACCGGGCCCTGTGCTGTGGGAGAAATCGGTGAGATTATCGTTCAGGGCGAGGTTGTGACCCGTGGGTATATGAACAACGCTGAGGAGACCCGCCTCGCAAAGATTCCCGGGGAGAACGGTTCTTTCTGGCATCGCATGGGGGACACGGGATACCTTGATGAGGCGGGGCTTCTCTGGTTCTGCGGGCGGCGTGCCCATCGCGTCGTGCGTCAGGGGAAAAAAGGACAGCCCGACACAACATGGTTCAGTATTCCCTGTGAAGCGATTGTTAATCAGCATCCGGCTGTTTATCGCTCTGCGCTGGTGGGCGTTGTCTCTCCCGAAGAAAACGTCGAGCCGGTGTTGATAGTGGAGTATCAAAAAGATGTGCATGCGGGAGAAAAGGAACTTCGTGAGGTTGAAGTCCTTGCGTCGAACAGCCCGTTAACAAAGGACATTCACCATTTTCTTGTGTATCCGGATTTTCCGGTGGATATCCGTCATAATGCTAAAATTTTTCGAGAGAAACTAGCCATATGGGCGCAGCAGAAGATATATCCGCACAAGTAGACCGGGTTCTGGTTACCGGCGGCGGTGGCTTCGTTGGGCGGGCTGTTGTTAATCGTCTGCTTGAGGCGGGAACCGCAGTAACGGTGCTTGGACGGCACAGATATGACGATCTCGCTGAGCGGGGGGTACGCCTTGTGACCGGTGATATTGCCGACTCAGACGCGGTCCACTCTGCGGTGGAAGGGGTTGATCTGGTGTTTCACACCGCTGCGAAGGCTGGGGTGTTCGGAACACATGAAATGTATTTCCATCCCAATGTCCTCGGGGCGGAATGTGTACTCAATGTCTGCCAGGAGCGTGAATTGCCCCTTGTGTATACCTCTACACCCTCAGTGGTTTTCAACGGAGAAGATATTCTCGGCGCAGGAGAAGAACTCCCCCATGCGGAGCGCTTCCTCTGCAACTATGCTGAGACAAAAAGTTACGCAGAGAAACGTATTCTTGCTGCGGCAGACCGTATCCCGGTCTGCGCCATTCGGCCTCATCTTATCTGGGGACCGGGAGACCCTCATCTCCTGCCACGGCTGATTGCCGCCGGAAAGGGAGGGAGACTGCGTATTATCGGTGACGGCAGTAATCTTGTGGATATCAGCTATATTGACAATGTCGCCGAGGTGCATCTCTGTGCCGGAGCGAAACTCCTTGCCGGAAAGGGTTCTGTGGCGAATGGGCACGCCTATTTCATTGGTCAAAAAGAGCCGGTCAATCTCTGGAGATGGCTCAACGACCTCTTTATCGCCCTTGATATCCCGCCGGTACAGAGGCATATCTCCTTTGCCTCTGCCCGCCGTATTGGTGCAGTGCTTGAGGCTGGTTGTAATCTTTTGAATCGTTTAGGAGTGCAGCGGGAGCCAGGCATGACCTGTTTTGTCGCCGAACAGTTCGCCCGCTCCCACTGGTTTTCCCACGCGGCCGCTGAACGTGATCTCGGTTACCATGAGCTGGTCAGCACAGAAGAAGGATTACGGAGGACTCTGCCATGGCTCAGAGAACATTGTCTTTGAAGAAAACGGTTGCAACACTCTGTACTGTTGCGCTGCTCAGTGTGTCTGCATTGCCTGCGGCCTCTTTTTCCATCAAAGAAGAGAGAGAAGTTGGGGAGAAGCTGGTGTATGAGGTTCGCCAGGTTTTTCCGCTGCTTGAAGATCCGGATATCAGCCAGTATATTACTTCGCTCGGGGATGATGTCCTTTCCGTTGCCGGGGTGCAGTATTTTAAATATCATTTTTATGTAATCAAGAGCAGTCAGTTCAACGCCTTTTCCGCGCCTTCCGGCATGATCTTCTTCTACTCCGGACTTATCACACAAATGGAGAGTGAAGACGAACTTGTCGCTGTCCTTGCTCATGAAATTGGCCACAGCGTTAAACGGCACATTGCCAGCGGACAGAAGGAAGGTGCCTGCAGTACGGGAGCGGCACTGGCCCTCGCCATCCTTGGTCTTGCCGTTGGAGGAAATGCCGCACCTGCTTTGATGACCGGAGCGCTGGCCACCGGGCAGACCGTTAATCTGCACTACAGTCGGATCCATGAGCAGGAGGCGGACTCGCTCGCCTATCACTGGCTTCGCAAGATGAAGCGCAACCCGCAGGCGGAGGTGCAGATGCTCGGCATCATGCGCCGCATTGCCCGCTATCGCAGTGAACAACTGCCGCAGTATCTGCTTACCCATCCCAACCCCGAAGAGCGGATGAATACGGTGGAGTCGTTTATTGACAGCGACGGTATCCCTGCAGATACCCGTGTTATTGACAACTTTGCATTTCTTCGTTTTAAATACCGTATTCTTGTGCTGACTGAAGACCCGGATACTCTGCGGAATTATTTCAGCAACAGTCTCTCCGGCCGGGATGCCACAGAGCAGACACGGACCATGGCGAAGTATGGTCTTGCACGACTGGCCTGTGAAGAAATGAATTTTGACAATGCGCTGAAGTTGATTGATGAGGTAATTAAAGTCTATCCGCAGGCGTCAATACTCAAGGTGGACAAGGGCGTTATTCTTATAGAGGCAGGAAAACTGAACGAGGCACTTCCTTTACTGGAGCAGGCACATCATGATGATGCAGCCAATCTCTATACGAGCTGGTCGCTTGGCAGGCTGTATCAACAGCTGGGGCGCGTTCAGGATGCACTGCACTGTTATAAAGAGGTGCAGAGTGTCAATCCGGAATATCCAAAACTGCTCTTTGAGATGGGGCAGATTGAAGCGGGGCAGGGGAACACCGGTGTTGCCAACTATTACCTTGCCTCCAGCCAGCTTTACGAGGGGAATATAAAAATGGCGAAGGAGAGCTTGAACCGTGCCCTCGATGGCTCGTCAATGTCGAGGGAGTTTAAGCATAAATGCTTTGAGCTGCAGGAAAAGATCCATGATCTGGAGAAGGACTGATTATTCAAGGTGCCCTTTAGCTTTTCCCATAACTTTTTGAGCCGTTACCGCTAAAGTCTCTCCTGTGCCTCTTGAAGGGTTCCCTTCTCTTAATCTGCGTCATGGGAGCCGGTGGTCCTTTGGAGAACGGCATGGATATCTGCAGTGCTCTGCGCGGAGAAGATATCGCGCCGCCATGTCACACAGCCATGCAGTCCCTTGAAATAACGGCTCATCTGATTTTTCACATATCCAAGTACTTTTTCCGCCGGAAGATGCTTCTCCATAAGCTGCAGGTGGCGCAGGGCTACGGCTTTTACCTCGGCCACACCTTGCGGCTCCGGGACATCGCTGAATATCCACGGACGACCGAGGGCTGCACGGCCGATCATGACACCGTCACAGCCGGTTTCGTGCATCATCTGGCGGCCTTCTTCAAGGCTGTGAATATCACCGTTGCCGATTACGGGGATGCTCAGGGCATCTTTCACCGTTTTTATGTAACTGGGAGTGATGTCTCCAGAGAATCCCTGTGCCATGGTGCGTCCATGGACAATTACAGCTGCGGCCCCGTTCTCTTCGGCCATCCGGGCAAAAGAGAGAACGTTTCTGTTCTCACGGTCGGGACCGAGTCTCATCTTGACAGTGACCGGTACGGACGAATTTTTTACCACTGCCTGCACAATCCTGCCGGCCAGCTCCGGGGTACGCATCAGTGCAGCCCCCGCCCCTTTTTGGATCACCTTTTTCACTGGACAGCCCATATTGATGTCGAGCATATGCGGGCCGAACTCACAGGCGATCTTTGCCGCCTCTCCCATACAGTCAACTTCCGCTCCGAACAACTGGATGACAAAGGGATTTTCTTCCTGCACGGTGCGCAGCATGCGCAGAGTATTGGGTTGTCGGTAGTGCAGGCCGTGGCTGCTGATCATCTCTGTAACGCAGTACCCCGCACCGAAAGAGCGACAGAGCAGTCGAAAGGGCAAGTCTGTATAGCCCGCGAGAGGCGCAAGAATGAAGGGAGATGTAAAGGAAATATTGCCGATGGTAAGCATGGTTGTGAATGCGGTAAAAAAAAAGGGGATGCGTCGCGTGACGCATCCCCTGGAAACAGTGCTGTATCGCGCTGTGAATTACAGTTGTGACACCATGGCAATGGTCCGTTGATAGATGCGTTTGCAAATATCATCTACAATGCTGTCAAGGGCCTCATCTTCGCTGGTTTCATTCGTTGAAGAAGATGCGTTGACAGTGTACTCATCAGTCCATTGCTGATTGGGGATTTCAAGGAGAATTTTGTTGGTCTTGAGATCCTTGAGGACGTAGCGAATCCGCAACTTCACCTTCACCTGCGAGGCTACGTCTGCTGAATCATAGGCGAGAGAAGGCAGATCAATAGAGATTATTTCTCCGGCGAGAATAAGATCTGCACCGGCTTTCTCCTTGGTCAGGGAGAGAGCACTCGAATATTGGAACCACTCGGTCAGTTTACGATAGAGATCCGAGTCCAGATTGAGATTGCTGGTACGGTTTTTCCATTCAGGAACGTAGATCACCTTACTGGCACCGGTGTAGACGTTGGGGTTGTGGTAACCGCAACCTGAAAACAGGGTCAGAAGAAGAACCGCTATCAGGGCAGGGATGATTTTTACACAGGTTTTCACATCAAACTCCTTGAATAGTAGTAGGAAGACAATTGTACTGAATAACTTTGTGAAGAGTAGCCTCAAACAACGATATTGACAAGTTTCTTCTTCACCACGATGGTTTTTCTGACGGGTTTACCATCAATGAATTTCACCGTGTTTTCATCACACAGAGCCTTCTCTTTAAGGGTCTCGTCGTCGATATCAGGGTTCACCTCAAGACGGGAACGAACCTTGCCGTTCACCTGAATAACAATGGTAAGCAGGTCTTCTTTGGCAGCCTCTCTGTCAAATTCCGGCCAGGGCTGATTTTCAATAGAGCCTTCTCGACCGATTACTTCCCACATCTCAGCGGTGAAGTGAGGAACCATTGGTGAGAGAAGCACCAGCAGGGCAGAAATTGCCTCGCCAGCTACCGCTGCAGCAATATCCTCTTTTTTCTGGTCCCCGAGGGTGCTGTTGAGGGCGTTGAACAGTTCCATCATTGCTGAAACAGCAGTATTGAAGTGAAAATTCTGTTCAATACTTTCGGTAACCTTTTTAATTGTCTGGTGGGTCTTGCGGTGGAGGTCTCGCTCGGAATCGTTTAATTCCTGTGGCATGATTGCTGTACCCGCTGACAAAAGTTCAAGATTGCCAAATATGAGACGGAAAACCCGATTGAGGAAGCGTGACGCGCCGTCTACGCCCTTACTGCTCCACTCAAGATCGCGTTCCGGCGGAGCAGCGAAGAGGCTGAAGAGACGGACTGTGTCTGCGCCATATTCACTGATGAGTTCGTGGGGATCAACTACATTACCCTTCGATTTACTCATTTTGGAGCCGTCTTTGATCACCATTCCCTGGGTGAGCAAATTTCTGAAGGGTTCGTCGATATTTTTCAGGTAACCAAGATCACGCAGCACCTTGGTAAAGAAGCGCGAGTAGAGCAGATGGAGGATGGCATGTTCCACGCCACCGATATACTGATCCACCGGGAGCCAGTAGGAGGTCTGTTCCTCGTCCAGCGGGGCAGTGGCATTACGCGGGCTGGCGTAACGGGCAAAATACCAGGAGGACTCCATAAAAGTGTCCATGGTGTCCGTTTCGCGTTTCGCCGGGGCCCCGCATTTTGGACAGGTGGTGGCAATAAAATCCGGACGCTGATACAGTGGAACACAGGTCTTGCTGTGATCGGTGTCATCAGGCAGGGTAACCGGCAGCTGGGCAGTGGGAACCGGCACAACGCCGCATTTCTCGCAGTGGATCATCGGAATAGGTGCCCCCCAGTAGCGCTGTCGGGAAATTCCCCAGTCGCGCAGCCGCCAGGTGGTGTGAGCGGAACCAAAACCTTTTTTCTCAGAATATTTGATAATTGCTTTCTGAGCGTCGAGGGAAAACATACCTGTAAAGTCACCGGAGTTGACGAGATTACCGGGAACCGTGGAGGCCTCATTCATCTCGGCAGGGTTGAGTTCAACTCCTTCCGGGATGACAACCGGTTTAATCTCGATGTCATATTTTCTGGCAAATTCAAAATCACGTTCATCATGAGCTGGAACTGCCATTACCGCACCGGTTCCGTATTCAGCGAGAACGAAGTTTGCGAGATATATGGGGACCTTTGTTCCATTGAAGGGGTTGATGCAGCAGTGGCCGGTGAAGATTCCTTTTTTCTCAGGTTCTTCGTTAAGAGACTGGCGTTGTTTTTCGAGCTGAATCTCCTCGATAAAGGCTTTCACCCCGGCTTCACGTTCGGTCCCGGTGATCAGTTTGTCAATAAGCGGATGCTCAACCGCCAGCGACATGAAGGTTACCCCGAAAATGGTGTCCGGGCGGGTGGTGAAAACAGAGATTGTCTCATCCATCCCCTCTACTTTGAAGTCGCAGGTGAGACCCTGAGATTTGCCGATCCAGTTCCGCTGCATGGTAACTACTTTTTCCGGCCATCCGTCGAGCTTGTCAAGGTCTTTGAGCAGCTCCTCCGCGTAGTCTGTGATCTTGAAAAACCAGCCGTTCATCTTGCGTGGCACCACGGGCTGATCACAGCGCCAGCAGGCGCCGTCGATAACCTGTTCGTTGGCGAGGACTGTCTGGCAGTGATTGCACCAGTTGACGGTGGTCACTTTTTCGTAGGCCAGTCCCCTGTTGAACATTTCAATGAAAAACTGCTGTTCCCATTTGTAATATTTGGGATTGCAGGTTGCTATCTCGCGAGACCAGTCATAGGAAAGACCAAGCTGCTTGAGCTGGCCGCGCATGTAGTCGATGTTGGCATAGGTCCAGTCGGCGGGATGAGTGTTATTTTTCTGTGCGGCATTTTCCGCCGGCAGACCAAAGGCGTCCCAGCCCATGGGATGGAGAACGTTGAAACCCTGCATGCGTTTGTAGCGGGCAACCACATCACCAATGGAGTAGTTGCGGACATGGCCCATGTGAATGCGTCCGGAGGGGTAGGGGAACATCTCCAGCACATAGTACTTCTTCCTGTTACTGTCGATTTCCACCTTGTAGGTCTGCTGCTTTTCCCATTGGCTCTGCCACTTTTGTTCAATGGTTTTAAAATCATATCTATTTGGAATATCGCTCATATTGTGCCTCAATAAGTTCAATTAAAATTTGCCAGAGGTGGTGACCGGTGTACAGCCCTGATTCCGGCGTTATACAGGCCGAAAGGGTTAACTATTCCTCAAGTCCTTCTGGAACATCAAGGTCACTGTAATTTTCAAAACGTGTGCATTCTTTGACGAAAGTGAGGGTGGAAATTCCGGTCGGTCCGTTTCGCTGTTTACCAATAATGATCTCCGCGAGGCCCCGGTTCGGATTATCTTCGGCTTTGTTATAGACCTCGTCGCGGTAAATGAAAAGGATGACATCCGCGTCCTGCTCAATAGCCCCGGATTCACGCAGGTCACTCATCATTGGACGTTTATCGGTACGGCTCTCCAGACTCCGGTTGAGCTGAGAAAGAGCGACGACCGGCACGGAGTATTCCTTGGCGAGTGCCTTGAGGGACCGTGAAATTTCACTGATCTCCTGGGTGCGGTTTTCGGTAGAGCGACCCTGCATCAACTGAAGGTAGTCTACCACCACGAGACCTATTTTATACTGTGAGGCGAGGCGACGCATTTTCGCGCGCATTTCGAGAACTGAAAGAGCAGGGGTATCGTCGATATAGATTGGGGCCTCACTGAGGGAGGCAACCGCCCGTGTAAGATCGGGCCAGTCGTTTTTCTGCAGATTACCCTTGCGGATACGCTGCGAATCTATATGCCCCACCGAGCTGAGCATTCGGGTAACGAGCTGCTCTTTGGACATCTCAAGACTGAATATCGCGACACCGACACCTTCAGTGAGTGCAGCATGCTCTGCAATATTCATGGCAAGAGAGGTCTTCCCCATTGAGGGCCGGGCGGCCAGGATGATAAGATCAGAGGGCTGCAGTCCGGAGGTCATTCTGTCGAGTTGAAAATATCCCGTAGGTACGCCAGTGATTGATTCGTTGTTTTTAGACAGGGAGGTGATAGCGTCGAATACTCCGGGCACGATATGCTTTGCTGCCGTAAATCCCTGTCCGCCCTTGTTGTCGGCAATATCATAGATCGCCTGCTCAGCATCATCCAGCAGCAGGTCGATATCATTTTGTGCCTCATAGCAGCGGGAGGCGATGTCGGTATTGGCATGGATGAGGCGACGCAGAATCGATTTTTCACGAATAATAAGGGCGTAACTGGCAATGTTGGAGGTGAGTGGAACGACCGTTGTCAGCATACTGATATAAGATGCTCCGCCCGCCTTCTCAAGCTGATTACTGGAGGCGAGATGATTCTTCACATTGACGAGGTCACATGGCAGATTTTTATTGAAGAGTTCAATAATAGACTCGTAAATGAGTTTATGATCTTTGCGGAAGAAATCTTCTGCCCGTAATTTATCAATGACCCGGTGCAACAAATCTTCCTGAATAAGGATTGAACCCAGCACGGCCATTTCAGCTTCAATGTTCTGGGGAGGAATGCGACCTTGAAAGGTCACTTCCCGGGTTTGTAAATCTGTCATATTATGGTCCAGAATTATTGGCTGTGAGTGGGTTGAGAGCAGGTGTGCGAGGGTGTATTACGAGGGGTTCTGCCTGCCGCAGCACGGTACAACTATACCCGATGGAAGAAAATCGAGCACAAACAAAAACACACCTGAAGTAAAACTCTCAGGTGTGTTTCATGTTGCCGTGATCGGCAAAGGACTGCGGGTAAAAAATCAGTTCACCTGAAGCGGCACGACATTAACCATTATCTCTGCATTGACGTTAAAGCCGACCTTGACGGTAACTTTCGTTAACCCAAGGGTCTTCAGCGGGTCATTGAGGAGAATCTGATGTTTTTCCACTTTTACTTCAAGTTCTTCAAGTTTTGCACAAATATCATTGGCGGTTACGGAACCAAAGAGTCGTTCATCGATACCTGCGAGCTGCTCGATAATGACCTCCAGACCTTCAATTTTGGAAGCAAGTGCCTCCGCAATTTTTTGTTCTTCCGCACGCTTGGCCTCAAATGTGGCACGGTTTTCTTCCAGTTCACTGAGGTTTTTTTCATTGGCAGCAACGGCCTTGCCCTGGGGCAACAGGTAGTTACGACCATAACCGGGTTTCACCGTAACAACATCACCTTGGAACCCGAGGGAACCTATGGTTTCTTTCAAGATAAGTTTCATTCTATACACTCCTTATCACATGAACTGCCAGGGGCAGTTAAGTCAAATTTATGGGGATTATAAAGCCTGTCTGTTTTTCTCCGGGCAGTACATATCACTTTCCGGAGAATCAGATCAGCCTGCCAATCCTTCAGGGTACCTTGAATAATCGTTCATTCTCTTCATTACAGTAAAAAAAATTATCTTCGGAGGTAAGTGTCAGACTCCGATATCAATTAGATACCTGCGATGAATTTTTTTCTGTGTCTTGAATCTGAACGAAATTCAGGCTGTTTCAAGATGCCCTTTATTTTTCAGCCCTGGGGGTTGCCGGAGTAGGGCAGGAGCGCAATGTGGCGGGCCTGCTTGATTGCTTCGCAAAGCTGACGCTGATGGGTAGCGCAGGTGCCGACAATACGGCGGGGAATAATTTTTCCGCGCTCGGAAACAAAATTGCGCAGAGTTTTTACTTCTTTATAATTAATTACCAGATCAGAATCGGAACAGAACCGGCAGGATTTTCTACGGGAAAAAAGTTTTTTCTGGGGTCTTGGTGCCATGATATATTATCTCCTTAACAGAATCTATAAGGAAAGCATTACAGAGAATTACCTGTTGTTTTTCTCTTTGCTCTCATCGTCATCATCATCATCGTCAACATCGTCATCGTCAACATCGTCATCATCGTCATCATCATCTTCAGCTTCCTGACGGGCTGCTTCTTCTGAAGTAACACGATCGTTTACTGCATCAACGGCCTGAAGAGCGCCTTCTGCGTTGATATCGTCAGCAATTTTCAGTGTCATGAATTTTATAACAGCGTCATCGATGCGATACCGACGTTCAATCTCAGCAACGCTGGCGGGAACAGAGGCAAAGTCACAAAGGACGTAATACCCCATGCTCTCTTTTTTGATAAGGTAAGCAAGCTTTTTCAGCCCCCACCTGTTGGTTTCAATAATTGTCCCGCCATCAGCTGTAATGATCTCACTGACGTAATTTATAACACGATTAATTTCTTCTTCTCCGGCGTTCGGCCGAATGATGAAGACAGTTTCATACCTGCGCATGATTTCCTCCTTGTGGACTCATGTATTTTTTACGGATATTCCGTATTGGTGGCTCTCATGCCAGATCGCAGAGAGTAAGAAGGATGCGATGGCTGAGGCCATCGCGGTGTGACAGGCTGTCAGGGAAGGGCAGCAAAAACCATCATCCATTCCATTGAACGACAACCTTGGAAAACAAAACAAACAATTCTACGAAAAAAAAGTAGTGAAGTCAACCTGTAAAAATATTACTTCATACTTTGTTTTTTTGCCTGGCAGATTTTTCCATTGCCTTGATCTCTTCCCATTGGCGGGCGAGATCCTCTTCGCTCTCCCAGGTTGTACCTGCAAAGACATGGGGATGACGGCGAATCAGCTTTTCGTTAATTCCCTGGACCACGTCGGTAAAGGTAAATTCCCCTGTATCTTCGCCGATGCTGCTCAGCATTAAAAGCAGATAAAAAACATCGCCAAGTTCTTCACAGGTGTTTTCTGCATCCCGGTTTTCGATGGCCTCAATCAGTTCTTTTGTTTCTGCCTTTACGTATTTTACCAGTGACTGTGTGGTCTGCCTGCGGTCCCAGGGGCAGCCTTTCTCACTTCGGAGGCTGTTGATTGTCTTAATTAATGGAGAGAGATCTGTATCGTGCATGAATTTCCCTGAAGTCGCAACATATTGTAATTACAGGTTTATCCTGATATACGTGTTATAGTGTGATAAATATCGTTTGACTTAAAATGATGTAATAGCTAAAAAAATTTTATGAATATCTGATTGATCTTGCATGCCAACCCGATAACCGGAAAAAGATGACTGAAAACCTTACTGCAGGGTACCTTGAAACAACTTGTATTTCGTTCATGTTCAAGGCGCAGGAAGAAATTTACCGCAGGTATATGTCTCATATCGCGAGGATAAATTTTCGACTGTAGCGAAGACGATGGGCGACTATTCGATGTTTCCTGTACTTTGCGAAGCCTCGTTCAGGCAGAGGTTCTAAGTGTCATCCGATCCGCAAACTGAATCCACCCCCCCCCGGGGGGGGAAACAATTCTGATTTGAAGCACGAGGTTATAATAAAAAGGAGGGGAGGACAAGCGTGGAACAACAAATTAAGGTTTTTTTAGATAAAAAGCGCAATGATAAAGAGATTGGCGGGCAAAAAAGGTTAAAAGAAAAGCATAAAGATATTGCACGAATAGACCAGGAGTCCAAGAGGACCCATGGCTGGTACGTAAGAGTACGGTTCGTGGGGAAAACCTACTCAAAGTTCTTTTCGGATAGAAAGTGTGGCGGTCGTAATTCAAGCCTTCTCTCCGCGATCAGCTGGCGGGACAAGACAGAGAAAAAGCTCGGTAAAATGAGGACTAACAAGCATGTCGTTACCGTGAGCAGTTCCGGTACCGGAGTTGTCGGTGTGCGGTTGAATGAAAAGCTTGCCCGTTATGAGGTGAGCTGGGTGACTCCGCTCGGGAAACAGGGCAAGACCTCTGTCTCAATAAGCAGGCACGGTAAAAAAACTGCATTTGAAAAGGCCTGCGCCATTCGCCATATACGTGAACAGGAACGTCTGGAGAGCGGAAATTGACTCTCAGATAGAGACGCTGGCAGAGAACATTCTTCTTCTGTTTTCTTAAGATTTCACGAAATTATCTTGACAGAAACGTATATTTTGGGTCAAATGCTCAATTCTCGAATTTATTTACTGTGCTTGATGAAAAAAGCGCTGATCTGTTACTTAAATGAGGTCTATATATGTATGCGATAATTCGTACCGGTGGAAAACAGTATCAGGTTGCCTGTGGCGATCAGCTCCGTGTTGAAAAGCTTGAAGGCAATATTGGTGACTCTGTTGATCTTGCCGATGTTCTTCTCGTCGCTGACGGTGAAGATGTCACTGTAGGGAAGCCTGTTGTTGCAAATGCGAAAGTTACTGCAAAAATTGCCGAGCAGGGGCGTGAAAAGAAAATCATTGTTTTCAAGAAAAAGAAACGGAAAGGCTATCGTCTCAAGCACGGACACAGACAGTCTTACACCGCATTGAAAATTGAAGATATTTCTCTGTAAAGAGACAAGATAAACCGTGCGTCGGCTGCTGGTCGGCGGGAAGAAGGAGTAAGTTATGGCTCATAAGAAAGCAGGCGGAAGCTCAAGAAACGGTCGCGACAGTGCCAGCCAGCGGCGTGGAGTAAAACGTTTTGGTGGTCAGGTTGTTAGATCCGGAAATATCCTGGTTCGGCAGCTCGGAACCAAAATTCATCCGGGGACCAACGTAGGCTGTGGCAGGGACTACACTCTATTTGCTCTCGTTGACGGAGTTGTGACCTATGAGGATTTCGGTAAAAGCAAAAAACGTGTCAGTGTTTATCCTGTTGCGTAATTGCCGATCTGTCCAGCTCTAAAGAGTGTTCATGCTCTGAGTGTATTGCCCGGTCATCACTTTTGATGACTGGGCTTTTTTATTTTTCCTTCGGGTGTCGGTCATGTCGTTTATTGATGAAGCAAAATTTTATGTGAAGGCGGGAGATGGGGGGAACGGTTGTGTCAGTTTCCGCAGGGAGAAGTTTGTCCCAAGGGGTGGCCCTAATGGTGGTGACGGTGGCCGGGGTGGCGACGTTATCCTTATTGCTACCTCAGAGCTGAACTCTTTGCTTGATTTTAAATTCAAGTCCCACTTCAAGGCGGACCGGGGAGTACATGGCAAAGGGAGTGATATGCACGGAAGGGGTGGAAAAGACTGCCTTGTGAAAGTGCCGGTCGGCTCTATTATCAAGGATGATGAGACGGGTGAGGTTATCGTTGACCTTTCTGAAGATGGAGCCCGTTTTGTCATTGGCCATGGTGGAGCAGGAGGGCTTGGCAACCCGCACTTTTCCAGTGGAACCAACCGCACCCCGCGCCAGTCAACCAATGGAGAGCCTGGCGATGAGCAGTGGCTGCGAATAGAGCTGAAACTCCTTGCTGACGTTGGTCTTGTCGGATTGCCCAACGCCGGGAAGTCGACACTCCTGTCAAAACTCAGCGCTGCCAATCCGAAAATCGCCCCCTATCCTTTCACGACCCTTGAACCTCAACTCGGGGTTCTGCACCACAAGTATTATGCGTCCTGTATCATTGCGGATATCCCCGGTCTCGTCGAGGGTGCCCACCAGGGCGTGGGCCTTGGTGACACCTTTTTGCGGCATGTGGAGCGTACCAGCATCCTTTTGCATGTACTTGACATGTCCGATGAGAAGGTGATTGAAAATTATGAAATCATCTCTCGGGAACTGGCACTCTATAAGGATGAGCTTGCTGAGCGGACCCGGATACTGGTCTTGAATAAGAAAGATCAAATGATTCCTGAGATTGAGGAGGAATTGCTGCGCTATTTCAAGCATCTCAACCCAAACGTGCTGCTGACCTCCGGAAAAACAGGCGAGGGACTGGAAGAATTAAAGGAATTGCTCTGTACAACTCTCGAAACCAAGCGACTGGCAGAGCAGAAAAAACAGCAAGAGGAAAATCCACCGGCAGATTTGGACCTCACTGAATGATAAAAAGGTAAGGAATGGACAACGAAGAGAATTACTCCCGTCGTCAATCACTTCTCAATGCTGCGAAACGGGTGGTGGTGAAGGCGGGCAGTGCTGTCCTCACTGCCGAGGATGGCCTTGACATGAAGGTTATCAATGGACTGGCCCGTGGTATTGCCTCTCTGCAGGATTCTGGGCGGGAGGTAATTTTTGTCACCTCGGGTGCTGTTTCCGCCGGAAAGCGCAAGGTGCATTTTCCGGGGTCGAAGCCTCTCTCCATGCGTCAGAAGCAGGCCCTTGCCGCCATTGGACAGTCTGGTCTGATGCATGACTATTCGGAGGCCTTTGCTCTTCACGGCAAAATTATTGCCCAGATTCTCCTCACTCACTCTGACCTTGCCAGCCGCAGTCGCTATCTCAACGTCCGCAATACCATCCATACCCTGCTTGATAACGGTATTATCCCCATCCTCAATGAAAACGACACTGTTTCTACCCGCGAACTGAAATTCAGTGATAATGACAATCTTGCTGCTCTTATATGCAACCTGCTTGAGGCCGATATTTATATCAGTCTCACCGACGTTGACGGTCTCTTTGACAGTAATCCATCACTTAATTCGAAGGCGCAACCGATTCGGCTTGTTCTTGAGGTGACTCCAGAAATTTTTGCAATGTGTGGCAGCAGTAAAAGTACAGTCGGCACGGGAGGAATGGCGACCAAGGTTCGTGCGGCACAGACCGTGGCGACTGGCGGGGGCAGTTCAATAATTGCTCCGGGGAAAGAGGTGGATGTACTGCAGAGAATTTTTGCGGGGGAAGCGATCGGTACTTTTTTCATGCCCAACAGTGAAAAGATGCAGAGCCGCAAGCGCTGGATTGCCTGGGTTTTGAAACCGCGGGGCTGTCTGACCCTTGACGCCGGGGCGTGCAGAGCCATCAGTGAGCACGGAAAATCTCTGCTGCCTTCGGGAATTATTAATGTGGCGGGCGATTTTTCTGAAGGCGATGCCGTGCAGTGTGCAGATCAGAGTGGTAACGTCTTTGCCGTCGGTCTTACCTGCTATAATTCCAAAACGGTGTGGAAAATTAAAGGTCGACGCAGTGCGGAGATTCGAGACATCCTTGATGATGATCACCGTGTAGAGGTTATGCATCGTGATAATCTCGTTCTGCTCTAGGAGGCTGTCCGAGAACGCCCTCTTGCCCAAACTCTTCGGAATTCCAAAAAAATAATGCTCGCAATATCAAACATATGGCTGTGCTTATTTTTATAAAATTTCTCGATTTTGAACAAAATACCTCTTCTCGGACAAGCTCCTGGGGTACCTTGAATAGCCTTGTATTTCGCTCATATTCGCTGTCCCCTTTAATTTATCAGTAGTATTTTCTGGAGGGTTCCATGGATATTCAGGTTGATCAAATTGCTTCCCGGGCAAAAAAAGCTTCTCGAGAACTTGCGACACTTTCTACTACACGCAAAAATGCAGTATTGCTGCAGATTGCCCAGTTGCTGGAACAGGAAAAGCCGTGGCTGCAGCAGGAGAATCAGAAGGATCTGGTGGCTGGTCGTGCCGCCGATATGAGCGATGCCATGCTCAACCGGCTTGAACTTTCTGATGATGTCATCGCCTCTACGGTGAAGGGGCTGCATGAGCTGGTCAATCTCAATGATCCTGTCGGTTCTATTGATCACATGACACGGCGGCCTAATGGCATGCTGGTCGGTCGGATGCGCATTCCCCTCGGTGTTATTCTGATGATTTATGAATCTCGCCCCAATGTCACGGTGGATGCCGCAGCTCTCTGTCTGAAGACGGGTAATGGAGTGATTCTCCGGGGAGGGTCTGAGGCAATTCATTCCAACAGAGCCCTGGCCTCTCTTTTGAAGCGGGCCCTTGAGGAGCAGGGGGTAAACGGGGATGCAATACAGGTGGTCGGTGTCACCGACCGCAGCGTTATTACCCGCCTGCTCCATGAAGAGGACAATATTGACCTGGTTATTCCCAGGGGAGGTGAAGGGCTGATCCGCAACGTTATGGAAAATTCGCGGATTCCAGTTCTTAAACACTATAAAGGTGTCTGTCATCTCTATGTCGACAAGGCAGCAGATCTTGACAAGACAATTCCAGTCATCCTTAACGCCAAGACCCAGCGCCCCGGCACCTGCAACACCCTTGAGGGATTGCTTATTCACGAAAAGGTAGCCGCCGATTTTGTCCCCCGCATTGCTGAAAAGCTTGCTGAGGCCGGAGTCGAGATCCGGGGATGCAAGATGAGCTGCGCGCTCTCCGAAAAGATTATACCAGCGGTAGAGTCTGACTGGGGAAAAGAGTTTCTTGCCCTGATAATCAGTGTCAAAGTGGTTGCTGATTACGATGAGGCAAGGGCTTATATTGATCGATATGGATCTCACCATACCGAAGCCATTATGACCGAAGATTATGAGATGGCACAGCGTTTCCTCTCAGAAATTGATGCCTCGGCTGTAATGGTTAATGCGTCTACCCGCTTCAACGATGGTGGAGAGCTCGGCCTCGGTGCCGAGATAGGAATCAGTACCACCAAGCTTCACTCATACGGGCCCATGGGGCTGGAGGAACTGACAACCCGTAAATTTATTGTCATGGGTACAGGTCAGGTTCGGCAATAGGGTGGCGGACGATTCTCAGCATGTGCGTCGGCGCAGCGGCATTTACGGGGGGACCTTCGATCCCTTTCATAACGGGCACCTTTCGGTAGCTCTCGCGGCCCTCACGGAACTGAATCTCGACAGAGTGTTGATAATGCCTGCTGCCACTCCGCCGCATAAGGCTTTAGGCACAACTACCAGCTGGCGACACCGCCTTGCCATGATTCGACTGGCGCTGGCTTCCCGGGCAGACGATCCTCGAATTGGCAGGCTCGTCCTCAGTACACTGGAAAGCGAGCTGCCTCCTCCTTCTTATACCTGCAATACCCTTCGTTTCCTGCAGCAGCGTGAAGAAGATGAATTCTTCTTCATTCTCGGAGTGGATGCATTCCTCGAAATAACTGGCTGGGAAGAATATGATAAAATTTTTCAGCGAGTAAATATCGTTATTTCACCTCGAATTGGATATGACAATAAACGGATGGAAAAGCTTATATATTCCCTCGGTTATACGCAAAACGACAATAAATGGAGTCATCCGCAGAAGAAAGATATTTTTATGCTCAAATGTGAGCCGCCCTTCATCAGTTCAAGTGATATAAAGGAGGCTGTTCATGGTGGTGGGAGTGGGAAGAAACTGAGTTCGTCCTTTCTCGCTGTAAGTGTTCTTGCCTACATCAGGGAAAACGGGTTGTATCTGGATTGACGAGAAAGAAGCAAAAAGAGAGTTCAAAAGAAGCGTTTTGCTTTATCCGGAGTCGAGGAGTCTTTTGGCTTTAGACTATTTTTCCCGGAGTGGTGTTGTTTTCTAATAACAAAGACTCGTAATATCAGCCGCATGCGTGTACTCGATTTTCTAAAAACGCCTCAATATAAAAATTAAAACTTATTGTCCGGCAAACTTCTGACGCTTACCTCTGAAGATAAATTTTTGACTGTAACGAGGGATAGCGAAAGACTGGTTATTCAAGGTACCTTTATGTTGAAAGTTCTCATAGTTGATGATTCCCTTGTATTCAGAAGTCTCCTCGGGGAGATCTTTGAAGATTGCGATAACATTGAGATTGCAGGTGAAGCTTCTAATGGAATCGAGGCTCTTGAGCTGCTCCTCCGAGTGAAGCCGGATGTCATCCTGCTGGATCTGGAGATGCCGATTATGGACGGAATGACAGCTCTGCAACACTTAATGATCCATCGTCCCACCCCGACAATCATGTTCTCCAGCCTGACAAAAGAGGGGACAGCCCGTTGTTTTGATACCTTGAAAAACGGTGCAGTAGATTTCCTTAACAAAGACCTTATCTCTCAGCGCAACAATCTCACAGAGCAGAAGCAATCGCTGGTGAAGAAGGTTGAGAAAGCGGGAAGCATGGTGCTTCTCCCCCGGGATCCCTTTGCTGTCGCTTCTGTAAAGGAAGAAAGCAGTGTCTCCGGTCTGCGAACGAAACAGTGGGCGCTTTTCTGTGAAGAGTGCGGGCATCGTGAGATTGTCAATATAGACAATGGCAGGCCAGTGCAGTATTTCACCTGTTCAGCCTGCGGAGACACTATTACCTGTACGCTTCCCGACAGAATGCTGGTGCAGAAGGAGCGGTTTGTCCGTTTTCTTGTCGGTGGTGGCTGTGGTTCTTTCTCCAATCTTCTCTCCATTCTGCCTTTTCTGGACAACAGCTTTACTGGTTCTATTATCGGCCTTATTGAGAGTGAGCATGACGATTATTTGAAAAATTTTGTTGAATACCTTGATTCCATCTCGAGTATACGTGTATTGCGGGCGGAAGAGGGCATGAGTATTGATCCGGGGACCTGCTATCTGCTCTCCAGTAACGATAAGATGAGCTTCATTTCAAACTTCACCGGTGGCATGTTGCAGAAAGATATCACCATGACAGAAGAATCCTCTCTCGATATTCTGCTGGCCTCCGCCGCAGATACGTTCAAAAACAATCCCTCAGTCTATTTTCTTTCCGGCGGGAAGATGGCTGCGGGTTCTGGATTGAAGATTTTTACAAACCCTGCCGAGTGGGTGAAACTGCTGCCTGGGGGGGAAGGTTTTTTTTCAGAACTGCCCCGGGGTATGTCGAAAACAATCGGGTCTGATTGCGCAGTGGAACAAATTTCCACCTCCCGGATGGTTCGGTCTATTTGCTCTCTGCACCGTAGTGCGGGCAGCATTGCATGAGAATATTCCCCGTCGTATTTGCTACGTATTGCCATGAGCGACACTGATTTTTCTTCTTTGGATGGCCTTGCCGAATGGGTGAAAGCCTCCCCGATGATGCACAGCGGGGAACATCTGCGACTGCTTGACGAGGCATATAAGCACACCACATTACATCCTGTCTTTCCTCTTCGTGATGATGTCTTTAATGCCCTGCGCCTCACACCGCTTTCTGCTGTGAAAGTCGTTATTCTTGGGCAGGATCCTTATTTCAACGAATATCCTGGATACGGTTGTGCGGCCCACGGGCTGGCTTTCTCCGTCCGTAACGGTTTTCCTGTACCACCTTCCCTGCGTAATATTTTCAAGGAGATAAACCACTCCCTTTATGACGAACGAAAAAACTCTTTTTCAAGTGATCTCAGTCGCTGGGCAGAGCAGGGAGTGCTGCTGCTCAATGCAACCCTCACCGTAGAAAAGAAAAAGCCAAACTCCCACAGGAAGCTCGGCTGGCTCGCTCTCACGGACGAATTAATCTCTATCATTTCACAAAAAAAGCATCCTGTCGTCTTTCTTCTCTGGGGTGGTTTTGCGCAAAAGAAGGCGCGACTCATAGATACCTCTATTCATACAATTCTCACGACATCTCATCCCTCCCCCCTTTCAGCTTATCGCGGATTTCTCGGTTCTGACATCTTTGCAAAGTGTAATGCCGCCCTGCTGCAGAAAGGCATTGCTCCTGTTCAGTGGTAAATCAGGTAACTTCTCAAAACCCCGTGGAAGGACGGAAAAAGGGTGGCAGGAGACAGGAGACAGGAGAAAGGGAAAAGCAAAGGCGAAAGACAACAAAGACAGGATGTTCAACGAAACACGCGAGAGATTTTTTAATAAAATGCCTTTTTTCGCATGTTTCGTGTATCTCGTTGGCAAAAAAAATCTTTTCACTGTTCTGTTTTTCACAAGAACACATCAAAACAGTTTCATCCCACAACGGACGTCAGCGGATTTTGTTGCCCTGCTTTTTCCTGCCTCTTTTCCCCTTTTTGTCTTTTCCCATAATTTTTTGCGAAAGTACTCAATCAGAGAGATAAATCTGTTCCATAGAGATGCTGCAGAAGATTGTGTCTTGCTTCCGGCAGTTTATCGGTGACCTCTGAGGCATAAAAGCCCGGGCCCATGTGTTCAAAGAGGATATCTGCCGCTTTTCCGTGTAAATACGCTGCTGTGGTTGTTGCCGGGAAGGGATCCATTCCCTGAGATATGAATGCGCCGATAATTCCGCTGAGGACGTCTCCCATGCCACCGGTGGCCATACCAGGATTACCCGTAGTGTTGATGAAGCACCGGCCCTCGCTGTTGCAAACGATGGTTCCGCTTCCTTTAAGCAGCATGACGGTTTCATATTCATCATTCTGAAAAAGAAGACATCCCTGTTTTACCGCACCGAGCGGATCCTGGACGATCTCCGCAGTCGGTTTACCGAGAATACGTCCCATTTCACCGGGGTGTGGCGTAAAGATGCGGGGACCGGCCGGAGTGCCCAGCGTTTTGCGGTGGGCAGCAAGGATATTGAGAGCATCAGCATCAATCACTACCGGTAAAGGTGCTTCGTGATAAATTTTCAGAACCAGTTCAGTGGTGTCGGGATGCTGACCTGTTCCGGGGCCTGTGACTATGCAGGAAAAGCGGTTAAGGTTTTCCTTGATCTGTGGCCAGTCTTTGATACTGAGATGAGAGGGATTTCCATGCAGGAGCAGGGTCATTGCTTCAGGGACAGCGGATTGCAGAATCATGTTGTTCTCGGCAGTGGAGCCAAGAGTCAGTAATCCGGTTCCTGCCCGCAGGGCACCGCGTCCGGCAAGGACAGCAGCCCCCGTGGAACCTGTGCTGCCGGCCAGAATAAAGGTATGCCCGTTGGTTCCTTTGTGGGATGCACTCTGGCGGCGCAGTCGGGTGCAGTTTTCTTTCAGCACCTCCATGCCCGCCAGTTCCGTATTGATTTTGGAGCGAGACAAGACTTCCGGGGGAATGCCGACATCAATTACTTGGAGGTGACCGGTCCGGGCATTGTTGCCAAAGAGGAAATGGCCCGGTTTTGCACAGCCATAGGTTGCAGTGTAATCCGCCTGCACTGAAACCCCGCGAATCTCGCCGGTATCAGTATCAAGGCCGGACGGGGTATCAAGAGCAATTACAGGCGCTATCCCGCGCAGTTTCAGCGAGTTTATACCTTCGATGATGTCGGCAATATACCCTTCAATATCCCGGATGAGACCGATCCCGAAGATGGCATCGATAATGGCATAGCAGCGACGATTGCCTGACTCATACTGCCTGATGATGTCTTGAATGGTGCCAACCTGCTCTGCGTTGTCGATAATGTGGAAGGGCAGGTGCAGTTTTTCAACGACCTTGAGGTTCTCCAGGGCATCACCCTTGAATTTTTCGAGGGGCTGCAGAAAGAAAAAAAGAGGCTGGCAGCCACGCTGATACAGCTGACGCCCTATGACCAGACCGTCTCCGCCATTGTTGCCGGGGCCGATGAAGATCGGACAGAAGCAGTCTTCACAGGAACCGAGCAGCCTTTCTGCCATGGAGACTGTTCCAAGGCCTGCATTTTCCATCAGAATAAGGGAGGGAATACCGTAATCTTCCATGGTTATGCGCTCAAGTTCACGCATTTCACTGACTAAAGATAATTTCATCTTTTCTCCTTTTTTTGTCAGTTAAATATGCAAAACATGCGAAACAAGGCATCTTATATATAAAAGATTTCACGTGTTTAGCGTCTTTCGTTTTCCTGCTTTAAATTTTTAAAATCTTTATTCTCAAATGTTTGTGCCTTCCTTCGTGTCCCTTTGCGTTCTTTGCGGTAAAAAAATTGTCTTACCGTTTTTTTCTTTTCCCGTCCTTCCCGGAGTCCTTTTCAGGATTTTGTTTTGTTCTGCTGCTCCAGCTTTTTGCAGTCCGGGCAGGGTCTGAAACCGGAGCGTCTGGCAATGAGATGATCCTTGAACTTCAGTGTACATTCATCATCGAGAAAATGTTTGCATTTAATATAGTGAAATTCTTTGGTCGTCAGATTTCCGGATACAAGATTGCGGTTGCGAATTTTACTCAGTTTTCTGAGCATCTCAGTCTCTTTTGCCGATTCCGGGTCCCTGTGGGGGAAAAAGCGGTAGCGAATCTCCGCTATCCAACTGACCCCGAATTGTTTTAGTACAAAATACAGGTTGGAGATTGGTGTCGGAATCAGTGATTTCTCAGCTGCTACCCGATAGATCCAGAAAACGGTGAGTAAAAAGAAAAAGGTATTTGGTGCCCACATGGCAATAATTACAGGCAGTGTCCCTTCCTCAGCAAGAGAACGCCCCGTAGAGAAAAGGATATAATAGATAACGAAAATCGCCAGGCCTGCTTGAATTCCTACAGCTTTTTTCCCTGGTTTTGCCTGCAGTCCGAGAGGAAGTCCGAGCAGACCGATGAGGAGACAGCCTGCTGGCAGTACAAGGCGTTTATTGAACTCAATGAACAGCTTTCGCTTCTCCCTGATGTCATGCTCATTACTGGTGGGAGCCGTCCTCCATGCTGTAAGAAGTTCAGACATCCCGAGAATATTCCGCTGTTTGGTTAGTGTTGCCTTGCTGCTCGGCGGTTTCAGCGGAATATTGATCTGGTAGTGTTTGAACTCCACAATCTGTGCATTCAAATGCTCGGAGCGGTGCATACTGCCGTTATTCAGATTGATGGAGACGTTCATGTCATTAATGTTGGAGGTCATATCACCGCTGCTGGCCATGGTGACGGTGGGCAGGTGGACGTTCCGCATGTCGGAAACCCACACCTTGTCCCACTTGTCTGTATTTTTATCGATGTCATCAACATAGACTACCACCTCTCCGAGGGCCTCAGTGAAGGTGTGGGGTTTTATTCCCTTGGTGATTTTCTCCTTCATCAGGGTATAGGTGAGCTGTTTCATTGCCAGTTCACTCAGGGGAATGAGTTTAATGGAGAAGTAACTCGTGAAGAGAGCAATCATTGCGGTGACAAGCAGTACCGGGGGGATGATCTGATACATGCTGACCCCGCTTGCCTTGAGGGCGAGAATCTCCGTATCGCTTGACAGTCGTGCAAAACCTATCGTCACCCCGAGCATGGCAGCCATCGGAATGGTATAAAGAAATATGTTGGGGAAGAGATAGGAAAAGAGGCGGACGAAGTCTCCAAAAGAGATGTTGAGATCAAGGACAAAGTTGAGAAATGGGATGAATTTGACCAGAAAAAAGACGCAGTTCATGATAAGGAAACTTGCGAAAAATGGGGCCAGCATCTCTCTGGCAAGATAGGCGTAGAGAAGTTTGGGGATCTTCGGCATTCGGGTATCCAGGATATCTCGCAGGGAGCAGTAATCTCAGCGGGTTAACAGTGTATGAAACCCTCTTCGGGGACGTTGTGAATTTTTTAAAAGAGGGCATCAAAGCAATGCAGCAAGTTTGTTATTTTACAGTTTTTTGCTGAAAAAGTGTATCATGTTCTAAAGAATGGGGTCTTTTTTCAACCCCCGGAATGTATCTGACAATACCATACGCCGAAGGAGCAACAATGCATCTGTATGAAACTGAAGAGGGAGACAAGTGGGTGTGTGTCAACTGCGCCAAAGAACAGAAGGAAGAGCTCGAAAAGCAGGGCTGGAAGTATATCTTTGATCGTGATGATCTCGAATTACGTTGTGCTATCTGTGGTAAACCTGATTATGATTTTGAGGACTTCAACTGAGAGTCCGGAGAATATTTTTACAGGTCTGCAACAAAAGGTCACGCTGGAAAGCGTGACCTTTTGTTGCTTATTGGGAACATCCAATAGCCCATCTTCTTCGTTACAGTAAAAAACTTATCCTCCGATAAAGCGAGGACCGAGACATCGAGATATCAAAGTTATGCCTGCGGTAAATTCCTTCCTGTTTTGTCTCGAATATGAACGAAATACAAGGTTCTTCAAGGAGCCTGTTGCTTTTCTGCTTTGGGGGGAATGAGACGCAGTTTTCTCAGTGGTCCCTCAATATTATTTTGTACCCAGTTGTTATCCCACCATTCCCGCGGGTTGACGAATATTCCATTTATCAGCATGGAGAAGTGAAGGTGGTCGCCTCCCGCCATGCCGGTGGATCCGGTGAGACCGATCAGCATCCCTTTCTGAATAGTGTCACCAGGGCGAACGTTGATCTGACTGAGGTGGGAGTAGAGACTGTATATCCCCTGACCATGGTCAAGTATAATCATATAACCGTAGATCCCAAGGTAATCAGCCCATTTCACCCTGCCAGTGTTGGCAGCGGTGACATTATCATGTTTCACTGAGGCAATATCAATCCCGAGGTGAACCTGATGATCAACAACTTGCTCCTCATAGACATAGGAACGATAGTCTGCGAAGTTTGCCTTATCGGTACCGTGCATGCGCAGAAAAACTCCTGTCCAGAGCCTGTCCGAAACCGATGAGGTGCAGATCTCTTTGATTTTTTGGGAATTTTGCTTGCGAATGGTGTTGTTGATGTAGATATAACGATCAAGGTTGCTGCCCTTCATCGTCGGATAATACTGCTGAAACTCAGGGATTTTGAGATTCAGGAAGCTTTCGGGAATATTGATGGTATCCTTCTGCTTGCGTACAGCCTTGAAGCTGGTTGCAAAGGGAACCCGGGTCGTATTCCCGGCAAGGTCGGTGGTGGTGATACTCATCTCCCGGATGTTGACTGCGTTATAGGGCAGGGCGAAATAGGCGATGAAGATATCTTTGGAGTTTTTGGTTACCGGATACGCTTTGAAAAAATTATCGTTCAACTGCACTCCCGAGGTACTTTCAAGATCAGATACCTTGAAGACTGCAATACCACTCAGACCTGGAGAGATGTAATTTTCCACATGCAGAACCTGGATTTTCGGGGCCTCGGTGTCAATGATCAAATCTTTGGTAACGACCGTCTTATTGCCCTGAAACCAGCCGTTCAGCGAAAAATCCAGGACCGTGAGCTGTAGAGTGACAGGGCCTTCGTTGAAGCCGAGCTTTTTGCTGTCCACCTGAAACCGTACAGAGTGCTTCTTCGGTCCGACCGGGTTGTGGTACCCGGTGCGTGGATATTCTTTATTGTAGATAACCTGTTCGCTGTCGCCTTGAATGGCCTTCAGTTCAACGCTTTTTACCCCGCTCTTATTATCAATTACATCAATAGCAAGAGTGGAATCCGTGCCGAGATATTTGCTCTTTACAGAGAGCCGGGCATCAGGATTTTCGGTCTCAGAAAAGAAAAACCAGACAATTCCGCCTATGACGGCGAGCAAAATAAGCAGTGGCAGGAGGAGTCCTCTTTTTCGGCGCTGGGTGCCAAATCGAGTTGAATGTTTTCTACGCATAATTCCAGAGTCGTTAAAAATTTGCGGGCAGTTTTGGCAGGGCGATTTCGTCGCTCTGCCAGAATTCCCTGAGATCAGGTCGAGGGCTCCGACCAGTTGAGAGTGTAGTTTTCAAGATGTAGCTCGTCCGTTGGAATAACCTCAATCCTTCGGTTTATTTGTTGTTCCACTCCCGCAAGATTTTTTGCTTCATTTTTAAAAAGCAGTTTTGCAATATCGGGGTGAACCCGCAGCTCTACCTGCTTTTCTCCATGATTTTCGCTCTCGCGTTTGAGCTGACGAAAAATTTCGTAGCAGATGGTTCGCCGTGACTTCAGCATTCCTTCGCCATTACAGTACTGACAGGGTTCGCACATGAGCTGGTGAAGGTTTTCACTGCTCCGTTTGCGGGTCATCTGTACAAGGCCGAACTCCGAGAGCTTGAGGATGTTGATTTTGCTCTTGTCGTTCTTCACCGCATCCTGGAAGGCGGTGAAGAGTGCCTCACGGTGCTCCGCACTCTCCATGTCAATAAAATCGATGATGACAATACCACCGATATTGCGGAGTCGGAGTTGCCAGGCGATTTCAGTCGCGGCCTCCAGATTGGTTCTCAAAATAGTATCGTTGAAGTCATTTTTGCCAACAAACCTGCCGGTGTTAACGTCGATAACGGTCAACGCTTCGGTCGATTCAATGATGATATATCCGCCGGAACGCAGCCATACCTTTTTATCAATGGCCCGGGATATCTCCACCTCAATATTGTGTGCTTCAAACAGAGGCACTGAATCGGTGTAGAGCTGGATGCGGTCGCGTAGTTTGGGAGCAAAAGTCTCCACATGTTCAAGCAGTGCCAGCCATGTCTTGCGGTCATCAATGATCAGTCTGTCTACGCCGTTGGTAAAATAGTCGCGAACGGAACGGAGAGTAATATCGATATCTTTGTGGAGCAGCGAGGGTGCGGTTTGCTTGTGGGCTTTGTCGAGTATCTCCTGCCAGGAGAGCAGCAGGTATTCCATGTCGGCCTCAAGTTCTTCATTGGAGGCGAACTCTGCAAGAGTACGGGCAATAAAGCCGTTTCCTGCAGGGCGGATAGCCTCAATCTTGTTCTTGATTTCTTCCCGCACAGCCTCATCCTCGATCTTGCGTGAGACACCGATGTGGTCGGTTTGCGGCAGGAATACCAGACTGCGGCAGGGCAGGCTGACATGACAGGTAAGACGGGCTCCCTTGGTACCGATGGGGTCCTTGCTCACCTGCACAAGAATCTCCTGGCCCTGGGTGAGCAGATCCTCTATGCGCAGAGACTGTTCGCGCACGTGGGTGCTGGCACAGTCGGTGACGCAGGGGGCGAATTCGCCGGAGCGAGAGGCAAGACAGACATCATCCACATAGAGAAAGCCAGTACGTTCAATGCCTATATCGACAAAAGAGGCCTGCATGCCGGGGAGTACCCGCACGACGCGGCCCTTGTAGACATTGCCCATAATCCCGCGCTCTGTAGGGCGCTGCATGTGGAATTCGGCGAGGTTGCCGTCTTCTACAAGGGCAAGACGTACCTCGTAGTCTGCGGCGTTGATGAGAATTTCTGTGGTCATCCCAAAGTGTGAAACGAAAGTATCGAGAAAACCGTGAAGGTTCTCTGAAAATCTTTATGGAAGAAAAAATGTTAGTATAATAAGAAAAAACAATATAACGCAGTACCCCTGCCAATTCCAGGTAATTCCACAATGAATTTTCTTCCGGTAACCGTCATTATCCCCACATACAATCGCAGAATTATGCTGAAAAGGGCGATGGATTCGGTGTTTCGCCAGAGCTGGTCCTGTGCCGAACTGGTTGTCGTGGACGACGGCTCTGAGGACGGGACGGCTGAAATGCTTGCCGGAATTTCGGTGAAAGAGCCGCGTCTCCGCCTCCTCACCACTGCCCATCAAGGTCCGTCTGCGGCACGTAACGCGGGGATCGCAGCGGCGACGGAAAAATATATCGCCTTTCTCGATTCAGACGACCACTGGCAAAAACGCAAGCTTGAGAAACAGTATGCCGCCCTCAGCGCAAGCGATTTTCTCATCTCCCACACCAGGGAACGATGGTTGCGGCTGGGGGAACACCTTAATCAGAAAAAGATCCACATCCCGCGTCATGGTGATATCTTTGCTCACTGTCTGCAGGTGTGTGCGGTGAGCATGTCCACATTGATGGTGCGACGGGATCTGTTTACCGAGGTTGGTCTTTTTGACGAAAGCCTGCGCTGCTGTGAGGATTATGACCTGTGGCTGCGCATAGCACTGCATTACCCGTTTTTGCTGGTGGATGAGGCATTGACTGTTAAAGAGGGTGGCCGTGAGGATCAGGTCTCGTTTCAGTATCAGGTGGGGATGGATGCACTGCGGATCAAAAGTCTGCGGAAACTGCTTGCTGGCACAATGGAGCCTCCGAGGCGTTGTCTCGCCCTTGCGGAATTAATACGAAAAATTACAATTTATGCGGGCGGGTGTTGCAAACACGGCCGGGAAGAGGAGGGGGCGGCACTGTTTGTTGAGTGTGTCGGGTTCAAGGCCGAACTGGCCGCACTGTCTTACAATTGCAGGAAAGGAGAATCATGACCTGGAAAGATCCATCAAAATATGTGCAGGAAATTTTTGTCGAGGAGTCAGTGGCTGATCTGCCATATACAAAGGAAATAATAGAGCGGGCTGGCCTGCCGGTGCACATGGTGCCGGCGCGGGGCAAGCCCAATGATCTCGATGCGGAGTATGTGCGTAACCTTACCGCCGGGAAGCGGCAGCTTTTTCTCACTGCCAACCGCGGGCAGTTTTTTAAGCCCTGTCCTGGTACCCGGGAGTATCAGTGCTGCAAATATCAGGTGCTGGGCTGCGGTGCCGGCTGTCCCATGGACTGTGTCTACTGCATCCTTCAGGCTTATCTCAACACACCGTGGATTCTCCATTTCGTTAACGTAGAGAAGATGTTTGACGAATTGCGGGAAGGGCTGGGCAATAACCCCGCACAGTTTTTCCGTATCGGGACCGGGGAGTTCACTGACTCCCTGGCCCTCGACCGTTTCACCGGCCTCAGTCGTAAATTGGTCCCTTTCTTCCGGGATTGCGACAACGCCGTGCTGGAACTGAAGACCAAAAGTGCGGTAATCGACAACCTGATTGATCTCGACCACGGCGGACGCACGGTGGTCGCCTGGTCGCTGAACAGTCCGCTGATCATGGAGACTGAGGAGATCCGCTCCGCGACTCTTGATGAGCGCCTTGAAGCGGCAGCCCGGTGTGCCTCCCTCGGCTATCATCTCGCCTTTCACTTCGATCCCATCATCGAACATGAAGGCTGGGAGGAGGGATATGCCGAGACCATTCGACGCCTCTACAGCGTTGTCCCCGCCGAGTCCATTGTCTGGATCTCTCTTGGCGCTCTGCGTTATATACCGAAACTGAAAGAGATCGGCATTCATCGGTTTCCCAACTCGAAAATTTACTACAACGAGTTTATCAACGGACTGGATAACAAGAGCCGCTATTTTCGTCCAAAACGGGTGCGTCTCTACCAGCATATCTATGGTCTGCTCAAAGAGAGAGCTGCGGAGCGCACATGCATTTACTTCTGCATGGAGAGTGATGAAATATGGCGTGAAGTCATGGGCTTCGCACCGGACGAGCGTGGTGGTTTGCGAAAAATGCTGGATATTTCAGTGCAGGGTTGAGTAGAATTTATTACTCTACTCCTTTTAATTCCAAACCGGATTTCCGGGTTAATTCTTTACAGGAGTGAGAACATGGTCAACAAAGTAATTCTTATTGGTAATCTTGGGGCAAATCCTGAATTGCGCTATACCAATTCCGGTACTGCGGTGGCTTCCCTGCGGCTTGCCACCAGTCGTCGCAGAAAAGATCAGGCATCAGGCCAATATATCGAAGAGACCGAATGGCACAGTGTGGTTGCATGGGCGAAAACCGCAGAGTTCTGCAGTAATTACCTCTCGAAAGGGTCCAAAATATACGTCGAAGGGCGCCTGCAGACCCGGAAGTGGCAGGACAAAAACGGTAATGACCGCTACACCACCGAGATAATTTCAGAAAATCTGCAGAACCTGACACCGCGAAACAACGGCGGTGCTGGTGATAAAGGTGGCGGCTTCAATGATTCGTCTGCATCCCAGAGTCCCTTTGAAGGTGGTTCTGGTGGTGATAAGGGCGGCTTCGGCGGCAGTGGCGGCTTTGGCAGCGGCGGTTTCGGCGGAGATTCTGGTGACAGCGGAACCGGTGACGATGTGCCGTTTTAATCCGTTTTCCTGACAGTTTTACATTCGCCGCTCTCCAGATCGGAGAGCGGCTTTTTTATTTTAAGGTTCCTCTCCGTCGCCCCTGTCTTTCAGGCAAGATTTCTCCAAAAAGAGAAAGATATCAGTCCTTTTTCTATCCTTCCGTTGACGGCGCCGCGCATAATTCCTATTTTCTTCGGCACATTACTGTTTTTGTTTTTGGAGAATCTACAGAGAGATATTCATGGAAGACTATTACAAGGTGCTTGGTGTCGAGAAAAGTGCCTCCGCAGCTGAGATAAAAAAGGCCTATCGCAAACTTGCTATGAAGTACCACCCGGACAAGACCAGTGGTGACAAAGCTGCAGAGGAGAAGTTTAAAGAGATTTCCGCTGCCTATGCGGTACTCTCCGATGGGGAGAAGAAGCAGCAGTATGACACCTATGGTTCGGAGGATTTCCACCGGCGATACTCGCAGGAGGATATCTTTCGCGGTGCCAATATGGATGATATTCTCAAACAGTTTGGTTTCGGTGGCGGAGGAGGACGGCAGAACGTACACTTTTCCAGTAGAGGCGGGGGAGCGGGCGGCGGTGGTTTTGGCTCTTTCTTTAACCAGGGCGGTGGTGGTTTCAGCAATCGTCCGGCTCCGCAGAAAGGCCACGATATGAACTGCCAGATCAGTGTTACCCTTGACGAAGTGCTCAACGGGGCAGAGAAAACCATATCCCTGAGCAAACACGGGGCCCCTCATAATGTCTCGGTGAAGATCCCCAAAGGAATCGAAGAGGGAAAAAAATTGCGTCTTGCGGGGAAGGGGCATGCCTCACCCAATGGTGGTGCGCCCGGGGATCTCTTTCTCAAAGTGGAGGTGGTTCCCTGTGACAGGTTTACCCGTAAAAATGATGACCTCGTAGTAGAAAAAGAGGTCTCTTACTCTGACGCCTGTCTTGGCAACAAGGTGGAAGTGGAGAGCCTTGAGGGTAAGAAGTTTAGTATTACCATCAAGCCTGGAACGGTGGGCGACAACAAACTGCGTATTCCTCATTATGGCCTTCCCTCGGGACCGCAGGGACCGCGGGGAGATCTTATTGTCAAACTCTCTGTGGCAGTGCCAAAGGAGTTGACGGAAGAGCAGGTGGCATTGATTGAGACTTTGCGTGAGGCTGGTCTTTGACAGGTTCCTGCAGCTGAAGAAACATCGAAGAATCGTCCATCTTCTTTGTTTCAGTCAAAGATTTATCCTCCGACAAAGCGAGGAACGAGATGTCGAGGTAAGTGCTGGACTCCGATATCAAAGTTATGGCTGCGATAAATTCCCACCTGTGCCTCGAATGTGAACAAAATACAAGCTGTTTCACGGTGCCCTGAACCCAAAAGGGCCGGAGAGCATTTGCTCCCCGGCCCTTTTGGGTTCCGCTCAATGGTGAAACGAAGTTTTGTGGCTTGCTTCAAAAACCTTAATACTTGCTGTCCGCATAGGCCAGCCAGCCGCCAGCCCCTACGAGCTCACGGTCAAAGCTGTTCATTTCAAAGGAAAATTCTTTTTTCTCACCCGCTGTTTCGGCCAGAAGCAGGTTTTTTTCAAGGTTAATGGAGATGGTCATATCACCTTTCATGGCAAAGAGTTGATCAATCTCTTCAGGCTTCAGCTCTACGGCGAGGATGCCGCAGTTGAACATGTTCTGGCGGAAGATTCTGGCAAAGCTTGAGGCGACAATAACGTCTTTGTCATTCACTTCAAAGGCCCATACAGCATGTTCACGGGAACTGCCGCAGCCGAAGTTTTCCCGGGCTACCACAACCTTCGCCTTCTTCATTGCCTCACTTTCATGATCAAAGGCCTTGCCGTCGACCAGCAAATCTTCGAGAAGATGGGGGCGCAGTGCAATTTTGGTTATCTCCGTGAGGTATTTCGCGGGGATGATTTCGTCGGTATTGATATCGTTTCTGTCCAGCAGAATGGCCGGACCGCCGAATTGTCTCATGGTATTCCTCTCTTAGATTTCGCGGGGATCGGTTATAACGCCTTTCACGGCCGTGGCAGCCGCTGTCCACGGGCTCATCAGGTGAACCATGCCACCTTTACCCATGCGCCCGTTGAAGTTGCGGTTGGTGGTGGAAGCACACACCTCATCCTCAGCCAGCACGCCGGCACTCATGCCGAGACAGGCACCACAGGTGGGATTAAGGACGCAGAAGCCAGCGTCCATGAAAATGGCAATAAGGCCTTCTTTCAGTGCCATGGAATAGGTGAGCGGGGTTGCAGGGGTGACGATGGCGCGAACGCCCTCGGCAATCTTTTTTCCCTTCAGAATTTCGGCGGCGGCGCGGAGGTCTTCGATACGGCCGTTGGTGCAGGAGCCTATATAGATCTGATCAACTTTTGTTCCTGCCATCTCAGTAACGGTTTTCACCTGATCCGGTTTGTAGCCATGGGTGACCATCGGGGTAAGGTCAGCAACGTTAATTTTGATGACCTTCGCGTATTCCGCGTCGGCATCGCTGCACCAGCGTTTGAAATCTTCAACGGCGGCATCGATGGTTGCATAGTCACCCTGGATGAAGGGCCAGAGGTATTCTGCAGTGGTGCGGTCCGGCTGACAGATACCACAGGTTCCGCCTGCTTCAACTGCCATGTTGCAGAGGGTCATGCGCTCGGCCATGTTCATCTTGTCGACGGTGGGGCCGCTGAACTCAATCACCCGGTCGGTGGCACCGTTAACGGTGAGCTGTTTAATGATACTGAGGATGACGTCCTTTGCGGCAACCCGCCTGCCAAGTTCGCCTTCAACCTCGATTTTTATGGTTTTCGGGGCGCGGAAGGAACAGACACCCTTGTAAATCCCAACTTCGAGGTCCGTGGTGCCAATACCGGCGGCGAAGGCACCGAAGGCCCCGTGGGTGCAGGTATGGGAATCGCCCATAATGACGGTGTAACCGGGACGGATAAAACCTTTTTCGGGGAAGAGTGCGTGGCAGACGCCATTGGCGCCAATATCAAAAAAGTCTTTGATTTTATGCCGTCTTGCCCATTCACGCATAATTTTGCCCTGCATGGCGGTTTTGGAGTCCTTGGCGGGGGTGACATGGTCGATGACGGCCTTGATCTTCGTTGGATCAAAAACCTTGTCCATGCCTTTTTCCACCAGGTCCATGATGGCGATGGGGGTTGTGATCTCGTGACACAAAATCACATCGAGGTCGAGCACCATGTTTTCTGCGGAAACCTGCTCCCGCAGATGTGCATCGAAAATCTTTTCTGCTATGGTTTTTCCCATTGAACTGCTCCTGTCTGAGATTGAATGGTGAAAGTGGGTGCTTTCTGTTTTTTATCGTTAAAAAGGTAACTTCTCAAGAAGTTATAGAAAAAGACAAAGAATTTTACCGCGAAGGACGCGAAGGAACGCGAAGAGCAAAGATATAACAACAGCAATTCTTTGTTTAATTTTAAAAATCTTTTTTTCAAATGCTTTTGCCTTCCTTCGCGTCTCTTCGCGTCTCTTCGCGGTGAAAAAAAACTGTTTTCCCGTCTTTTGCTTTTCCCGTCCTTCCCGTTTTAATTACGATTAACTCGGTATTCTTAAATGTTTTTTTGTTGTCCACGGGTTTTTTGAGAAGTTACATAAAAAGGAATATTACCGCCCGTTATACTATTAGCAAAAAAGCGTTGCGTAAATCGTTATTTCGGCAATACTGTATTGCATAAACTGCAACGTGAAGGGGGAATGTCCTCCCGGCATCCTGGTAAATTTTATGGATCACGCTTCCTTGAGAATCTTTCTGCAACTCGCCGACGCCCTCCATTTCGGGGCAACCAGCCGGGTGTGCAATATCAGTCCCTCTGCCTTGAGCAGACAGATTCAACGACTCGAAGAGGTCGTGGGGCATCGTCTGTTTGAACGTGATAATCGCACCGTTCGGCTCACCGATGCCGGTAAGCTCTTCCGCCGCTATGCCCGCTCTGAGTTGGAGCTGTGGAGCGGTTTTACGGAGGAACTCGAACGTGAAGAGACGGTCCTCCACGGAGAGATCTCCATTTATTGCTCTGTAACAGCGAGCTTGAGCATGCTTCCCGATGCCCTGGCCGCTTTTCGCGCTGCTGCGCCGATGGTGCGGATTCGTCTGCAGACTGGAGATGCAGGCAGTGCCGTGGAGAAGGTTATGGCCGGGGAGGTGGATTTCGGGGTTTCGGCACTGCCTGCAAGTGTCCCGGAGGGGCTGGTTTTT
>Ga0172378_10000060_pt1 | contig 76578 bp, 66 predicted proteins | sample GrowelOW332metaG_FD_119755 | JGI IMG/M metagenome (GOLD analysis project Ga0172378, IMG submission 119755) | Groundwater microbial communities from an aquifer near a municipal landfill in Southern Ontario, Canada - Pumphouse #3_1 metaG | ecosystem: Environmental > Aquatic > Deep subsurface >... | reverse complement strand
CCTACGCCTGAAATTTATCCTGATGAAGCTCAGGCTGGCGGTGCTGCTGTTATTGCTACAGGGAGAAGCGATTTCCCGAACCAGATCAACAACTGTCTTGGTTTCCCTGGCATTTTCAGAGGCACTCTTGATGTTCGCGCAAGCACAATCAACGAAGAGATGAAACTTGCTGCCAGTAAGGCTATCGCTGAGCTCATTTCTGATGATGAACTCACAGCTGAAAGAATTATTCCCGAAGCTCTCGATCCTCGCGTTGCTCCAGCTGTTGCCAAAGCTGTCGCAGAGGCAGCCAGAAAAACAGGTGTAGCTCGTATTTAATACTCATAAAGAGACATATAAAGAGGGAAAGGCATTTTGCTTTTCCCTCTTTATATTATTCTTCTTGTTGTTCTCTCAATTTTCGCTTTAAGACTTTACCTACACTTGAAAGTGGAAGTTCTCGAACAAAACGTATCTTTCGAGGAATTTTATAATAGGCCAATTGTTCCTTACAAAATGAAGTAAGTTCTGCAGAAGAAAGACCGCTATTTTCCTCTCTAATAACAAAAGCAACCGGGATTTCACCACTTACAGAGTGCCTTTCTCCAATAACAGCGGCTTCTTTCACATCAGGATGGCGCTTGATAACACGCTCAATTTCCTGAGGAAAGACATTGAAACCACTAACGATAAGCATATCGCTCACCCTGTCGAGAATAGTAATGAAACCATCTTCATCAAGGTTAACCATGTCTCCTGTGTTAAACCAGCCATCGGAAAAACGTTGTTCAGTCAGAGTTGGGGCTTTTAAGTATCCCGAAGTTACTGATGGTCCTTTAACCCAAAGAACACCTTCCGAACCTTTGGGAAGAGAATGCCCTTCTTCATCTCGTACATCGAGAGAGTAACCAGGCAGAGCCGGCCCTACCGTTCCTTCTTTTCTCATAGAGTCGTTAGGGTTGCACGAAACCACTGGAGAACACTCGGTGAGCCCATAACCTTGATAAATAATAACGCCAAAGGTATCGCGAACACGTTGTTCCAATTCTGGTTCCAGAGCTCCACCGCCTGTCAGTATATATTGGAGAGATGATGGTAAAATTTCTCCTCTGCTGACTGCCCCCAAAAGAAAAGGCAACATGGATGGAACTGCAATAAGAACGTTTGTTTCAGATTCACGAAGAGCATTGAAAAAGTTACGCACAGGCATAAATGAAGAGACAATAACTTCTTTAAGTCCCCATAATATAGGGAGCAAACCACAAATGGTATATCCCAATGAGTGGAAATTAGGTAATACGTTTAATAAAACCTTTCCCTGCTCAAAACCTTCTATTGTTGTCTGGACTTTCGATGTATTGTCATAAAGATTAGCATGGGTAAGAGGAACAGCTTTCGGATCGCCAGTCGTACCTGATGTGGCAAAAATTACGGCAATGTCAGAGTCACCCTTTTCAATATGTTTACCTTCAAGAGAAGGAATCACCCCATCAAGGGAAGCAACTGTCCAAGGGTACGAAGAGAGGGCAAGGGCCTCGGCAATCACACCTGTATCACTTGCTGTTACAGCCCCCCAGGGTCGTATATGATCAAGCATAGCGAGAACTGAATCTTTTCCCGTGCGACTGTTTAATGGAACGATCGTTCCGCCAAGCACCCATACGGCTAGAGAAAGATAAAGGACGAGAGGTGAGTTGGGAAGAAAAACAACAAGGCGATCTCCTGCTGTAAATCCTTTTTCTTCCAGGTTTTTTTTGCATAACTGTACTGCATTCAAAATAGCATCTCCTGTTATCCAGGAGCCATTCCACCAAAGAATTCCACTTTCTCTATCCTTTTCTAAATGGGCTAAAGCAATTTCTTCTAAGCGTTTTGTCATACGAGCCCCTTCTTTCCCTATCAAATGGTAATAGAATACCACGGATGGAAAATGTGGTGAACCAGAGCAATATAAAATGATACAATCATGGATGTTTGAAAGAGAGCAGGTGAGAGAGTTGAGTTATACCATCTTAAAAAGATATTTTCCCGAGAGTGTGCTAAAAAAGCTGAAACAGTCTCAACGATGCGTTGTTTCCTTTTCTGGCGGAGTTGACAGCACTGTAATTGTAGCTGCAATGGCCTCTATTCTTTCTCCTAAAGAAGTTCATGCCGTCATGTTCCGATCCTTTTTACATTTTCCCGAAGAGATGGAACGAGGACGATTATACTGTTTGGGTCTTGGCACAACCCTTCATCAAATTCCTGGTCCTGAAATTGATGTACTTGAGGTTATGAATAATAGCAGAGCTCGTTGTGGCTTTTGCAAAGAAGCCCGTGCAAGAGAACTTCTTGATTTCGCCAAAAAGCTTGATGCTGACCTTGTTTTAGAGGGCTCAAACGCTGACGATCTTAAGGATTCTACTCGTCTGGGAACAAAAGTGCTTCAAAAAATGCCTGAAATTTACTCACCTCTTGCAAAGGCTGACCTTTCTAAAAATGAAGTTCGGATGCTCGCGAAAGAATTGGGAATAACATGGTGGAACGAAGCAGCTACAGCGTGTCTTGCCACTCGATTTCCTGAGGGGCACCGTCTTTCCGCTGTGGAATGTTCGAAGGTCGCAAGATCTGAATGGGCCCTACGTCAGGCAGGCTTACCCCAAGTTCGTGTTCGGGTGTTCGGAGAAATGGCGTGTGTACAAGTACCCGTTCCTCTCTTGAAAGAAGCTCTTGCCAAAAGAGAAGAGATTCTGGGGATAATAACTCAAGAAGGATACAACCACGTTATGCTCGATCTTCAGGGGTATGAATGGGGCAGAAAGTGGATCAAAGAAAAAGAAATCGCAGGAAGGACGGACTCTGAATGAAAATTCTTTATCTGGATTGCTTTTCCGGTATCTCCGGAGATATGTTTCTTGGGGCTCTTCTTGATTTAGGACTCGACAGAAACGAGTTTCTCAGAAAAATGGAGACAATTCAAATGTTTCCGGGGCATCACCATCACCATGATCATGACCACCATCATCATCACGATGTTGTCGGCTACGAAATTCATATAGAAGACGCTGTGAAAAAAGGATTTTCAGGTGTTAATGTTACTGTTACCACAGCAGAAGAGCATCCACACAGAGGTTTATCTGATGTCTGCGCCATTATAGATAATAGTGGACTTTCTGACGATGTAAAAGAGAAGAGCAAGCTCGCCTTCAAAGTACTTGCTGAAGCAGAAGGGAAAGTTCATGGGCTTCCTCCTGAAGAAATACATTTTCACGAAGTAGGAGCTGTTGACTCTATCATTGATATTGTCGGAGCTTTTGTTCTTATGGAAATGCTTTCACCAGATATTGTTATCTCGTCTCCCCTTAACGTTGGGAGCGGAACAGTGCAGTGTGCTCACGGCATTCTTCCCGTACCAGCGCCTGCCACTGAAAACCTACTCTGTGGAATACCTATTTATTCCGCAGGAACCCCCATGGAACGAGTTACTCCCACTGGCGCACTTCTGGTAAAAACATTTGTTAGTCGTTTTGGGACGTTACCCGAAGGAACGATGCTCAAAAATGGACGTGGACTGGGTGATAGAGACAGCGATATTCCAAACTTTTTACGAGTATCCCTTCTAAAGGGAATGGAGGGAAAAGACTGTGCTTCAAAAGGGGGAAAAGAGCCCTTTCTTCGAGACACAGGCATTGTTCTGGAAACAAATATTGATGATATGAATCCTCAATACTACGAACCTGTAATGGAACGTCTCTTTGCTGCAGGGGCTATGGATGTCTGGCTTGATCCCATTATTATGAAAAAAGGACGTCCGGCCATTAGGCTTTGCTGTCTTATTCCTTCTTCTCTTGAAGAAAAAGCTGCGGAAATCATCTTGAAGGGAACGACAACGTTAGGCCTTCGTCGTTACACCGTAGATCGGATAAAGCTTCACCACCACATTACTCCTATAGAGACAGCCTTTGGTCTTGTCCGCATAAAAGAAGCTTGGTGGGGGGACGAAAGACTTCGCCTGAATCCAGAATACGATGACCTTAAACGAATTTCAAAAGAAACGGGTATCCCTCTACACAGTTTGCGAGAAGAGATACTAAAGCAAATTGGAGAAATACACTAAAAGAGACGCGTTAAAAAGAAAAGCCCTTCCCTAGAGAAAATCAGCATGGAGAAGGGCTTTCACTTTTCTTTGTTCTGTCATTATTACACTTCTTTTTTTATCGAGACATTCCTCTGGCCAAAATTTCGTACTCTTCTGCTACTTCGCCATTCCTCACCCCATAAATAACCGAATATAGATTACATGTAGGGCAGGCATGGTTAGGTATTATTTCCACTTTATCCCCGATTTCAAAAGACATATCGTGAGGGGGCGTAAAGAGAGCGTGTTCGTCTGACAAACTCTGCAATGTAACAGATGGACGATTCTTCAACACGCCAAACCCGTGGCTTGATGTCATTCCTCCATGATGAGTGTAGTATGTAAGAGCTTTTGTTCCAGCATCGAGTACAACTCTATCAGGAGCAGGACGACTTATTACCGTAGCAAGAACAGAGAGCGCGCAATGGTCATAGGTTCCAAGAATTCCTGCCTGATCAGCGTCTAAGAATATATACGTACCCGGCCTGATTTCGGTAACTCCCGCCAAAATCTCTGAAACGAGAAGAGAGGGCGTAGATCCTATACTGACAACTTCTACGGGAATACCCACACTCCTAATGTACTCTGCCGTTTCAAGCATTTGACTTTGACTTTGTTGAGAAATTGCCCTGATCGCAGATAATGACTCGGCATTATAACTTTGACCGTCATGGGTAAAAATTCCCATCAATGTAACGGAATCCCTATAACGAATAAGCTTTGCCAATTCAAGGGCTGTCTCTTTTGAAAAAACACCGGTACGATGATATCCAGTATCTATGTCTATCATGACATTGAGGGGATGAGGTTCCCCGTCAAAGGTTTCTGCAAGCATCTTAATATGTTCAGCGCTATCGACACCAACAGCAAGATTTGTTTTACGAGCCAAAGCGAGAAGACGATCCATCTTTATATCTCCAACAATTTCGTTAGCAATAAAAATATCAGTTATCCCCGCAGCAGCCATAACTTCAGCCTCTCCAAGTTTGGCCACTGTAATTCCCTTCGCTCCAGCAATCAGTTGCTTTTTGGCAATATCTGGCGTTCTGTGTGTCTTTATATGAGGACGGAGAGAGACACCGGCATTTTGCGCTTTTTGTTGCATCCAGTGAAGGTTTCTCTCCATAACATCAAGATCTACAAGAAGCGATGGCGTATCAATATCCATAACCTGACAACCTCTGAACGGTTCATGAAGACACCTCATCATATTTTCCACCTCATCTTTCTTCAAAAAGCGTTTCTCTAATCCCCTCTACTTTTTGAAGGTCTCAAGAAAATGACAGGCAAAAGACGATAATAACGCAACTCCATTAACTAAAACTTCGTCATTCGTTCGGAACTTCGGATTATGATGCTGCGCATCTGTCCCTTTTTCCGAGTCCCCCATTCCAAGGAAGAACATGACTCCGGGAACCTCTTCCTGGTAGAAACTGAAATCTTCTGATCCCATAACTATGGGAAGTTCTTCAAGAGCCTCTTCCCCCATTATTTTTCCTGTGACACCTTTAAGGATGTTTACCATTGCTTCATCATTCACAGTTACAGGGTAGACAGGGATAAAATCTACTTTAACCTCGCAACGAAGAGCAGAAGCAATTCCTTCTGCAATTCGGCGTATCCGGTCGCCCATACTTGCTCTGATCTCAGGATTTGTTGTACGAACGTTCCCCTGAATATAAGCTGTTTCAGGAATAATGTTGGGAGCACTTCCCGATTCGACTTTTCCTACGCTTAACACTACAGTTTCCAGAGGATCTATTTCTCGACTCACCACTGTCTGAGCTGTTGTAATAATGGTAGCAGCAGCGATAGTCGGATCAATAGCTTCATGAGGCCGTGAGCCGTGTCCTCCCCGTCCTTTAACTTCTATTTCCCAAATATCGGCAGAGGCCATCATTGCTCCACTACGAAAACCAACCTTTCCCGCTTCAAGAGTGCTCCAAACGTGAAGACCGCAAATACCATCGACACCGTCAAGAACCCCTTCCTCTCGAAGCTGCTTTGCTCCAGAGCGCACTCCAGATTCTTCTGCTGGCTGGAAAATAAGTCGAACTCGACCTGGCAACTCGTTCTTTAAAGAGGCAAGTACATTGGCAACCCCTAAAAGGATAGCGGCATGAGCATCGTGTCCGCATGCATGCATAACTCCATCACACGTAGATTTCCATGGATCGTCAACAGCTTCCTTAAGAGGCAATGCGTCTATATCTGCTCGAAGAGCAATCATGGGGCCATCTTCTTTTCCTGTAAGATCTGCGGTTACACCTGACCCTGTACCACCAAAACCACGGCGGATATTCTCATAGCCCAATTCACGCAAAACAGATTCAATCTTTTTTGAAGTCTCTTCTTCTTTCCATGACAGCTCTGGGTGAGCATGAAAATCATGACGAAACTCTATAACTTTCTGCTCTATCTCAGAGGCTAAAGCACATACTTTTTCTTTATTCACCGTTATAGCTCCTTTCAAATTAAAGAAGTTTCACCAAGAATCCCGCAAGGAATACTGAAGCGATGGTCACTGTCGTAAAACCAGAGACAAGCATTTTAGGAAGAATACCTGTCAAAATATATTCTCTCTCCTCTGGTGTTTCTCCTACGGCGTTAGCTACTTCCTGTGAAACAATAAAAGTTCCGGGGAAGCCAAAAAGGCAGCAAACACCAACGGCAAGACACATTTCCCATGTATACCCCAAAAGTTTGGATGCTGCAAACGAAACAATAATAATTCCGACAAGGGCAATAACAAAGGCAATGGCTATAGGCGTAATTAATGAAGCAACCATTTGAGGAGTTGCTTTGCTTAGGCTCATAAAAATGGGAACTAAAAGGGCAAAAAGAGCGAGTCCGGTAGCATTCGCCTTATCGAGAATCTTATGCTCAAGAAAACCGATTTCGTAAAAAATAATGCCGAAAATAAGAGCCATAACAAATTGATTGATCACACCGCCGAGAGCCTTGGCACATATGACAGCAAGCCAGCCTGCAAGCATTGCTTTCATGATGAGAATAAAAGGTGTCTGTAAGTTTTTCGGAGTAGCAGGGAATAACCTCCATGTCGGCTCTTCGGGGTTACTTTTTGCCTTGCCTTCCTTATCACCAGCAAAGGCTTCTCCATTTATGAAACGCTGGCGTAAACGTCGACCTTCTCTGGAAAGACAGACAGAAGCGATGGGAAGTCCTACAAAATTCTGAAGGACAAGAAGCAACGTTATAAAAACGAGAACGGTTTCAAGACCTTTCGCTTTAGCAGCTTCGCTCATAATAAGGGTAGCGACAACACCTCCAGAAATTGGTCCTGCTGCAGTTACTGCAAATTGTTTTCCTATTATAGGCGATCCAATGACAAAAAGAGCAATAGCTGCAGCTACAATAGCAGCAAGAGCAATGATAACAGTTTTCCATTCATCCTTAAGATCACGAAGTTTCATTAATGTTCCCATATGGATCATCAACGTAGGAATAAGGGCCAAGGCAAACTTAACAATAACGGCATCTTCAAAGAGAGTTTTAGGAATGCCAAACCAAAATCCCACCATAAAAATAATGCCTGACACAAAAAGCATTGAACATATGGCCTTTGTTTTTTGAGCGACAAAATCGCCTATAGCGTAGACCAACGCTATGACCAGAAGTGCTGTTACTGAATTCATAGAGACTCCTCCTTAAAAGTATAAGTTATTAAAGAAAAAAAAAGCCAGGGCCCCCGCCTTTGGGGGTCCTGGCCTAGAAGCGCAAACAGTACCTGCGCCAGTGGCTAGAAAGCCCCCTCGCTTCGGTACCAAAATCCAAAAAAGAAAGAAATTGCCTTCCTATTTATAAAATCAAAATGTATCATCAAAATATCGAACCTCTTTTGAAAAGTTTCTCTTTTCTTACCACGATTCTTTCATGCCGTCAAGAATTCCTTTTCATGATATTCTCTATAACATAGTTTTTATACCGAATTGAGGAGGATTTATTCTTATGAAATGTCTTGCAACATTCTACGTAACAAGTATGGCTCTTATGTTTGAAAAACTATGCCGAAAGGAAGGAATGGACGTAAAAATCGTTCCCGTTCCTCGTAAAATTTCAGCAAGTTGCGGCCTGGCATGCAGCTATCCTTGCGATAAAGAGGAAACTGTACGTGCCCTTTGTGATAAGAAAAAAATCGAAGTTGCCGGTTTTCATACTATGGAAGAAGAATAACCCCCTAGACAAAACCTCCATCCTGTATAACAATGAGGAGATAATACACGGTGGGGTATAAAAGGGAGGGAATCGCGTGTCTAAAAAAATAGTTATCGTAGGTGGCGTCGCGTGCGGTGCAAAGACAGCCGCTCGTCTTATGAGAATCGATCCTGATGCAGACGTTACAATGATCGAAAAAGGTGATTTTCTAAGTTATGCAGGATGTGGATTACCGTATTACGTTGGAGACGTCGTAAAAGACTATAAGGAATTAACGTCTACGCCTATCGGCGTTGTACGCGACGCAGGATTTTTCCGAAAGGTTAAGCACGTTGATGTTCTCGTTCGCCATATGGCTACACGCATTGATCGCGAAAATAAAAAAGTAGCTGTTACTGACCTGAATTCCGGGGAAGAAAAAAAGCTCTCTTATGACACTCTAGTGCTGGCCACAGGAGCAAGCCCCATAAGACCCCCCATTCAAGGTGCTGATCTGGAACAAGTTTTTACCCTTTGGAACATGCCAGACGCCCTGGCCATGAAAGCAGCAATTGACAGCGGATCTATTAAAAGTGCTGTCGTCATCGGTGGTGGGCTTATTGGGATGGAAGTTGTAGAAGCACTTCATAACAGAGGAATTCACGTATCTGTTATCGACGTTCTGAAAACCCCCCTACCAGCGATGCTGAATGAAGATTTCGGTCACCTTATGATGAAAGTTCTCGCACAAAAGAACATTGATTTTTATGGTGGAGAACGAGTAACTGAAATTATGGGGGAAGGTGGCGTTGTTACGGGAGTTAAAACCGATCAGCGCATCATTGATGCAGATATGGTTTTAATGGCCATTGGCGTTCGTCCTAACACTCTTATGGCTAAAGAAGCAGGCCTTGATATAGGAGACCGCGGAGGTATTCTTGTTGATGAACATATGAGAACAAGCGATCCCTATATTTATGCTGGAGGGGATTGCGTTGAGGTACGAAATACATTAACAGGAGCAACAACATGGCAACCTATGGGGTCTGCTGCCAATCGTCATGGTCGGGTAATCGCAGACAATATAGCTGGCATGAATTCAACTTTTAATGGCGTTATCGGTACAGCCGTTATGAAACTCTTTGAATATACAGCAGGAAAAACCGGTTTAAATGAAGCTCAAGCCCGAAAATCCGGATATGATCCAGTAGCAGTTACGGTAGTTGATGCTGATATACCCCACTTCATGCCAGGTGCGAGCATGCTTACTTTCAGACTTGTAGCAGATCGAAAAACACGAAAAGTAATCGGAGGCCAATTTTTCGGTCCGGGAAAAATTGATAAACGTCTTGACGTTTTGGCAGCTGCCGTAACTGGAGAACTTACGGTAGACCAATTAGCAGATACAGATCTTGCTTACGCGCCGCCCTATTCCACGGCTCTCGATCCTCTTACCCATGGCGCAAATGTACTTCGCAACAAACTTGACGGACTTCTCAAAAGTTATAGCCCCTCTCAGTTGCAAGAACGAATGAAAGGATCTTCGACGCCACTTCTTCTCGACGTACGAACAGCACCTGAATTAGAAAGTCAGGGACGCATCCCTTATGAATTCGTTCATATTCCGTTGGGGGCTTTGTGGGATAAAGCTCCAGAGTTGCCAAAAGATCGTGAAATTATTGCTTTCTGTAAAATTTCCGTACGCGGATGGGATGCCTACTCCATTCTCAAACGCCTTGGATTTAAAAACATTGCGATTCTGGAAGGTGGCATTATGGGCTGGCCCTATTCCTTAAACTAGAAGTCGGTAGAAATGCTTAATCATCATTGCATATTCTCACGATACCTAAACTCCCCCAGGGTTTTAAAATATGATTACCAACTGAAAAGGAGGAGTTTTTAACTATGAAGAAGACTATTTTTCTTATTACAATTGTGGCTCTCGTAGCGTTAGCTGGAGCAGCTTGGGCTCATGGAGGGAACTGGAGCAACAGAAGTTTTGGATTTGGTCCCAGCGCTGGTTGCAATATGGGATATTACAATTCGGAGGGACCAGGATACGGCCCTGGGTACGGTCCTAGAGCACATTTCAGGAACTCCGACGGATATCGCTATAATAGAAACGTAAATGTTCCACAAGAGATACAGAATAAGTGGAATGAAATGAGAAGAGCTAGATTGGAAATGCAGCTGGAACTTTCACAGCCTCAGATCAATAGAGAAAAAGCCAGATCTCTTCATGAGAAAATTCTAGGCCTTCGACAGGAAGTTTCTCGCTGGATGTTCAACCAGAGACTTGATGCTACAACTCCACAATCGAATTAAATTTGAAAGAGGGCCTTTAAGGGCCCTCTTTTCTTGCCTGATTACAGTGTATTTTACAATAGCTGACGTGCCGCAATTTGAATAGGATCCCACGGTAGAGAAAAAGGCGGCGCATAGCCTAAGTCCAGATCAATTAGCTGACGAACAGTCATTTGAGCACTAATAGCCGTAGCCACAACGTCTATTCTTTTAGCTGCTCCATGAGCGCCAACAATCTGAGCTCCGAGAACACGCCCACCAGGAACTTCTGCAATCATTTTCACATAAATATCTCCCGCACCGGGATAATATCCTGCTTGAACTTTGCTCTTTATAGTCACCGTTTCGTAATGGAAATCGAGATCTTCAAGTTCCTTTTCAGATAAACCCGTTCTGGCCACTTCGAGATCACAGTGCTTACTTACCGCAGTTCCTACAACTCCTGGGAAATGCTCTTTTCCGCCAGCCATATTTATACCGGCAATTCTGCCCGTCTTATTGGCAACAGATCCTAGGGCCACCCAAAAAGGCTTATTTGTAACGAGATGCCACGTCTGCGCACAATCGCCAGCAGCCCAGATATCCTCGATCTCCGTTTCCATCATTTGGTTTACCAAAATAGAATCCTTCACGCCTAGGGGTAATCCGGCCTCTTTAGCCAATTTAGAGTGCGGACGAACGCCGAGTCCAAGAATAACAATATCAGCAGGAATATTTCGCTGGTCAGTTATAGCAGCCTTAATACGATTATTATTATATTCAATAGCCTTAAGGGTTTCTCCAAGGTAGAGAGATGTTCCTACGTGCTGAATAGCATCGGCAATATGGTCTGCCATATCTATATCGAAAGTATTCATAACCTGAAAAGAACGGTCTACGAGACTAACATTCATACCTCGTCGGCAGAAAGCCTCCGCCATTTCAAGACCAATGTAGCCGCCTCCTACAATTACAGCTTTTTGAGGATTGTTTTCTTCAATAAAACGCTGAAGTCTGAGACCATCCTGCAAGACACTTAACGAAAAAACGCCCTCTCCGTCAATTCCTTCTATGGGGGGACGAATTGGCTCAGCCCCAGTAGCAAAAAGCAGAGAATCAAAAGACTCTGTAAAAAGTTTACCTGTCTGTATATTTAAGACTTCCAGTGTCCGGGCTTTAATATCGACACTAAGAACTTCATGGAAAACAAAGGCTTCAATATTTTTTTTCGCCATGAATTCTTCTGGCGTACGAACAATGAGTTTTGTGTCATTTTCAACAAGCCCGCCTATAAGATATGGCATACCGCATGCTGAATAGGATGTGTGAGGGGAGCGTTCGTATACAACAATTTGAGATTTAGGCTGTAACTTTCGTATTTGTCCTGCTGCTGTCATTCCCGCCGCATCGCCACCGATAATAACGTACTTCTCCCGTTTCACCAGGGCACCTCCTTTTAATCAATAAGATGAAGCTTTTTGTAGACGGGTTCGGCATATTCCCAAAGAACGGGATATTTTTTCCATAACCATCCTCCCATACCAACACATATAAAGCCGCCACATGCCAAAGTAAGAGGAGCATCTATTTTTGAGGCCAACCAACCGGCGAAAAGACTTCCGAAAGGAGCGATTCCCGTTAATGCTACGATGAAGAGACTCATAACGCGCCCCCTCTTATCATCGTCTACAAGTGTTTGAATCAGCGTGTTTCCGGCAACCATAGAAGAGATCATGGTAAACCCTATGCCTGCCATAAGAAGCAAAGAAAAAGGGAACCACCGCGAGAAGGCAAAAAAAGCAACGCATATGCCGAATCCAGACATGGCGAGAGCCATTATTTTTCCTAAACCTACAGGGGTTTTACGAAGAGCAAGCATAAAGGAACCACCCAATGCTCCCATTCCACTTGCAGCTGTAAGAAATCCCAGTGTCTGAGGACCACCTGACAAAATATCCTTAGCAAAAACCGGAAGCAAAACAAGGTAGGGAAGTCCAAAAAAGCTTACGACAACAAGGGCCATCAGCGCAGCACGAATAGGGAAAAAACCCCGAACATAGGCAATCCCTTCGAAAAAATTTTCAAGGAAAGGCCTTTTCTCCGTAAAGGTACGACCTCCACGTTTCAATTTCATCGCAAAAAGAGCCCAAAGTGTCGCACCGTAACTGAAACCATTCAGCAAGAAACAAATTCCTTCCCCTACTAACGCTATAACAACACCAGCCAGAGAAGGTCCAAGCAGACGGGCCACATTGAATAAAGACGAATTTAATGCAATGGCATTTCCTAAATCTTGCCTGTCTTCCACCATATGAATAATAAAAGCCTGTCGCGCGGGAATTTCAAAGGCATTTACCACTCCCAACAACACACTGAGAACAATAATATGCCAATAGGTAACTACTCCGGAAAGAGTAAGAATTGCGAGAAGAAAGGCGTGTACCATGCTTAAAATCTGACAAATGATAATGACTCGGCGTAAATCCCAGCCTTCAAGATATACGCCTGCAAAGGAAGCCAGAAAAAAAACAGGAAGCTGCCCAACAAAATCAACGGCACCAAGAAGAAAAACAGAGCTGGTCAATCGATAGACTAACCAGCTCATAGCTACTCTCTGCATCCAGAGGCCAGATAAAGATACGACCTCTCCTCCGAAAAAAAGCCTGTAATTCCTGTGGCGAAGAGCCCTGCTTAATTGTTGTAACCTCTCACAATACAGATCAAACCCTTTCCAACAAGACCTTTTTTCGTTCATAACGTCTACTCCTTACGTTAACGAGCTAATTCCACCATGGCGTGAGCCATTATTTTTACGTTTTTCACCAAATCTTCAATAGACCAACATTCGTTTTCTTCATGAATCGTATATGTTTGCCCGGGGAAAATTGGCCCAAATGCAACTACGTTTGGCATAGCTTTGGCATACGTTCCACCGCCAATAGCCAATAATTCTGCTTTCAACCCTGTCTGATCCTCATAGACCTTTTTGAGAGTCTGGATCAATTCCGATTCCGGATCAACATAAAGGGGTGCTGCATGCCGAACATCTGCAACCTCTATACCTGCATTTTCCAGTGTTTCCGTAAGAAAGGGCAACACTTCTTCCCGCTTTTTCGTTACGGGATAGCGTAGGTTCAAAGTAAATGAAATGCCTGAACCGTCGCCATGCATGGTTCCAAGACAGACAGTCAATGGCCCAGAAATGCTGTCTTCCATAGCAACTCCCAGCGAAGTCCCATCAGTTTCAAAACCAATAACCTTTTGAAGAGCCTTCACAAAAGATGCTTGTTCTCCACCTAAGTTTACTTTTGACAAAATATCGATAAGACAAAGTAAAGCGTTTACACCAAGTTCAGGAGTGCTCCCATGAGCTGGAAGTCCTTGAATTGCAATATCAAGGGTTCCGCTAGAGCTATCCTCTACAATTTTAAATCCGCTCTTTTCGGGTCCATTCCATGAATCAACAATAGAGGCAAGACGTTTTCTATCCTCTGCCGACGCCTTAAGAAGAACACGAGCAGTAGCAGCCACTACGTTAGGAGCCACTCCTCCCTCTATAGATACTACGCTGACAGCCCCTTCCCCTTTAAAAGGAGCCTTGCATGTTATTGTCAAAACACCCTTCTCGGCATAGATAATCGGATATTCAGCGTCTGGAGTAAAACCTGCAGCCGGAAGTTCCTCTGTCTGAACATATCGCTCCATACACTGACTTCCCGACTCTTCATTCGTTCCGAAAATAACTCGAATACGTCGTTTTAAAGGAATACCAAGCTCTTTAATAGCTTTCAGTGCGAAAAGAGCTCCAATAGTCGGCCCCTTATCATCGAGAACGCCACGTCCCCATATTTTTTCATCATGAATATCGCCGCCATATGGAGCGTAGGTCCATCCACTTCCTTCTGGAACAACATCAAGGTGTCCTAAAACAGCAACTATCTCCTCGCCGTCACCCCACTCAGCGTACCCTGCCATATTATCTACGTTCTTCGTTCGGAAACCCATACTTCCCGCTAAATTTAACGCATGGTCGAGAGCACGTTTCACTTCCTGTCCAAAAGGAGCATCTTTCTCTGGTGTTCCTGCAACACTTGGAATGCGAACAGATTCTTGTATAGCTGAAATAAGATCGTCTTTCAGCCCGTCGATGGCTTGGTTGAGCATGTATGTCCCTCCTAGATCGTTTATATATATATTATGCACCCCACGTTACTCGATATTTCTTAAGAAAAGTAGCAGGGTTATACGACATTTTAGCCTTTCTGATGCCTTCGCTTCCCATATCCTGCTCACGGTTGACCCACTCAAAAGAATGGGCGCTATGATCAAGAAAAATCTGGTTAATCGCCTGATAGACGCCTTTATAATCAGTCATTCCCTTTTCGAAATGAATAACAATTGTTTCGTTATCAATACTCTCGGCCACTGTATAGGCAACCATTTGATCCTTCACAGAGAGAACACCACCTGAAATAGACGGCATTTCTCCCCAATGCTCTAGTACACGTCGAATAGCGCAACTTTCTGCTTTTAACCCTGGAGAATCATCACAATTACGCCACTCACACCATTCTTTTTGTAATTCTATGATATGCCCTATGTTTGCTAGGGTTATTGGGGAATAAGAATAGTCATAGCTACGAATAAATTGTTGCAAAAGATTTTTTTTCTTATGGAAACGATTACCTGAAAGTTCAATAAGATCGGATACTCGATAAATATACTCCCACTCTTCTCGCTCTTCTTCTAATTGTATATCGTCACCCAGACTTTGCTGTAAAATATTTGCCAAATTTTCAGGAACTCTATCAAATACAACACCGTTGGGAAAGAGTTTCGAAAGAACATTTCGCCAGTCTATACTATGCCATGATCCTACAGGAGCCCACTGAATAGATTCTGAAGAAGTAGTTCGAAGCCAGCAAAGATCAGCTTCAAAAGCCCATTCATACTTTCTGTCATTATGCCAGGCCCAAAGATTAATAAAGCTATAATCAGAGGCCTTCTGAGGAGTGAGATTGTATAAATGGAGATAATCATCTCGTCTCTCTAACGTTATAGGTTCAAAAGCAATGGTCACTCGTCTCCCCCCTTCATATATAGGTATTATACCTTTAAGATGTACAAAAAAAGGCCGGTGATCTTTCACCGGCCCTTCTGAGGCTTACCAAACCTCAACTATATTCCTCAACTGTTACAATCTTGATCGGGATCAGTAAATTCTGCATCGACAACATCTTCCGCTTGTTTGTTCTGATCCTGAGATTCTTGCTTTCCACTTACTGAAGATACAACCTGTAAAACCTGCTGTAATTCTGAAATATTAACTCTCATACTTTCTGCAGTTGCTTCAGAATTTTTAAGCAGTTCCTTTGATTCTTCCAGTACGTTACGTGCTCTTGCTTTCTGCGTTTCTTCTAAAACACTCTCTTTGTCCGCCAACTCTTTTTCCAACCTGTAAGCGAGAGTTTCAAGTTCGTTTCTTGCGTCAGCTTTTTCTCGTTTTTTCCTGTCTTCGACAGAGTGTTCCTGTGCCTCATGTATCATTCGCTCAACTTCACTTTTATCGAGATTGGTAGATCCTGCAATGGTGATCTGTTGAACCTTACCTGTATCTTTATCTTTGGCAGACACCTTGAGAATTCCGTTGGCATCAACATCAAAGGTAACTTCTATCTGAGGAATGCCCCGAGGAGCTTTTCTAATGCCTTCAAGTTTAAAGTTGCCAAGGATTCTATTATCTGCCGCCATTTCTCGCTCTCCCTGAAGAACGACAATATCTACTGCGGGCTGGCTATCTTCCGCCGTCGTAAATGTCTCTGTTTTTCTATAGGGAATCGTCGTATTTTTATCTATAAGTTTTGTCATTACTCCGCCCATGGTTTCAACGCCAAGAGAAAGAGGAATAACATCGAGCAAAAGGACATCCTTCATTTCGCCCTTTAAAATACCACCCTGTATAGCAGCACCTACAGCTACCACTTCATCGGGATTAACTGACATATTCGGATTTTTCCCACCCGTAAACTTCCTTACAAGAGCCTGTACCGCCGGTATTCGCGTAGAACCACCGACAAGAACAACTTCGTCTATATCTGAAGGAGAAAGTTTTGCCGCTGCTAATGCATCTTGCATCGGCTTAATACAACGTTTTACAAGAGGCTCTGTGAGCTGATCGAATTTGGCCCGTGTAAAGTTCATACTGAGATGTTTAGGGCCCGTGGCGTCAGCTGTTATAAAGGGTAAGCTGATTTCCGTAGATGTTCTACCCGAAAGTTCACACTTCGCTTTTTCAGCCGCTTCATAAAGCCGTTGCAAGGCCTGCCTGTCGTTTCTTAAATCTATGCCATTTTCTTTCTTAAATTCGTCAGCGATGTAATCAACTACCACCTTATCGAAATCATCACCGCCAAGATGGGTATCTCCAGAGGTAGAGAGGACTTCAACAACCCCTTCCCCTATATCAAGAATAGAGACATCGAAAGTTCCTCCGCCAAGGTCAAAAACTAGAATCTTTTGCTCTTTTTGCTTATCCAGTCCATAGGCTAGGGCAGCCGCCGTAGGTTCGTTAATGATACGAAGTACGTTTAACCCGGCTATTGTTGCGGCATCCTTCGTTGCCTGGCGCTGGGCATCGTTAAAATATGCAGGAATAGTAATAACAACATCTGTGATATTTTCTCCCAGATAGCTACTTGCGTCATTAACCAACTTTTTAAGAATCTGTGCACTTATCTCTTCAGGAGCATATTCCTTACCAAACACTTCAAAACGTACGGCCCTATTCGGACCTTCCTTAACTTTATATGGAACGATTTTCATCTCTGAAGTTACTTCATCAAAAGTTCGTCCAATAAAACGTTTTACAGAAAAAAGAGTGCCATCAGGATTTAAGGTTGCCTGTCTCTTGGCCATTGCTCCTACTAACCGCTCATCGTCTCTCGTATAAGCAACCACCGATGGCGTTGTTCGACTTCCCTCAGCATTTGCAATGACAACAGGAGATCCTCCCTCTACTACAGAAATGACAGAATTGGTCGTTCCAAGATCAATACCGACTGCTTTCTTCATCTAATCATCCCTCCCGGTATTACTGACCTTTGTTGACCAATAAATATTACACTTCTTCCCCCTTTATTGTCAATATTGGTCAAAGCAAATTTTAAAAATAAAACATAAACAAAATATTTTTGTGCTTAATTCTTTCATGTATAATTATCTCATGATTCTGAGAAAAGAGGTGAACGTATGGAGCATGCGCTTAACGAGAGATTCTTTCTAGTGAAAAAAGAAAAGGGAATTCGCAAGAATGTATTATGTACTATGCGATTGCTTGCAGAAAAAGACGTACCTTCGGCCCTTGACCTCCATAGAAAAATTACTCTGGAAATTGGCGACGAAAATATTTTTTGTGCAGAGCATACTATTGAAGAAAGTATTCTTGGCAAAGGTTTTGTTATTGGTATTTTCGATAGTGATTATCTTGTTGCGATGCGAGCCATCTCTTACGGGGGAAAATATATGGAGGAAGCTCAAAAAGATTTACAACTTCATTCCTCTGAACGAGATCATATTGCCGTAATGGATTTTTGTATAACGGAAAAAGCTTTTCGCGGGAATTACGTTCAACATTTTACATTCCTGAAAGCTGAAGAAATCCTCTATCCTGAACGATATCACCTTCATAGTACTATATCTCCTTTGAATATTTTCAGCCTCAGGAATGTACTCCGTTCCGGGTTTTTGATTGTTGATTTAAAAGAAAAATACGGAGGCTATCTTCGTTTTATTCTGCATAAGGACATTCGTACATTACCTCATATATACACTCACGAGCATATTGAAGTTCCTCTCGAAGATTACGATAGCCACCTCGCACTGCTTTCCATGGGATATTATGGATATGCCATTAAGGGAGGGTATACCGGGTTTTCAATTGTCTACGGAACAAAAGTAGCCATTCGCCAGACAGGGGAAAGAGCGTAAACCCTTTCCCCCAAATTGCATATAAATACAGATCAGAATAAGCCATCAAACCCAATAGGGTTCTTCCCACAATGTAAGTTTTTGACCTTTCCTGAGCGTTAATGCACGATCATAAATCTCTTTTGCAACAATAATATCTTCTATGCCCATTCCTATTGCGTTATAGAAAATAATCTCGTTATCATTTTCCCTGGCCGCTTTTTTACCATTGATTATTTCCCCTATATTCCCATGGAATCGCTCTTTAGAAAGTTCCCCGGCCAAAACCATTTTGGCAATAGTCTGTATTCCCCTATGAATAACTCCATCCCAATCATCAGTAACAATCTTTTGGGCCTTTCTCACCACATCAAATTCGTATTCATAGTTACCTACATTTGAAATAAAAACCCCATCTTCTACCCACTCAGCTTTGACAATAGGAGAAACTGCCGTTGTGGCACTAACAATAACATCTGCTCCCTTTAAAGCTTCAGGAGCAGATACGCAGGCTTCTATGTGAGCATCTGGAACTTCTTCTCTCGCTTTCTCGATAAAAGCTTTTACACGGTCCATCGATATATCATAGACATGAATTTCATTAATTCCGGGAAGAGCTGTCTTAACAGCCATCATTTGGGTATGATTCTGCGTTCCTGCACCGATCAGACAGAGGACTTTTGAATCTTTTCTGGCAAGATATTTTGCAGCAACACCAGTAGCAGCCCCTGTACGCATGGCACTAATCACTGTACCGTCCATTACAGCAAGAGGGAAACCTGTTTCAGCATTATTGAGAATGGTAAGGGCTGAGGCTCTTGGCATATTATAGTGACGCGGATTCATAGGCTTACTGGCTATCCATTTTATGCCTGCGACATCTACATCTCCTCCAACATAGCCCGGCATGGCATTAATACGCCCCGTCTGTGCTTCGGAATCGGCATCTCCCCAACGCAGGGCAACTTTATCTGGCAAAATCGTCTCTCCCTTATCACGGAGGGAAAAAAGTTTTTCTATCTTATTCATCACCATTGCCATGTTAGTTACTCCACAATCTATTACATCCTGTTGCGTCAAATATAAAAATTCTACGCGTCGTTGAGTCATGCTATTTCCCTCCCTTTCTCCACATCTTTAGGAAATGGAGTACCGTCAGTAACAAATTTTTTTAAGTCTTCAACAGATACGCCTTCAAGTTTAAGACGTGCAAGAGTTCTGCCTCTCTCTCGGTAATCCGTTTTATGAACTAAATTTGCAAGATCAATCATAAGATTCATTGTGGGAGTGGGAACTCCAACAATACGTCCAAACTCTGCTAATGGAACAAGGCTCATTGGAACATCTTCTGAAATATATCGTGCGAAAGGATTTTTTGGCGCTTCTATGCCACGATATCCTTCCTGTTTCTGAACTGCTTCATATATCGACGTTCCATCCATATGAGGAATTTCATAGACATCTTCAAGCCATTCAATACATGTCATTGTCTCAATACCGAGTGCCGAAGCAACAGCAACACGTTCTGCATCTATCCGTTCTAAAACATTGCTGACACAAGGAGTAATTCCATCCATGTAATACTCAAAGAGATCTTTTCCCTCTATTCTTGCAATATTGAGCAATGCCGGTGTAGGGTGGAAAATTGCTCCAATATTTAAGAAGCTTGTCTCCAGCACATTTTCAGCGGCAATAAATTGCGGATAATATGGCAGCATTTCCGCCAAAATTTCTTTTGTTTTATACGCAGGTAAAGCAGCAAGTTCCATTTCTTTTTTCACTTTATAGATAGTAACTTCTGCCGCTCCTGTCTTTCGACACGCGTAAATTAGAGATTGAGTCTCGGCAACAATAAAGTCAGCCTCGGGATTTACATCTTTTGCAGTCAAATAAAACTCTAGAGCACCAGCTGTTCGTCCAGGGTTCAGAATAACTTTTTGACCCTTTGTCAAATATGGTGCCATCTTCGTAGCAAGTTCTCTATGTGCAAAAGCGGGAGTCACAACCAAAATGACATCGCATCCATCCATAACTTCCGGAATACTTGTTGTGATTACATCAAACTTTGCAAAACCCGTGAGAGAAACGCCTTTCAACGTCACCCCACCTGCAGCCTGTATATCTTCAATAGCTGCTGGAAATTTATCAAAAACATGTACGCTACATCCACGCAGGGACAAATATGCCCCCATACTTAAACCACCATTGCCAGCTCCAAGTACTGCGACTTTATTCAAGAGAATTCACCTCGTCCCTAGCTTCATATCGCTTTTTTCTAGCAATAATTTGAGATAAAAGAATTACAGAAAGAATCACCAGACCAATGACGTCGCCAAGCCAACCTGGATCAATAAGACATATTGCCGCTACTCCAGCAACAGCTCTTAACAAGAGGGGAAGTCGTCCCATTAAATACCCCTCCAATGAAGCGGAAAGGGCTACGACCCCTAAAGTGGCGGTAATAATAGCTGTTGTGGCCGAACCAAGAGAGGTGTTCAGCAATAAAATTCGAGGAGAAAGTGCAAAAACAAAGGGCAAAATAAAAGCGGAGGAAGAAAGCTTAAGCCCTTGAAGTGCTGTCTTTACAGAATCGGCCTTGGCTATAGCTGCGGCAAGATATGAGCTTAGAGCAACAGGAGGCGTTACTGACGCCATACATCCGAAATAGAAAATGAAAAGGTGGGCGGCTACAACTGGAACGCTGAGTTTTACAAGGGCCGGAGCAACCATAGAGCCTAAAATAATGTAAAGAGCTGTGGTAGGCATGCCCATTCCCATGATAATGGAAGCAATCATGGTAAGTAACAAGGCCAAGTGAAGCTGACCTCCTGATAGAGCGATAATAAAATCAGCAAATTTAAGGCCCAAACCTGTCAATGTAACGGTTCCGACAATAAGACCTGCAACTGCGCATGCTGCAATAACACTTAAAGCACCTCGTGCCCCTAAGTCCAAAGCCCTTAAAAAAGATTTAAGAGACATTCGTGTTGCCTTTCTGAAAGAGCTTGTAATGATTACAATGAGCACCGCTGTAACAGAAGCCTTAATCGGAGAATATCCCGCAAGCAACATATACACTATGCTGAAGGGAGCTAAAAGCAAGAATGCTCCATCTTTAAACACCTTTGAAAAGACCGGCAGTTCACTCTTTTTCATTCCAAAGAGACCGAGCTTCGCAGCCTCCATATCGACCATGATAAAAACGGCAACGTAATACAAAATAGCCGGTATTGCAGCATGAACAATGAGTTTCCCATAAGGGACACCTGTCATTTCTGCCATGATAAAAGCAGCGGCTCCCATTATAGGAGGCATAATTTGTCCTCCAGTGGAAGCAGAAGCCTCTACACCACCAGCAAATTCCGGTTTATACCCTACGCTTTTCATCAATGGAATGGTAAATGTTCCGGTGCCTGCTACATTTGCAAAAGAACTGCCCGAAATCGTTCCCATTAACCCACTTGCAAGAACCGCAGCTTTTGCAGGACCTCCTCTGAAACGCCCTGTCAGAGAAAAAGCCAAGTCGATAAAGGCCTGTGCACCACCAGTTTCTGTGAGGAATGCCCCGAGAAGAATAAATAGAAACACAAAAGTCGCAGTTACATAAATAGCTACGCCGTATATACCTTCACTTGTCAGGAACATATGTTCAACAATACGTTCGACTCCGTACTGTCTGTGCCCAAGGGTTCCAGGTATCAAGTGACCGAAAAAAGCGTAGAGAAGAAAACATATCGCGACAATAACAAGGGGCCATCCCATAGTTCGACGAGTTGCCTCCAATACAAGAAAAATCATAACTGCCCCTATTACAATATCTCTTGCGATAGGATCTCCCATTCGGAAAACAATATTCATATAGTCCAATGTGAGGTAAGCCCCCACAGCCAAACTAAAAACTATTGCAACTATATCCCAGATAGGGAGTCTGTTTTTTTGTTTACTTGTTGCAGGAAAAATGAAAAACGTCAATGCCAAGGCAAATGCTAAGTGTATAGCCCGGTGTTGAAATTGAGGAAGCATATGTATCCCTGACGAGTACATGTGATATAACGACATACATATTGCCAAGATAGAACATATTTTTGCGGCTATCCCCGTCAAATTCCTCTTTTTTTCAAACTTTTCATTGAGTTCTTTAAGTTTTTCCTCAGGAGTAAGATTCTCCTGTTCTTTTTTCTTGAAAAACATCGGACTCACCTCGCGTCAAGTACTCGAAATACGACATTTTCTCGGCTGATATATCCATGCGTTCCATATCATTAAAGTAATTTTTTAAATTGATATCTCTGTGCCCTCCATCCAAGAGCAGGCGTGGGGCTGCTACGTAACTAACTCTGAAAGGAAGCAGGCTCAACGGGATATTAAGGCCACGGATAACCATAAATCCATTTTCAAAGCGTACTTCCTGCTTACATGTAGAAGGAACACCCCACCCTAAATCCTGCAATCGTGTTTCAACTACATGAAGCATGCCATCATCGTTAACTTTGTAATATTCATATACAGGCGTCAGGTGAACAGAGTGCCTGATATACGTAGCGAAGGAGTACCCCACAGATACTTTTTGCCGATACAACACGCGACCTGTCTTGTAATTTTTTATATTGAGAACAAGAACGGGATAAAAGAAAAGAAAATAACAAATTAAAATTACACTCGAAAAAATGAGACTTCCCCAAAGTCTTTTTCTCATTTTTTTCATCCCCAATGATGAAGAGGGGCACAAGGGCATACCCCTCTTCAGAAGTCGTTATCGAAACCTTATTCGATAACCCAACCGCTTACATCTACACCTTTTTCTTTGTAGTATCTTGCGGCACCTGCATGAAGAGGAATAGACATAGCGCTCAGAGCCGTCTCAAATCTGATCATTTTTCCCTGAGCATGAGAATCGGCAAGAACGTCAAGATGTTCGAAAAGAGCCTTTGTTATTTGATAGACGGATTCTTCGCTCAAATCTTTACGAGCAATAAGCAAAGCCGGGCTTGCTACCGCAGAAACATCTTCGTTAACACCACGATAGGTTCCACCAGGAATGGTAACCATTGTCAAATAAGAGCGATCTTTCAAAAAATCTTTCATGATATTGGAATCAAGAGAAAGAAGGTTAACGTCAAGGGTAGTAGAAGCATCGACAACTGCAGATGTAGGAATACCCGACCCTATAATGGCACAGTCAATAAGACGATCTTTCAAAGCTGTAACAGCTTCACCAAAATTCAGGAATTGAGGGGAAATTTTATCATAGCCTAGGCCGTGAGCTTCAAGAACCATCTTGGCAGTTCTTTCGGTTCCGCTTCCAGGAGCACCTACGGCCACCTTTTTACCAGCCAAATCCTTAATGCTCTTTAAATTGGAATCTTTTAAAACGACAAATTGGAAAATTTCAGGATAGAGACATGTAATGCCACGAATATTTTCCACAGGTTCTTTTTCAAAGGGAGGCTGTCCGCTAAAGGCACCGTAACTCGTGTTAGAAGCACCCATCATCATTTCGACGTTGCCCTCACGAATCATTTTCAGATTCGCAACAGAAGCGCCCGTTGATTCTGCCGTAACTTCAATATTCGGTACATATTTGGTTATGATAGAAGCAATAGCTGAACCTATAGGGTAATACGTTCCGGCCGTTCCCCCGGTAGCAAGCGAATAACGCTCTACGGCCATGGCTGAAAATGACATTCCCAAAACCAAAACCATCGTGAGAAAAACAACAAAACCTTTTCCGTACTTACGCATCCTTTTTCCCCCTTAAAATAATGATATATTTATTAAATACAAAGTTGATCTTTGCCACAAAAGGGATTTGAGATATAAATAACAAACAGATTTATCAATCTTTTGATATATAAAAGTATCAACATGATATAAAATGATATTTCTAGATTCATATTACGGACACTATAATTTTATTGGCACCGAAAGTCAACATAATCGGCAGGTTATTTGTTCAAGTATACATTATCCATCAATGAAGGGAGGCATATTATGCATAATCGGAAAAACAAAAATTTAATCGATAGAAATGAGAATGGGAAAGATATTTTTGAGCATATACGGGCCATTCGTCAAAACTTGCCCTCTCAGCAGAAAAATGTCTGCGATTATATTCTTGCCCACTATCAACAAACAGCATTCATGAAAGCTGAGGAAGTAGCAGCAGCTACACAAACGAGTACAGCTACTGTTATTCGAACAGCAGGAAGCCTTGGATTCAAAAGTTACACAGCACTCAAAGAAGAACTGCAGCACGTGCTTGTTTCATCTACAACACCCCCTCCTCTTGATCGTTTGAGAGAGAATATTACAGGAGATTCAAGTTTGAACGTTCTGGAACAAGTAATAAAAGATAATATACAAAGCTTGCAATCTCTTTATAGCCAACATTTAGCAGAAAGCTTTCCTCAAGCGATTCGTACGATAAAAAAAGCTTCGAGAATCTATATTCTCGGACTCCGTTCAACTCGAGGATTAGCTGTTTATCTTCATGCACTGCTACACCAACTCTTTAAAAATATCTATCTTGGGGATGCATCAGGATCGGATAATCTCTTTGATGAACTTTATGATATGGATGAAAACGATGTGCTTATCGCTCTGATGGCGGGAAGTCCGCACTATACGAAGAGGACTATTAATGCTGTGAAGTATGCTCATGAGCATTCAATTCCTGTTGTACTCATTACTAACAACCTTTCAAATGTTGCGGCTCCTCTTGCTTCAGTGGTGCTTCTTGCTCCACAAAATACGAACCATTATTCAACAGTAACACTTTTAACAATTATTGATGCCCTAGTTTTTCAACTTGGACGTGTTAAAGCCGAAGACGCAAGGCCCAAACTTGAAGAGCTCGGTGAGCTCTTGTTAAAAAATGATATTTCAGTTTAAAAAAGCTACGATGGGATTTATCATAAACATGTCCCATCGTAGCTTCAGAGAAAAAGTTTCAGTCAAGACTGTCTATAAGGTAGCTAAAGACTTTTCTTCCTCTTCTAATTTAAAACGAGCAACGGCATCTTCCATTGCACGGCTGAGAGTAACCATCTCTTCTGCCGACTGAGCAATAGACTCTGTTACTTTGGCCTGATCCTCAGTTGCCTGAGTAATCTGCTTCATTTGATCAGATATTTCCTGTCCCGTACGTGCAACGCTATCCATTCCAGCTGTCATCTCCTCTGCACTTGCGGATTGTTCTTCCATCGTAGCTGCAATGCTCTGGACATGATCCGAAACCTGGGCAACCTGAACAACAACATGATCAATAATATCTTTAGTCTCTTTTGCCTCTTGCACCAATTGAACCATGTATTTTTCTGCACCTTCCTGGTCAGTCAGCGCTTTTCGACTTCTTTCGCTAATTTCAATAATAACGTGATTTACTTCTTCCGCAGATTTCGCCGATTCCTCGGCAAGTTTACGAACTTCCTCTGCTACAACAGCAAAACCTCTGCCCGCATCGCCAGCTCTTGCAGCCTCAATGGCAGCATTTAATGCGAGTAAATTCGTCTGATCTGCAATAGCGGTAATAGTACTGACAAAACTTGATATTTTCTCGACAGTATCGGCAAGAAGACGAATAGCCTGACCGACATTACCCCCAGCAGTCGATGTTTCGTCGATCAGAGTGCTCATTTTTCGTACCGCATCTCCGCCTCGTTCAGCTGCATTAGCAATATTTACTGCGCTTTCTCCAGCTTCAGATGCAGCTTTTGCTCCTGTCTGGGCAGCGGCAGCAACTTCTTGAATGCCTGCATTAGCCTGCTGTGTGGCAGCAGCAGAATCTTGTGTTTTCATTTCTGACTGTTTAACCAATTCAGAAACCTGCTCTACAGCAGCAGCAGACTCCTCTGAGGCAGCGCTCATATCTTCAGCCTTGTTCAAAACTGTTTTCGAGCTTCTCACAATTGCAGAAACTATGCCAGATATGCCTACGACCATAGCGTTGAGCGCGTCTACTATTGCCCTTATTTCTACTATTTTCGAGTCTGTCTCTAGTCGAACAGAAAGATCGCTATTCTCTGTAATATATAGAGCCTTTTTGGCCACATCCTGCAGAGGCTTTGTCATTTTTCTGATAACCCATGACGTTATGATAATCGCCACGAATAAAACAACAACCGCAATAAGAAGGGTAGCCTTCTTTAAAGCAGCTACTGGAGCAAGGGCTTCTGATGCCGAAGCCTGAGTACCTAAAACCATTCCATTGGGAAGGGTTGCGTAAGAAACAGCAATAATATCTCCACGCAACTTTGATTTGAAACGCCCCTGGGGCTCTCGTTTTATTTGATCCCAATATTGGGCGTAGTAACCATTCTCTATCTCATCCAGCCCTTTGCCCATAAAGGCCTCGACAGGATGGTAAAGGAAATTTCCTTCTTCATTCAAAAGCCACACATATCCCGTATCATAAATTTTTTCTTCCCGTAGCTTGTCAGGAATAAATTGCGCGTCAAAATCCATCCCCACTACGGCAAAGACTTTGCCATCTTTCAATACTGGCATAGAAAGAGTCATAACATACATGCCATTTGCCTCTTGTGGGTCTCCCCATACTGGTTTTTTACTATCCAAAGCTCCCCAAAACCACTCTGTCTCAGGGTTATTGCGATTAAGCAAATTTGTAATACTTTCACTATCCTCAATAGATTTAAAAGAAGATTTTGCATCTTTACGAGATAGTGTTAAATCACATATCATTTGCGTCTTTAAAACTTCGGGGTTTAAGGTAATAAAGACTTGTCTCACATGAGGAAAATCCTCTGCTAAAAGTTGAAGAATTAAAGAAATATCCGATGTAAATGCAGACCATTGCGATGGAATTGAAGCCATATCGCTTTTATCGAAGTACGCAGCAACATTATTCTGGATATCTCGAACAGCTTGTGTAAATTCCATAAAAACACCATTGAGATTTTCTGCATTTTCCTTTGCTACTGCTGATTCATAATAAATCGACATGTTCGTTAAACCGCGACTACTGATTCTTACAGAACCAACTGCGATTATCCCCACACTTATTATTAAAAAGCCTACGACAAGAGCAACGATGCGTGTTCCCAACCTGTTGAATCCCACTTCTTTCCCCTCCAAAAATACAATATACATTGTCCACCATAAAGACGAACTCAAAAGCATATTTAATCAAAGAAAGTGTGGGAAAACAATTTTAGTTCTTTTTATTTTATTTTAGTTCTTTTTGTCATCAATGCAGTAAAGAATATAAACGGAGGGGGCGCCCTTTCGGCGTGTATTGATTGAAACTCATTACTTCACCAATTTGGCATAAATACGATAAATATTTCCAAACAGTTGACCGGGCTAATTTCGTTTTTTTAGCGATATCTGACGCAGATAAGGGAACGTTGGTTTGCCGTAAAACGTCTCGTATACGAGAAAGAGTCTCATTATGAAGTCCTTTGGGTAGACCTTGAGATGTAAAGTGAGATGACATTCGAATTCGTTTTAAAAGATCAATATTTTTTTGATTCCATTTTGGGGAAGTATTGACAAGAAAAGAATGGTAACAACGATATCTGTATAAACTTTCTCGGTACCGTTCATATGTAAAAGGTTTGGCAATATAATCGAAAGCTCCCATACGAAATGCACTAACAATGGAGTCTCCCCCAAGTTCATGGGAAACAACTATAACATCAACCTTAGGCCTGAGATCCTGAAAAAGAACAGCTAACTGCTCAAAGCTCTCTTCAGAACTAAAAGGATCTATAATAGCGAGGTTCACAGAATATCGGTTTAATATCTGCTCAAAACGAGAGATCGTATCCCCATGACCAACTATTTCAATTCCTTCGACAGAACCCACAACGTTGTATGTTATAGAAAGAGCCTTCGGATCTGGATCATAAAGAGCAATCCATACTGGAGTCATTTTTACATCATACTACATCCTCTAAATGAGAAAAACTACCGTTATTCATTGTAAAAACACTGACATTATTTTCTAAATTTTCCTTAGCTTGATAAAAAATGTTTACTAAATCTCTTCGACATGAGAAAAGGAGCACTTGTTGGTGTAATGCAATTTCCATAAGTGCTTTTAGAGCACCTATCTGTCTTTTCTCATCAAAACGAACAAGAACGTCATCAAGAACAAGAGGAAGAGGTTCCATCCTTTTCCCATAAAGAGTCGCCAAAGCAAGCCGAATAGAGAGATAGACTTGATCGGCAAGACCACTGCTCCAAATATCTTCTTTTTTGCGAAGCAATCCGTTTTTTTCTTCTAGTTCCACTGAAAAGCCCCCCTGCTCCGAAGCTGTAGAAAGAAGCGTATATCTATCATCCGTCATAAGTTGCAAGTATTTTCCTGCCTTTTTAAAAACTTCCGGTTGTCTTTCTTTTTCATGTTTTTGCCGGGTTTGTTCCAGAACATAGCGACATATAACAACGGATAGCCATTCTTTCAAAGTACGTCGAAGTTCTTCTGTTAACGCTTCTCTTTCTAAGAATAGCCCACCAAGTTCTTTATTTTTTTCGAGTTCTTCGAGCCTATTTTTCAAATGACCTTGTTTTTGGTTTAGTTCTTCTAATTTATCTGCAAGGAATCCTTTTTTCTCCTCTTTCTCCTGTTTATAGAGATGGGCTTCTGCCGGAGATCTTTTTTCAAGTTGACTTAAAACCTGCTCTAGATGTTCTTTTCCACCAGATATAGCAAGAAGAGACATTTTATTATTTTCAATTGCCTCTTTTAATTTCTTGGCTTCTTGCCATTTTTCAGCCATATTTGTAAATTCATTCTCATTTCTGACACCTGTTTCTTCGAAAAGCTTTAACTTACTTTCTTGAATTTGACTCAAAAAAAGAACGTTTCTCTTGTGAGACTCTATTAACTGCTCTTTTTCTATTTTTATAGCCGTTAGTTTCTCTTTTTGTAGCTCAGTCTCATCAAGCAAAGAAGTAAGAGTGTCGATACAAGAGACAAGAGAGCTATTTTCAAAAACGGAAGACAACGGCAAAACTTCTAATATAGTTTGAAGTTGTCTTCTTTTTTTCTCAATATATTCCTGTGAGGAAGAGTAATCTTTTTTCATCTCCTTAATTTTTTCAAGATTCTGGCGAAGCTGTTTTATATGACTTTCAAATTCACTCCAATGCTCAATTTTCAACTGTTTAGGAGAACCTGTTTCTTCAAGAAAAGAAGTCCATTCTTGTCTGAGATTGTGTAAAAGGTCTGCTGTTTCATCAAGTTCTCTCTGACAATGATTCATTTTCTTTTCGCAAGATGCTACCTCCTCTGCAAAAGCATCTCGCAGCTGTAGGGATTGCAAATATGCTTGTACATTCTCAAAACAACTATCGATATATTCTTCTACTTCTTCAAAGCATACAGATTCTTGTGGAGAAGAAAGGAAGTTCATCTCTTGCAGCCTTCTAAGAAACTCCTTTTCTTGCTCCTTATCTCTTTTTTGTAAAGAAGAAGAAAAATCTTCTTTAATTATGATTTCCCGTTTTGCGCGAATGTACGGTATCAAAAGAGTAAAAGCTGCAACAAAAAGCGTACTTCCAACTATAAAAGATGGGGACCACGTACCCAAAAAGCCTAAGACTAACATTACAAATCCCAAAAGAATCATCAAAAAACTCAAATTTTTATATTTCATTTTTGACAATAAAATATCTATATTCTTTGCTTCTGCTTCCATTTGAGCTTGAAGTTGATCTCGCTCTTTTACAATTTGTCGCAAAATTGACCTGCTCTTTTTTATTTCTTCAACAGACATGGGGGGCAATTGTTCCTTCCTTTTTTCTACCTGGTTTTCATGCGATAAATAAAGACTCTTTTTCCCCTCTAATTCTTTTTGTGCCTGTTCTAGTGCCTCTTTTCTCGTTAAGTATTGAAGCTCAAGTTTGTCGTTTTTTTCTTTTATGTCGCTTCCTTTTTTCGATATACTAAAGGAAACATCTAAAGACTCCAGATCGTTTACTGTCCAATCTTTACACAGTTCTTTTATTTTTTTTACAAGATGTAGCTCATCATCTTCAATTTCATCCCCTTTTCTTTTAATACACTCCTCTTCTCGAACTATTCTGTTTCTGTCTTGTGAAATAGAACGAATACTCTCTTTGCACTGAAGAACTTTTTCAATGGAAGGGAGGTCAAACTCTTTCAATCTCTCTTCAAGTTTGCATGTTTTCGTCTCAAGTTCTTCCAATTCTTCTTTTCTTTTTATTTCTTCATTCTGCATCTCAAGAAAACGTTGGCAACCATCATCAGGAAAAGAAATAGCAAACTGTATCTTCTTCAATTTTTTTTGGGCTTCAAGCATCTCTACCCACGGGGTGCGTGCTTTCTCTGCCCATTCAACAAGAGATACATCATGATAAAGAGATGAGAGTTCTTTGCGTATTTTTTCTATGCCAAGACTATTTGCTTCTATCTCTTTCTTTTTTTGAAGATACTCATCTTTATACTGTTGAAGACTTTCTATACGCTTATTCGCTCCCCTTATTTTCTCTAAAAGAATATTTACTTCCGTCGAAGACCGCCCACGACCTTGCTCTTTATAAAGTTTTTTCTCTCTTTCTAAAAGTGAAGAAATGAATGCGGGGAGAGAGGCCGTTCCCAAACCAGCTCCGGCAGAAAAGAAACGACTCTGTATTGCTTGTTCGTTAAGTGGCTTGATTTTTTGCATATCTTCAAGCCCAATAGCAAAAATACGCTCATACGCTTCTTGATCTATATATCCTAAAATGTCTTCAATTGTCCTTTTTCTGTTTTTTTCTGAAAAACTAATTTTTTTCCCGTTCATGCTCAAACACAAAGACTCTCCATTGAAAGCTTCTATAGTTAACTGCCCTCGTTGATTTCCTCCATCTAGAGGAAGATATAAATTACGATTTGAACGCCCGTCAGGACACCCGAAAAGACAATAGCGAAAGAAATTCATAAGGGTTGTTTTGCCACTTTCATTCTCTCCAAGAATGAGGGATAACCCTGGAGGGAAACGACCCGTTACATTTTTTAACTGACCAAAACCTTCAATATTGAATTCTACAAATCGCATAAGAGGTTATCCTCCCCTTGAAGCAACCCATCTAATCCTTGTACCATTGCTTTTTCAACAATTTCTCTTATTTCTTCTGCGCTAAGTTCTTCTAAAAAAGAATCAAGTTCTCTGCCTCTCCACCGTGTGGTTCCAAGTGCTTCATCTATAACGGAGAAAAAGTTTTCTCTGCCGCAACATTCTGACTTGAAAGTATCCATTTCACGAATAAAATCACCAATAAATGATTCTGTCTTCCGCATATTTTCTATTGGATAGAGTGGATGCACTCTATTCTGAATGCGTTCAAACCAAACAAAATCAGAAAGCGTTTCTTCTGTTTTATTAAGTTCTTCAGCCATTTCTTCCAAATACCCTTCGCGTGATAAACGGCGGGAAAGAGATGTATTCCCTGTAAGAGTAACTCGAAGCATAATGCCTCTTTTCTCAGCTATTGTCCGATGTTTTTCTCGAAGTGCATGGAGGGCTTCAAAAATATCTTGATCTGATTCTAAATGAGAGGTATCTATTTCTTCTTCTTCCCAACGAATCTGATCCGTGGGACAAAAAATAGATTGAATTGCCCTTCCTGCACTGACTTTTACAAGATAGCATCCATGAGCCCCTGTCTCACGAATACTTCTTCCCTGAATCGTTCCTGGATAAACAACAACAGGATCTTGCCGAGATATTACAAGAGGTCTATGGATATGCCCTAAAGCCCAATAATCTATTGAAGATTGTCGGAGGTCATCGAGAACACAAGGAGCATAATTCGCGTAATCTTGTATTCCGCCTGCATTGCAGTGAAGAAGAGCTATATTAAAACCTTCTGCACCCTGAATAGATTCCGCCATTTTACGAGCAATATTCTTATTCTCTTCACTCTCTGGATAGCTATATCCAATAATATTGCCAATGTTCAAACCATCTTTTGTCTGCAATGGAAAAACTTCTACCTCATTCTTAAAACGAAAGACCTTATCAGGAAGGGCTAGTTTTGCCTGGTCTCCATTGAGAGGATCATGGTTTCCATGAACTATATAGGCAGAAATTCCGGCATAACTTAAGCGAACAAGTTGCTCTCTGAGAGCAATCTGAGCACTAAGACTTCGATCTGCGCTATCATAAAGGTCCCCTGCAAGAAGTACAAAATCTACTTTTTCCTGAAGTGCTAAATCTATAATCCTTTCAAAAGAACGAAATACAGCTTTACTCAATTTTTGAGCAATAACTGGCGAATATGAGCGAATTCCTCGAAAAGGACTATCTAGATGTAAATCAGCACAATGAAGAAAAGTAAAATCTTGTTGGAGTCCCATTTTATTGCCTCCTATCTTCTGCTAGACTCTTCTACATGACAACTCTAATGGTTGAAAATGGACTTGTATATGTTATTTTCATTCTCGTATATCTTGGCATGATCATCGGTCGCTTTCCCAAGTTAGCTCTCGACCGAGCAGGTATAGTTTTACTCGGAACTATTTTTCTGCTTATTGCTGGTCCTTTTTCCAAAGAATCACTTTTATGTAATATAGATATCTCTACTATTATGCTTTTATTCGGATTTATGATTATCTCTGCTCAACTTCGTCTCGGAGGTTTTTACACTCTTATAACCCGGAAAATAGCCGCTTTCAATGGCTCTCCTCAAAAATTTCTGGCTATTCTCATTATTGTATCAGGGTCGCTTTCTGCTCTTCTGTCAAACGATATTGTATGCCTTGCAATTACACCTGTTTTAGGAGAAATTTGTATAAGGAAAGAATTGAACCCTCTTCCATTTTTTCTTGCGCTAGCCTGCTCTGCAAATATAGGATCTGCTTTAACTCTTATCGGCAATCCTCAAAATATGCTTATAGGACAAGGACTTAATCTTCCTTTTGCTCATTATATGTTTTTTGTCCTTCTACCTGTGGGACTTTCTCTTCTTACTCTTTGGGGGCTTGTATGCCTACTATATAGAAAAAAGTGGGATAAACACCTTTCTTTGCCTCAAAATGTTGAACTTCCTTTTCATGCTTGGCAAACTGTAAAAGGAATTACGATACTTAGCGGGGTTATGCTCCTGTTCCTCTTTTCCCCTCTCCCCCGAGACTACATTGCTTTAGGAGCTGCCGCCATTCTTCTTACAAGCAGAACAATGGCTTCTCACAAAGCGCTTAATCTAGTTGATTGGCAGCTAATCATTCTTTTCATTGGACTGTTCATTATCAATGGAGCCTTCGCCAAAGTCGGAGGACTTGACGCTATAGAAAGAGGTCTCCACTATGTTGGAATTTCTTTACACCATCCGAGCTGGCTATTCTGGTGTACAGCTACTCTCTCGAATATGGTTTCAAATGTTCCTGCAACAATGCTCCTTCTTCCCCTCGCAAAGACTCATATGGCTGGACCAATCTTAGCCCTCAGCAGTACATTTGCAGGAAATCTACTCGTCGTTGGAAGTATTGCTAATATTATTGTTATAAATGGAGCCAGAGAGATGGGACTTTCCATATCATGGAAAGACCACGCACGACTCGGCATTCCCGTTACACTGGCAACTCTTTTTATCGCCTGGGGATGGATTCTTGTAGGAGGAAAAGTATGGTAACAATTTGTTTCGGAACAGTTGCACCCTCTTTAGAAAATGTCGGAGGGGAAATAATTACAAGATGCCTCCGAAAAAAAGGGTATACAGTTATAGATCTTGGAGAAAATGTTACTGCTCAAAAAATTGACAAAGTTATCTCTAAAACTAATCCAGATCTTATAGCGTTATCGTGTTCTGATACAAGCTGTTTCGAAAACATGGAAAAGATTATTGTCATAGCAGATAAAAATAACATCCCTGTTCTCATCGGAGGAGCCGCCGCTTCTCTTCACCATATCGCACTTTTACGCACGGCTTTACATACTCCGTTTGTCTATTATAGCCGCAATGCTAGCGATGTTCTTTCAGTGATTGAAAAAGCATTAAAACATGAGAAACCCGATTCGCCCAAATCCGGTACGGGAAGAGTTTTTGAGCTTTCTGGCAAAGAAAAAAATATATCTGACGCTTTGGGATTTTCAATTTTGGAAGGAAATATAGAAGATATCGTTATTCGAGAAGGAACCCGCCAATGGTGTGGAAATTGTCCGGGCAACCTTAATCATACGTGTCCCTTAAGCAGTGGATATACCATTCAAAAGTCACTTGAGGAAAGTAAAACTTTCATCCGACACTTTCGAAAAGTCTTTCTTATTTGCCTGCCTGTCCTCTCAAAAGAAGAACGAGAAATACAACGAGAAAGGCGAAAAGAAATATGGCTTGGTATGAAAAATTTTGAGCTGCTATTCTCCAAACGTTATTCTGATATCCTCCTCTTTAAGCTCCCTATACAATGTCCACTTTGCGAACCTCAAGACTGCCTTATCCCAGAAAAAGAGTGTCGCCAACCAGACTATCAATTTCCCATGCATGAAGAATACAATATTGATATGATGGAAACAGCTCGTACAATTGCAGGAGACCGTTCTACTCTAGAAATGTACGCCCTTCTTCTCGCTGATTCTTTTCCAGACCAAAAAATAAACGAAGAATGAAGCCCCACACGCAAAAAGAGAAAATCCTCTGAAGGCCCATGAAATGCCAACTAATGCTGACGCATATCCAATATATATGGGTAAAAGCGTCCAACTAATATCCATCGAGAAATAAACCATCGAAGAAGCTCGCCCCCTAAATCGTTCTGGGATCATATCTCCAATTAGAGCCAGATGAGTAGGGTATCCATACCCTACTGCCGCCCCATACAAAAGACCAAATAGAGCAATTACAATATTACTATTTGCAAAAGATGCCCCGAAAAGGGCAAGTCCCATTCCTCCGAAGGAAGGTGCCGCAATCATCATACGTGAAAAATGGCGATAGACTCCCGTACAGAAAAGGCGAACGATAATAGCTCCTACAGATATAGCCATCATAAAAATAGAAGGATTAAGCCCTCTGCCTAAGGCAAGACTCGAAACATAGGCAATAGATGCATCTGTTAACCCTAAAAAAAGGCATGAAATTAAAAGGAATTTTACAGGTGTCTCTTTAAAAAGCATAAGATACGATGTTTTATTCTGTTGGCTGAAAGAAAGTTCATCTTGCACCGGTGGTAAAAAAAAGGCCATGCATATAGCAGCAAGAGCTGCTACGGGAGCCATAAGCAAATAGGGCAAATTCCACCCCCTACAAATGAAAAATTCAGAAAGGGGTATAACAGTAAAAGAAGTTAAAACTCCACCTATACTTGTAATAGAAAAAGCTGTTCCTCGAATTTGCTCTGGGATAACAAGAGATTGATATGTTGTCGTCGCTACAACAAATACACTGAACCCTGCCCCCATAAAAAGCCGAATAAAATAAAGGACTGCAGGAGTATGCCTCGTTAAAGCAAGAGAAAGGGAGGAAAAGAAACAAATACTTCCAGCAGTAACCATTGTTTTTCGAATGCCAATACGTTCTATGAACCATCCCGCAGAAGGACGCGTTACAGTAGCAGCAAGATAAAAGGCACTGATAATCCAACCAACACACTGAGGCTGAAAACCTATATTACGCAAAAAAGGCGGCAGCATAAAAAAGATATGAGAATAAGAAAAAACAGAGAAATAAGTAAGAAGAATAAGAATTATTCTGCCTCGCCATGTGGAAAGTGCTGGTTCTCCTGTTGTCATCGCCTTTCACCTCCTTTTTAGACACCATACGACCCGCCTCTGTCTTTGTAAAGTCTTTTTTGTGAAGAAATATGTTTATGGGCTATAATTAAAAAGATACGTAAGGAGGTATAAGACGTGAATGGGACCAAACGGAGAGAACAAATTTTCGAACTCTTAAAAGAACGAAATGATGCCATAAAAGGAAGTGAGCTTGCTGAAATTTTAGGAGTAAGCCGACAAGTCATCGTTCAGGATATAGCCCTCTTGCGAGCCGAAGGACACTCTATAGTAGCAACGCCTCAAGGATATATGATTATGACTCTGAAACGTCCATCTTTTATGAAATCTGTGATGTGTGCCCATACGGGAATCGAAGAGATGAGAGACGAATTATATATTATGGTCGATAATGGAGCTACAGTTGTTGATGTTACAGTTGAACATCCTGTATATGGAGAAATTGCAGGAAACCTCATGCTTAAAAATCGCATTGATGTTCAAAATTTTATTTCTAAAGTTATCCATACGAAGGCAGAACCCCTCTCTATCCTCACTGGAGGAGTCCACTTCCACACACTGGAAGTTTCTGATGAAGACTCTTTCCAACGTATTATTGCCAGTTTAAAAGGAAAAGGGTACTTGATGGATTAGAATAAACAGCTTATACTCCTTTACATGTGTCAAGACACCTGTAAAGGAGCTGTTGAAATGTCGATCCATAAAAATATTCGCACCTACGCTAGTTCAGTTTTGAACGGCATGGCTTTAGGATTATTCGCTTCTCTCATTATTGGACTTATTCTTAAACAACTGGGAGTTATTTTTTCCATTCAACTCTTACAAAATTTTGGACAGATTGCCCAATTATTGATGGCCCCTGCCATAGGAGCAGGAGTTGCCATAAGCGTAAAAGCTCCATCTTTGGGTATTTTCGCATCAACTATTGCGGCAACAATCGGGGCAGGGAGCATACATCTATCTGCTCAAGGAGCAATCCTTTCTATTGGAGAACCTATGGGAGCTCTTGTAGGAAGTTTAGTCGGAGCTGAAACAGCTAAGTTTTTCTCCGGCAAAACTAAGGTGGATATTGTTGCCATTCCAGCAGTAACAATTCTTGCAGGAGGTTTTGTTGGTCATATTGCCGGCCCATGGATCGCGCAGGGAATGAACTTTCTTGGAGCACTAATCAATACAGCAACTCAGCTTCATCCTTTTCCAATGGGAATTTTAGTCTCTGTTTTTATGGGCATTATCCTTACGCTTCCCATAAGCAGCGCCGCCCTGGCCATTGCTCTTGGGCTTAACGGACTTGCTGCTGGAGCTGCAACAGTGGGATGTTGTTGCCAAATGATAGGTTTTGCCGTTCAAAGCTATAAAGATAATGGAGTCGGAGGACTTATTTCTCAAGGTATAGGAACCTCTATGTTACAAATACCCAACATTATTCGTAACCCCTGGATTTGGGTTCCTCCAATTCTATCTTCTGCAATCTTGGGCCCTCTTTCCACTACTCTTTTCTCTATGGAGAATAATAAAATCGGCGCAGGAATGGGAACAAGCGGATTGGTGGGACAATTCGGCACATTAGCTGTTATGGGGAAAGCCGGCTGGACAGGAATAATCTTTCTCCATTTTTTACTCCCAGCATGTATAAGTCTCTTTTTCTGCTATGCGCTCGAAAAAAGCAACAAAATTAAACCTGGAGATATGAAGTTGTTATAAAAACTTGCCAAAAGATAAAAGCTGTTGTTTCTTCTAAGAAACAACAGCTTTTAATAAATACATATTCTTTTATTTTCCGCCCTGGAAAACATATAACATTAAAATAACATTGAATATATAATGATTTCTATCCTTAAAAATTAAAAACGAATAAAACAAGTCTTCAGCCTCTTTTCACATCCTTCCATTTTCAGTAAAATTTTTAAAAACTATTGTGTCTTTTAAAGATATTTTTACTTTTTCCTACCAGGAGTGTGATCTTTTGCCTAACACGAGCAATAACAGTATACGTTGGGAAGTAGGCAAAAAATTTTTGCGCCGTTTTGTTTGGGTTATTCCCCTTTTATTAGTCATACTATGGCTAATAGGCCATCTCTATTCTTTAGAGATCTCCCAACAACAAGGTCTTTTAGAGAGCCTTGAACAGCAATTTAGTCTTTCAAGGCTTGAAGTTGTTCGTCAACGGATGAATACCGTCTATAGAGATCTTCTCTTTTTAGGACGGATATGCAATCATCAATACAATGATGGTGTTATGACATCTGCCGAGCAGGAAGAACTAAAAAAAATTTTCTTTTCTTTTATGAAAAATAATCCCCTCTACGATCAAATTCGCGTACTAAATGCGTCTGGACAGGAACTTGTTCGTCTCAACGCAGGCCCTGAGAATCCGATAGTCGTTCCTCAGTCGGAACTTCAGAATAAGGCCAATAGGTACTACTTCAAAGATACGATAAAACTCGAAAGCAATGAAGTTTATATGTCTCCCCTAGATTTAAATATAGAAAAAGGGGTATTAGAAATGCCTTATAAACCTATGCTTAGAATTGCTACCCCCATCTTTACTCAAGATCATCAAAAGGCAGGAATTTTTGTTTTAAACTATCTTGCTAACGATTTATTTTCCCTTCTCGAATCTTCATCTACTGTGGCGGATGTAATGCTCCTTAATAGTGATGGTTATTGGTTAAAAAACACAAACCATAACCTTGAATGGGGGTTCCAAATTCCAGAAAGAAAAGAAAATAACTTTTTTAAAATATACCCTGAAGAAGCAGCGATTATCTACGCCCAGGAACAAGGTCAAATTGAGTCGCCACGGGGTCTTTTTACATTTGTAACGATAGACCCTCTTCAGACTAAATTGTCAGCGCAAGGATCAACTTTTTATAGATGGAAACTGGTTTCGATGATTCCTTCTCTTATTCTTGAAGGGCGAAGGGCCTCTATTCGAAATCGTTTCAAGATTATGGCCGGGATAATTGTAGTTCTCTTCTCTCTCGGCGCAACTCTTTTTATTATGGAATATGAACGTCGCAAAAAAATTCTTGCTGACTTAAAAGATAAAACCCGTGAATTAGAGAAGGTCAATCTCACACTCAATGCAATGGTTAAAAAGACCGAATATGATGCCATGATAGACCCCCTTACTGAGTTATGGAATCGGCGGTATATGATTAAGCGTCTTGATGAAGAAGATACACGCATAGAACATACCCAAGGAAGTGCATGTATCGCCATTATAGACTTGGGAAATTTTAAAAAAATTAATGATACGTATGGTCACGCACGTGGTGACAAAGCGCTTGTAGAAATAGCATCTATTCTAAGAAAAGGGTTGCGGCAAACAGATTATGTTGCTCGTTCGGGAGGAGATGAATTTTTAATTTATTTTGCTGACCTTCCTCTTAAAAAAGCTGAAAAAATAATGGAGCGAGTCTATAAAAGAATTACGCAACGACATATTGCGGGGGCCGATTTCGCTATTTACCCCGATTATGGAGTTGCTCATTGTCCGTCTAATGCACCGACTCTCACAGAAACAGTTAAAGTTGCAGACAAAAGAATGTATGAATTTAAGGCTCATCGTAAGAAGAGCATGGCCGACACAGAAAGATAGTTGCGCATGCAACGAATATAATCTATACTATTTCTCTCAATTAACATGGGGGGAATGTGTATGGATCGGCGGGATTTACTTGCAAACGAACAAATAGGACGATTATTGTGGAGACTTTCTCTGCCTGCCATTATCGGAATGCTCGTACAAGCATCATATAATATTGTAGATGCTATTTTTATCGGTCGGGGCGTCGGCCCACTCGGTCTTGCTGGAACAGCTATTGTTTTTCCTCTTCAGCTTCTATCCACATCTTTGGCTATCACAATAGGAGTAGGCGGCTCCTCTCTTATTTCAAGAAGTCTAGGGGCCGGAAAACATTCTTATGCAAACAAGGCCCTTGGTAATATGGTATTTCTTTCCTTCATTTTTAGTTTTTCTCTTTTTTCCATAGGCTTTTTTACGCGTCAATATATTCTTCGCCTTTTCGGCGCAACGCCAGCAATTTTTCCTTACGCGGAAGAATACCTTGAAGTCATACTGTTCGGATTACCCTTTGTTGGATTTGGAATGGCAGCCAATCACGCGGCGCGATCGGAAGGAAATGCCCGAGTAGCCATGATAAGCATGCTTATATCGGCTATTCTTAATATTATTCTTGATCCTATTTTTATCTTCAAATTAAAATTAGGAATTCGGGGAGCCGCTATTGCTACAGTGCTTTCTCAAATAGCAATGGCAATATGGATGGTCCATTACTTCTTCTTTTCGAAAAAGAGCCTGCTTTCCCTTTCTTTATCATCAATTACTCCACAATGGGAGACTATAAAAGAAATTCTTTCTGTAGGAGTATCTGAATTTGTACGAATGGCTTCTGGAAGCATTATTATTGTTTTTCTCAACAATAGTCTCATTTATTATGGAAGTGACATCTCTGTTGCTGTGTATGGTATTTTGCATAGAGCACTCTCCTTTTTCTTTATGCCTATTATTGGTGTAGCACAAGGCCTGCAACCTATTCTCGGCTTTAACTACGGTGCAGGAGACTATAAAAGAGCACGAGATGTTACCCACCTTGCCATAGGTGCTGCTTCTATCATAGCTTTTATTGCTTCTGTCATTTGCTGGTTTATGCCTGAAAAGGTCGTGGGACTTTTTACAACAGATTCTCTTCTTTTAGAAGAGGCAAGTTGGGCTCTTAGAATTGTTACCATGACCTATTTTTTAGCTGGTTTTCAGATTACAGGCTCTTCAATGTTTCAAGCTTTGGGAAAAGCTCGGGCATCTCTCATTTTATCTTTGAGCCGACAAGTTATTTTCCTTATCCCCTTTCTCGTCGTTCTTCCGCGTTTTTTCAATCTTCAAGGGATTTGGTATTCTTTTCCCATAGCTGACACTTTGGCTTTTCTTGTAACATTTTTCCTGGTTTCTAAACAGCTAAAAGTGCTCAAAGTAGAAAGGGGTATTTCTAAATAATGGATTCCAAACAGCCTCATATTGGGCGATGGATATCATGTCTATACAGGCAAATGCAATGCTTACTTGACCGAGCTTTTGAGCCTTTTGGGCTTGGATATGGCAATTATGCTTTTTTATTGGTTCTTCGGCGTCAAGATGGTCAGACACAAGAAGATTTAAGTAGTGAACTTGGCTTTGACAAGGGGACAACAGCGAGGTCTCTTAAAAAGTTAGAACAGCTTGGTTATATTCAACGAAAACGAAGTAAAATAGATGGAAGAGCAAATCAAGTTTTTCTTACTCATAAAGGGCAAAATGTGCTACCATTCGTTGAGCAAATTCTAGCAGATCTCATGACAGAAATTTTAGGAGATATGACTGCGAAAGAAAGACAAATTGCTTGCTCATTAATCTATAGAATGGCGTCAAATGCCCTTTCACTCAAGCATTCAGAAGGAGGCAAGACGTCATGTTTGTTTAATAAGGAGTGATGGATATATGTGTTTAATGAAAATGAAAACCTATACAGTTCTATGTTTAGTTATTCTTACTCTCTCTTTTATATCTACACCAATTTTTGCCTCATCTCAGGAAGGTTTCGGCCTTGCTTTCGTAAGCCATAAAGCTCAGGATTTAGCCTCAAAACCTTTTGAAGAGCCTAAAGACTCCGTGCCAGAAGAACTCATGAAGTTAAGCTACGATCAATGGAGAGATATTAGATTTCGTTCTGAAAAAGCGCTTTGGCAAGAAGATAACCTCCCTTTCTCTGTACAATTTTTTCATCTTGGCATGTTCTATAACAGAGCTGTTCAGATACATATTGTTGATGGGAAAAAGGTTACCCCTCTTTCCTTCTCCCCTGAAATGTTCGATTATGGCAAGAATCAGCTTGATTTAAAAAAACTTCCACCAGATCTGGGGTTTGCCGGATTTCGTATTCATTTTCCTATTAACACGAAAAAATATGCTGACGAAGTCGCCGTATTTCTTGGCGCCAGCTACTTCAGGGCCGTAGCTCAAAATCAGCAGTATGGACTCTCGGCCAGGGGGCTTGCTCTAGACACAGGATCCTCAACAGGGGAAGAATTCCCTTGGTTTAAAGAATTCTGGCTTGTAAAACCATTAAAACAATCTTCTTCAATGGTCATGTATGCCCTCCTTGATAGCCCCAGTTGTACTGGTGCTTATAAATTTACAATTATTCCTGGGAAAGAAACTCAGATAGATGTCATCTGTAATATTTATAGACGCAAAGAAATTCAAAAAATTGGTATTGCTCCTTTTACCAGCATGTTCTTGTATGGGGAAACAGAGAATGGCCGCCCCGGTGATTTTAGACCTGAAGTACACGATTCAGACGGACTTTTGATAGAAACAGAGGACGAGCAGTTAATATGGCGTCCTCTTATCAATCCAGCTCGTCTTTTGATAACCAAACAAACTGAAACACCAATCAAAGGTTTTGGATTAATGCAAAGAGATCTTAATTTTGATCATTACCTCGACCTGGAAGCACGATATGAAAAACGGCCAAGTCTTTGGATTACCCCGCAAAACAATTGGGGCAAAGGTCATGTCGAATTGATAGAAATACCTTCAGACAGTGAAATCAACGATAATATTGTTGCCTACTGGGTTCCCGAAATCGAAGAGGGGACATCTCTTCACCCTCTTACCTTTACATATACCATGGAATGGTTAACTCCTGATGTAGATAAAGAAAGAATAGCCAGAGCTTCCCATACACGGCTTGTAAAGGAAAAAGAAGAGGGAGCCTATCGTTTTATTATTGATTTTGAAGGGAAAGAGCTCAATGAAATACCCGCAGATACTGGTCTGGCAAGTGACCTTAACGTTGAGGGTGACGCCACTCTTGTGGAGCGCCAATTGCTTAAAAATATAGTAACAGGCGGTTGGCGGTTAAGTTTTAAGATATCGGTTCCCGTGGAAAAAATAAAAAGTGTCGTTCCTGACCGGAAACCTGTCGTAAAACTTTCTGCTTTTCTCAAAAAAGGGGAAAACATTCCCACCCCTTTAACTGAAATATGGACCTATGACTTCCGCCCCTAGAGGTGAACCATAATGATAGAAAAATCAGAAGGTTGGCAAATTGCCAGAGATAGAGTGCTTCTTTACGTTCGAGCTATGGATCTTCCACCTTTTCAAGGGCTGGAACTTGCGCTGCAAGCATTAAAAGAATCAAATGCTTCAAGTATTGATGAATCTATGAATGCCCTTGAACGTTGTATTTTAAGCAAGGAATTGCAAGCAGAAATTCTTGACGAAGAGGGAAAACACATTGCTTCGATTCCGCCAATGAACAGAGGAACAATGGTCTCGAAAAATTTTGATCGCATTCCGTGGCTTACTGCAACAAAGAAATTTATGCGACGATGGATGCGAGATCTCTTCGGTCCATCTCGAACACGATAAAGAGAGGCTTGTTAATTATGAGCACTGATACTCTCGAAATTAAATGGACTCGAGCCGCCAGTTGGAGAAGAATTCTGCTTTTAGCTCTTATTCTTCTTCCTACATTTACGGCAAGTCATTATATGGCCGGAGTGCTTCCTTATAAAGGAGCAACCCTTCTGGAAATAGCCCTTGTTGTCGTTTTTGGAATTCTTTTCGCATGGATATCCATTGGTTTCTGGACAGCTATGCTGGGCCTTTTTGTCTTGATTCGCCATAAAGACCAATTTTCATTTTCTCAGGCTTTAAAGAAGCAGCCTCTTTCCATAGAAGACACTGAGGCAAAAACGGCTATTCTCATACCTATTTATAATGAAGACGTACCTCGCGTTATGGCCGGAGTACAGACAACACTTCAGGCATTGCGCAAAACCGGATTGAGCCACATGTTTCATATTTTTATTCTCAGTGATACGACAAACCCCGACATTTGGGTTCATGAAGAAATGGCATGGTATAAGCTTTGCCAAGATGAAGATGCTTTTGGAACGATATTTTATCGTCATCGTAAAAGTAATGTGAAGAGAAAGAGTGGAAATGTCGCCGATTTCTGCAGACGATGGGGTAAAGATTATCGATATATGATCGTATTTGATGCTGACAGTGTTATGTCTGGAAAAACTTTGGTACAAATGGTTCAGGCTATGGAACTTCGTCCGGATATAGGGATTCTCCAAACACCTCCCGCCGCTGTAAATCGGCAATCTCTTATTGCTCGAGTACAGCAATTCGCTAATAGAGTATACGGCCCTATTTTTGCAGCGGGCCTTCATTTTTGGCTTTTAGGCGATGCTCAATATTGGGGACACAACGCCATCATACGAGTTGCTCCCTTTATGGAACATTGTCAACTCCCTCGTTTACCAGGAAAGGGCCCATTGGGAGGAGATATTCTGAGCCATGACTTCGTAGAAGCTGCCCTCATGAGAAGGGCTGGTTATGGAGTTTGGCTTGCCTACGATATGGAAGGCAGTTATGAGGAAACTCCACCCACTCTTCTTGATGAACTGAAGCGAGACAGACGGTGGTGCCAAGGAAATCTGCAACATTTACGGCTTATTTTCACACGAGGATTTTTCCCTGTTCATAGAGCTCTTTTCGTGAATGGTGTAATGTCGTATGGTTCAGCCTTGCTTTGGCTTGTTTTTCTGATTCTAAGTTCTGCTGAAGCCATTACCGAGGTTCTTATTGAGCCTCAGTATTTCCCTTCTGCGGAGATGACTCTCTTCCCGCAGTGGCCTGTTTGGTACCCAATGTGGGCCATCACTCTTCTAGGATCAACGGCCATCGTTCTCTTTCTTCCCAAAATACTTAGTATCGCGTATATTATTTTCTATACAAAAAAGGCACATCTTTACGGAGGAAGTGTTCGTCTCACGCTAAGCATGATCATTGAAACACTAACATCGACGTTGTTGGCACCGATACGTATGGCTTTTCATAGCCACTTTGTCGTGATGACACTTTTGGGAAAAGCGACAGGTTGGGGCACACAAACCAGAGATGATAGAGGAACCACGTGGAATGATGCTTTTCAGTACCATATCAGCCAGACTCTCATTGCTTTGCTCTGGGGAAGCATCCTTTACGTCTTTAATAGGTCTTTCTTCTGGTGGATGCTACCAATTTTAGGCCCCATGGCTCTATCTATACCTATTTCAGCCTTTTCAAGTCGTGTTTCTTTTGGACAAAAGTTAAAGAAACTTTTTTTGCTCATAACTCCAGAGGAAACAGAAGCTCCTAGCGAACTTGCAACAGTGGATGAAAATATGACAAAACCAGCTTCCTATTCTCCCTTGCCCCTTTCACAAAATGAAGGTTTTGTTCGGGCTGTCGTTGATCCCAAAGTTCTTGCTCTACACACATCGCTCATTCTTAGACATCGCGTCGCCGCCCCATCTATACGGCAGAGACGGGAAGACATTCAGAAAAAAGCCCTTGAGAAAGGACCAGAGGGACTTTCAGCCAAAGAAAAGATGGAATTACTACGAGACCCAGACCAATTACGAGAACTTCACCGCAAAATTTGGCGGATCCCTAATTGGGAAAAAGCAGCCAAATGGGGTATAGAATAAGGAGAGAGTGTTATATGGAAAAGAAGAGTTCACTCTTATTTATCTTTCAAAAGGAGACCATTCTTGTCAGAAAGAATTCCCCTGTTACGATACCTAAATATTCAGAGAGGGATAGTATCCCCATCTCTTTTATTCGCCAGGGAGAAGTCGGCTCACCTAAAGGGAACGGTCATTTCTGGGCAGAAGCAGCGGCAGAAGAGCAAGCTCCCTCGGGAATGGAATTTGTTCCTTTGCGTGGGCTTTACGAAGTTCTGGGAGATGCCCTTTTTTCCATTGCCGGACAAGCTTTTCAATTAATGTATTGGCGTCGCACGACACGTTACTGTAGCAGTTGTGGGCAACCTCTACAAGAGCACGCTGTAGATAGAGCTATGGAGTGTTCCACATGTAATTTAGTTATCTACCCTACAATTTCACCGGTTATTGCCGTAGCCATAGAAAAAGATGGGCAGCTTTTGCTTGCTCGAAGCCCCCATTTCCCTCCCAAAAGATACAGTATTCTAGCTGGATTTGTTGAACCAGGCGAAAATCTGGAAGAGGCTGTGGCTCGGGAAGTAATGGAAGAGGTAGGAATAGAGATTAAAAACATTCATTATTTTGGAAGTCAACCATGGGCATTTCCCCACTCTCTTATGGTCGGTTTCACTGCTCAATGGAAATCAGGGAATATACATATAGACGAAAAAGAAATAGAAGCTGCTGAATGGTACACTCCTGAAAACCTGCCATCAATACCGACACAAGCAAGTATTTCTGGACGTCTTATATTAAACTATTTACATAAATATGGATATTAGTGAAACTCTCGAAGAGTGAAGGAGTCTTTACGTTTGCCAATATCATCTATTGTGGAACGGATAAACAAGTGTGCATTATCGGCAAGATCTAAAACCATATGATCATCATATCGATCTCCATATTCGTCTGTCTTCAAAAGGACTCGCGGGCGAAGAATACTTTTTTCACCTGCTGCAATAACAATACCAACACGATTATCTGATAATTGAACAATTGTTCCCGGAGGGTACATCCCCACAGCGTTCAAAAAAGCGGTAACTACTGTTCTATCAAATTGATACTCCGTATTTTCTATAATGATAGAAATAGCTCGGTGCAAAGGAACGGATTCTTTATAAATACGAACTGTAGTAAGAGCATCATAAACATCAGCTACAGAAGCAATTCGAGCTTCAATCGGTATCTCTCCTAATTTCAGACCATAGGGGTAGCCTGTTCCATCAATTCTCTCGTGATGAGACTCTATCACTGTAAGAATTCGTTCATCATCAATACCTAATTGTTTTGCAATACTCGCACCATATACAGGGTGTTTTTTTACTTCTTCGAATTCATTTTCAGATAAACGAGATGGTTTGTTCAAAATGGAAAGAGGAAGTCGGGCTTTCCCCAAATCGTGAAGTAGCCCTCCTGTTGTTACAGCTTCTACAAGACCAAGATTTTCTGGAAAAAGACGATATGCGAGAAAACCACTTAATAACGCTACATTAAAGGAATGAACAAACGTATATTGATCCTGCTCTCTTACACTACCCAATGAAAGTAAGATTCGAGGGTTCTTTGTAATGCATTGCGCAAGCAACCTTCCAACTCGTAAAAGAGGAACAAGGCAAACTTGAGAGACCTCTCCTGATGCGATGGCACTGAAAATACGACGAACTTCATGAATAGTTTGAAGGGCAATTCGCGAATCGACAGGATTTGAAGGAAGATCCAAGGCTTCCAGAACATCAAAAACTTCTCCAAGGACAAAATCAACATCCTCTTTAACAGTTACGTAACAAATTCCGCGCTCCTGAAGTGTATTGGCAAAAGACAAGCGTGAATCCCCCAGTTTAGAGAGATTCATCCCTTTAGGAACTAATAAGGCTCCTCCTGGAGACAATACGTCTTCTATAATCACGCCAGAACAACAAGGGATATCCCATACTGGAATCCGCCGTGCCAAGTTCATTGAACGCCCTCCACTTTACAGTGTGCGCTACGCCCCCGTTTTCTAAAAATACCTTAGATTACATTTTGGTTATTTTTTCATATACCTATTTTATTTTACACATTTTTCATATTTACGCCGCTATTTTATCAGGGTGCAGTATTCAAATATTTTTTATGATAAAATTAAATACTGGTATGAAGTATATGGAGGTGACTTTTTATGGAAAAAACAGGAATCGTAACTATGAAGGGAAATCCGTTAACCCTTATTGGCCCTGCTCTTTCGATAGGTGACAAAGCTCCTGAATTCAACGTTCTTGACCAGAATCTAACTTCGAAAACTCTACGCGATTTTTCAGGATGCATTAAAGTTATTTCTGTAACCCCGTCACTTGATACTCCCGTCTGCGACTTGCAAATCCATTGGTTCAACGAAGATGCTGCCAATCAACCTGATGACGTGGCCATCTTAAATATTTCAATGGATCTTCCTTTTGCCTTAAAACGTTTTTGCGCTACCAAAGGCATTGAAAGCGCTATTGCTCTTTCTGACCATAGAGATGCCTCTTTCGGCACAAATTGGGGTGTTTTGATTAAAGAACTTCGTTTACTTACTCGTGCCGTCTTTATTGCAGATAAAGACGATATTATTAGGTATATAGAAATCGTTCCAGAAGCTACTAACGAACCAGATTATGAAAAAGCTCTTCAAGCTCTCGAAACAATAGTTCGCTGATGCTACGCAAAAAGGCAGGAAACCGGGATTTATAAATACCCCGTTTTCTGCCTTTTTTCTTTAATAACTTATTAGTCTTTTACTTCTTCGATTGTATCTACCTGAATATACATCTCGCCACTTCCAGCAGAAGAGCGAAGTTTCCCTTCGACGCGAACAGGCGTCCCTTCCTCATGAGCCAATACCCAAGCCTGCTCAGTGGAACCAAACGCCCGCATCAGAAGAAAATCGTGGCGAACGTTGCCATCTTCCCATGGCGTATCCTGTTTTACCGCAAAAGCAACATACTTTCCCATACGGCTGACTTGCTCTTTTTCGCCTTCAATAAAATGTAATACTCCAGTTATTTTTACGTTATTTTCCATCATTTTGCCTCTTCCAACTCCTTTACCTTGCTTCGTATGGAGAACATATATACCACGAACAGGACATTTTCGCCAAGTGCAACAAGGCCACGAAAAAAGGGAGGCACAAAACCTCCCTTAAATTTCTTCTATCGCCCGAACAAGAACATACATCTCTCCGCTGCCAAGTGACGAACGAACATCTCCTTCTACTCGTACAGTCGTGCCCTCCTTACGGCTCAGAACCCATTTTCTCAGTTCCGGTTGATACGCCCGCATAAGTAGAAAATCGCGCCGGGTACTCCCATCGTCCCAAGGGGTTTCTTGCTTTAGTGCAAAGGTCACATACTCACCCAACCTATTTTGAAGAATCTTTTTACCCTGGACGTGATGCAGAGTCCCGGCCACCGTAACGATGTTCTCCGTCAGCATATGCACATCACTCCTTGCGGCTGGATTTTGAGGAATATATATTCCTCTTTTTTATTTTTTCTTTTTCATATTATTTATTATTCTACCCTTACTTTACACTGGAAAAAGTTTTGTCTCAAGCCTACAAAAGAAATGATTCTGTATGATAGCACCCTTTTATAAGCGAAAACCCCCGAGAGGCTAAGCATTCCTTCGGAGGGTCCCTTTTTATTCTTCGATTTCCACAATTGTTATTTCGAACGTAAGCGCTTTTCCTGCCAGGGGATGATTGGCATCAAGCATCATGCCTTTCTCACTCACATCCACAACTAAAGCATTGAAAACATGCCCATCTGGTGTTTGGACTTGTAACACTTCTCCAGTCTTGGGTTCAAGATCACCTGGAATATGCTCTGCAGGGACCTCGGCCATCAAATTAGGCTCATATTCCCCATATGCTTCTGCTGCAGGGATTGTAACTGTCTTAGAATCTCCGATAGACATATCTAAAACCGCTTTATCAAACCCTTCAATAACCTGGCCTGCGCCTACTGTAAATTTTAACGGATCACGGCCTTCTGAAGTGTCGAATACTGTACCATCATCTAAAGTGCCCTTGTAATGCACTGATACCGTGTTACCTTCTTTTATCTGAACCATGAGGGCCTCCTCTCATCTCCTTTTATAAGGAGTGTTGTCTTATTCTACATGGTGACGTAGCGTCCGTCAAAAAGGCATTTTTATCAAGAATGGTATAGTTATAAAAAGATCGGAGGGGTTCGCATGGATTTCAAAAATGTAGAAAAAATAGTAGACAATACTCTGCTTAAACAAACGGCAACGTGGGCCGATATTAAAAATTTTGTTTTAAAAAGCTTACCTTATCATTTCAGATCTCTCGTTATTCCTCCTTTTGCTATTGAAAAAGTTATTCACTCTTCTCTTTCTAAAAATATCCCCTGTTTTTTCTCCGCCGTTGTTGGGTTCCCTCTTGGATATACTTCGATTGCCATAAAATGTTATGAAATTGACCTGTACAAAAATCTGGATAACGCTCTTTCGGACCTTGATGTTGTTATTAATATTAATAATGTGAAGTCGGGAAACTGGAACGAAATAGATCAAGAGATGAGTGAACTTTGCAAATCTGCCAAAGGAAAGATTCTTAAACTGATTATAGAAACACCTCTTCTCTCCTATGAAGAAATAGAACAAGTGTGCCGTATCGCTCTGAATCACAAAGGAATCCATTTCATAAAAACAAGCACAGGTTTTTGTGGAAAGGATACTACTTTACAAGAGGTGGAAGTTATCGCAAAAACAATCAATGGAGAAAAAGGAATAAAAGTATCTGGCGGTGTTAGAAATCTAGCTCAAATTCAGGCTTTCATTGACGTAGGAGCAACCATTTTCGGTTCAAGCTCGGGCATAAGTATAATCGAAGAGGCCAGGAAAAGATAATCCCTGGCCTCTTATTTTCAATATTCTTTTCCTTCAATTCGAGAGAAATGGGAAATCGTCCTGTCATAGATTCTTTGAATCTCTTCTCTCATTGACTCAGTGGCTGGGAGAATCGGCAATCTTGGTTTTCCGCCCCAATATCCTGCCATTTCCATAGCGGCTTTCATGCCTCCAATACCAAAACGTCCCGTAACAGCAGCATTAAGCTCAAGCAATCCCAATTGAAGTTCCCTGGCTTTATCGAGTTCCTTATTGTTCCAGGCGTTATAAAGGGATACACAATATTCAGGAACCACATTAGCAACTGCGAGAGTTCCACCAACTCCACCAAGTAGAAGGGTAGGAAGGAGAAAACTTCCTGATCCTGCAAAAACCGAAAATTTATTTTCTTTTGTCCCAGCAATAACTTCAGCTATTTGAACAATATTTCCAGAGCTATCTTTAATTCCCACTATATTGGGATGCTTAGAAAGAGCTACTGCTAGAGATGGGGGGATATTGACTCCGGCATTTCCAGGCATGTTATAAAGCATAATCGGGATAGGAGAGGCATCAGCTATAGCAATAAAGAAATTTTCAAGTGTCTGAGAATTCATATCTTTTTTAAAAAAGTGAGGCGTTATTACAAGGGCAGCATTTGCCCCTACATCTGCACATCGCCTGGTAAGTTCTATAGTATCTCGAACAGACTCACATCCTGTTCCCGCAATAACTCTCATTGAGGAAGGAAGGGCTTTTCTCGCCGTTTCAACCAAGGAGACTTTCTCTTCCATATCAAGCATAACAAATTCGCCATTACTTCCGAGAATAACCAGACCGGCCAGACCTGTTTTACTAAATTTCACAGTATTCTCTTTATATTTCTGAAGATCAATGTTACCTAAGTCGTTAAAAGTCGTCGCTACTGGAGCAAAAATACCTCGTGGTTCAAACATAAGAGATACCCCCACTCTAAAAATTAATGTTCTTCCACCAATCCTTTTTGCAAGACAGCCAATCCTTTCCCTGGTTCAATATCCATTCCGCAACGCATAGCCGTTCGCTCTACTGCGGCAATAGCAGAAACTAGAATATGTTTATCAACATTGCCCATATGCCCCATTCTAAAACCCTTTCCTGCAAAATCTCCAAGACAACCAGCTGTCTGCGCTCCTTCTTCAGCCAATATTTTTCTAAATGTGGCGTCATCAACAGCGCTTCCTTCTGGGTAAAGGTAAACTGAAAGGGTCGGCGCACGGAATGCTTTCTCTGCGGCTACGTTAAAACCTAACGTCTCAAGAGCTCCATCAAAGAGATCGGCCTGGCGAAGATGGCGTGCATAGCGTTCAGCAATTCCTTCTTCCTTTATGATTCGTACAGATTCTTTAAGTGCCCATACGAGATTAACAGCGGGAGTTCCCCAATATTTAGAGGGATCATGCATTACCGGAAGCCATTTTTCAAAGTCTGCGTATGACTCGGGGATTGTCTCAAGAGAACGTCTTTTTTCCACTGCTTTGGTACTTGCCCAAAGGATTGCAAGGCCAGGGGCAACTCCAAAAGCTTTTTGTGAACATGTAAGAAGAACGTCAATTCCCATTGGATCAACATATTCTTCTGCCCCTGCAGATGCAGCAACACCATCGACAACATAAAGAGCTCCGTGGGCTTTAACAACTTTTCCAATAGCTTCGATGGGAGCCATAACGCCAGTAGACGTTTCCACGTGAGTCACTGTAACCACATCGTATTTTTTTTCGGCAAGCTTTTTTTCCACATCTTCAGCTGTAACAGATGTACCCCATGGGGCAGAAAGAAGTTCGACATCAAGCCCCTTTCTCTGGCACATATCAATAAAACGATCTCCGAAAAAACCATTGGAACAAATGAGAACACTATCGCCTCGTTTGGTAATATTAGCTATGGCCATCTCCATAGCTAATGTTCCTGAACCTGCAATAACGAAAACTTCGCCACTACACTTCCAGAGTTCTTTCAAATCAGCCAAAACTTCTTTGTAATCCTGAACAAAGGATGAGTCACCAAAAGCTACTGTCTCTCTGCCCATTTGATCTTGGATGGAACGGGTTACGGGAGTGGGACCTGGAATCATTACTAACTTAGGGGTTTTAAGCATTTCATGTTCCTCCTTCGCCTTGAAGCTTCTTTATTTTTTAAATCTTTTTTGCTCATATTGAAGCAATGCGCTACTTATGGCTTGCGCTGTTTTATGAACCTTATCACCATAGTCAGTTATCATTGCAGAATCAAAACGATATACGGGCGCAGAGAGACTTAACCCTCCCAATGGTTTTAAGCTACCATTTACAATAACAGATCCAACACATCGAAGGCCTTTCTCATTTCGTTCGTTATCCACTGCATATCCTCTTAGTCGAATTTCTTCTAACTCTTCATGAAGTTCCTGTGTTGCATCCGCACCTAAAATACGACAAACATCCTCCCACTGAAGAGAGGACAGAATAGCCTTACCTGCAGAAAGGTTAATAAGAGAACCTTTTACTCCTACACGAGAATGCATTCTTACCTGATAAGGACTTTCAAGCTTATCGATATAAAAAAGTTCTTCGCGGTCAAATATAAAGAGATGAATAGTCTCTTTGGTTTCATGATTCAGATTTTCAAGAAAGGGACGTGCTATCTCAGAAAATACAACTTGAGAGCGATATGCATCAGCTAAAAAAAGAGTAGCGGGCCCTATCTCATATCGCCCTTCACGCTCTGTTACGACTCTATGTGTTATGAGACTGTCGAGAATGCGATATACTGTTGCCTTCGGCAAATCCACGCTCTTAGCGATCTCTGTTACTCCAAGCGGTTCCTTGGCGTGTCCCATAAAGAAAAGAATAGAAAAAACACGATCTATAACGCGTATCTGACTTTTGTTTGGGTTCTCCTTATTTTCGACCATTCGTTTCACTCCATGAATTTAAAATCTATTATATGAAATTATTTCTATGGTAACATTATACGAATTTTCTGTAAACATAAAAAAAGGGACAGCCGGCTACGACAGTCCCTCAAAATCATGTTAAAACCTGATTCTTTATCTGTTTTTAGCGGTACTCTTTCGCTTTTTCAACTCCTTGAAGAACACGAAGGGCCCCTTCCGCAAGAGCCTTCATTTCGTCCTCGCCAGGATAGACTATTACTGGAGCAATAAATGATACTCGTTGACGGATTTTCTCAACGAACATTTCACTATAGGCCAAACCTCCTGTTAGGACTATAGCGTCTACACATCCCTTTAGAACAGCTGAACAGGCACCTATTTCTTTAGAAATCTGGTATGTCTGGGCTTCAAAAATAAGGGATGCCTTCTCGTCATGATCTTCAACGATTCTGCGTTGAACTTCCCGTAAATCGTTTGTTCCAAGATGGGCAACAAGACCTCCTCCACCAACCATACGCTTCAAAAGGCTGTTAAGATCATACTCTCCACTAAAGGCTAAATGGACTAATCCACCTGCGGGAAGGGAACCTGATCTTTCAGGTGAAAATGGACCTTCGCCATCAAGGGCATTATTTACATCAACGACTCGGCCGTGATCATGGGCACCGACCGATACGCCTCCTCCCATGTGGGCAACGATAAAATTACAGTCATCAACTTTTTTACCAATCTCTGCTGCAGCACGTCGCGCAACAGCTTTCTGATTAAGAGCATGAAATAAAGACCGCCGTTCAATCTCGGGCAAACCGGAAAGACGAGCTTCGGGAATCATTTCATCAACAACCACAGGATCGACGATAAATGCTTTGTTGCATCCGCCTTCCTGCGCTAAGTGAATCGCTAGAGGAGCACCTAAATTACACGCATGAGAACCATATCGGCACGAACGTAAATCATCTAACATAGGCTCGTTTACAACATACGTTCCGCCTGGAATAGGTTTTAGCAAGCCGCCACGTCCTACTGCAGCGTCAAGAGAGGATAAATCCGTATTGTGAGAATCTAGTGCCTTTCTTATTTCATTGCGACGGAATTCTTCTTGATCTGAAATTGAGGGAAATCGCTTAATGTCATCTACGCTATATCGTTGAGTGTCGCTCCAAAGCTCTGTTCCGTCTTCATAAAGAGCTACTTTTGTGCTCGTGGAACCAGGGTTAATTGCTAGCACTCTCATTTTTTTCCCCCTCAGTTTTTAAGAAGGGCTACATTATGTAGCCCTTCCATATATTAAAATTATTATTTTTCTTCAAAGGATGAAAGGAGAACTGCTGCTGCAATGGAAAGGAGTTTAGCTCTGGGTGAATCTGCTCTGCTTGTAAGAATAACTGGAGCGGCTGCTCCAAGAATAAGTCCTGCTGTCTCATTCTTTGAGAAGTAAACAAGAGCCTTGACCATCATATTGCCAGCCTCAATATCTGGCACAAGCAATACATCAGCCTTACCAGCCACAGGAGAAACGAGACCCTTTGTTTTAGCAGACTCTTCACTTACAGCATTATCAAGGGCAAAGGGACCATCAACAACACAATTCTTTATCTGACCTCTGCGATTCATCTGAGTTAAAGCAGATGCATCTATAGTGCAAGGCATATCGGGATTAACTACTTCGACAGCTGCTAAAACAGCAACTTTAGGTTCCTCAACGCCAAAAGCCCTTGCAAAATTGACAGTGTTCTGAAGTATATTTGCTTTAGCGGGAAGGTCGGGATACATATTAAAGGCCGCATCTGCTACAAAGAAAACTCTGTCATATCCTTCTACTGAATGGAAATAGCAGTGTGAAATCGTGTTTTTGCCTTTTCTAAGACCAACTTCCTTATTAAGCATTCCCCGAAGAAAATGATTGGTATGAAGCTGTCCTTTCATATAGATGTGTGCCTGACCAGAAGATACTTTTTCAACAGCCGTCATAGCCATTGCAGATTCTCCTCTGGGCTCATCCACAACCTCATAGTTAGCAAGATCAACACCTGCTTCTTTAGCTGCTACTTCAATCTTCTCTTTGCGTCCAACGAGAATTGCTTCAGCAATGCCAGCAACACGAGCCTCTTCAATAGCAGAAAGCAGACCCGCATCTTCTGCCATTGCAACAGAAAGTTTTTTCGGCCCTTTTTCTGCACCTATCTTTTTCGCATATTCAAGTAACTGAGACAAAGAACGAATTTGTTCCATGAGTATAAAGAACCTCCTTATATAGATTAAAAATATATTTATTCCTTACTTGCAACGACAGCACCCAAAGCTATGGAGAGCAGTTTTGTTTCCATTGAATCAAAACGACTCGTCAAAACTATGGGTTTTTTCGCTCCAAGGATAACACCTGCCCCGCGTCCACCTGTCATATAGAGCAATACTTTTCCGATCATATTTCCTGCTTCAATTGAGGGAACAAGCAACATATCAGCTTTTCCTGCAACAGGAGAATCTATATTCTTTATTCGAGCGGCCTCATCGCTTACTGCGTTATCAAGAGCAAAGGGGCCATCAACAGTACAACCTTTGATTTGTCCACGTCGGTTCATTTGTGTCAAAGCCGCAGCATCTAGGGTGGCGGGCATATCGGGGTTTACAACCTCAACGGCTCCCAACGCAGCAATGAGAGGATTGCTCACACCAATCTTATGGTAACATTTTACAGCATTTTCAATAATACCAACCTTAGCATTTAGGTCAGGATACATATTCATTCCACCATCAGATATTCCTAAAATTCTGCGATCGAGAAGTGGTATTTCGAAGAGGAAAAGATGAGAAAGTAAAGAGCCTGCACGTAGCCCCCACTCTTTGTTCAAAACGGCATGAAGCAAAACAGCTGTCTTTACAAAACCCTTCATTAACAAATCAGCATCTTTCGATGAAACCATTTGCACCGCTTTTTCTGTAGCTGCGTAGTCATTCTTTTCATCTACAAAAGAAAGTCCCTTAAGGTCAAAACCATGCGCTTCCGCTTTTTTCTTAATTTGTTCAGAATCTCCAACAAGAATCCCATTAATTAATCCTCTCTTATGGGCTTCGCAAACTGCTCCAAGAACATCGTCCCCATAAGGGCAAGCTACAGCTAGATTCATGCGTCTTCCTGTTTGGCATAATTCAAGCAGAAAGTCGAGATTATGCATCATGTCTACCACCGCCTCCTGCAACCCTTTGTTCATAATTTTGAGCTTGCTCCTCGCCTCTTAACACACGAAGAGCCCCCTCAGCCAGCGCCTTCATTTCGTCTTCCCCTGGGTAAACAAGTACTGGCGCAATCCATTGTATTCTCGTCTGTAACAACGCGACAAAATCACTATCATAAGCGACTCCACCAGTAATAAGAATAGCGTCTACGTCTCCAGACATAGCAATTGCCTGAGCCGCAATTTCTTTAGAGAAATGATATGCCATTGCTTCGTAAACAAGCTTGGCTTCTTCATCTCCAGATTCAATTCGCTTTTTTACCTCTCGAACATCGCTGGTTCCAAGATATGCCTTCATTCCCCCATTACCAACTAACCTTCGAAGTAAGTCTTTTTCGCTGTATTTACCACTAAAACAAAGCCTGGCTAAATCTCCGGCAGGCAAGCCTCCAGCCCTTTCTGGTGAAAAGGGACCGAAATCATTTCCGCTGTTAAGATCGACCATTCGCCCCTGACAATGAGCACAAACAGTTGACCCACCTCCTATATGCGCAACTACAACATTTAACTTATTCCATTCTCGCCCAAGATCTTTAGCAGCACGACGAACTGTCGCCTTGATATTAAGGGCATGGGCTAGCGAAACTTTAGGAAGCTCAGGGAAACCCGTGATACGAGCGATATCGTTCATTTCGTCAACAGCGACAGGGTCGACAATAAAGGCAGGAATATGACGAGGTCGGGCAATGGCATCAGCGATGATGCCGCCAAGATTCGATGCGTGTTCCCAAGGTTTACCTACTCTTAGACGTTTCAATAATGTATCATCAACGGCAAAAGTCCCACCAGGAATAGGATCAACAAGACCTCCTCGCCCAACAACTGCACTAAGTTTATCAAAAGAAGAACCATGAGAAAAAGCCGCTCTTTCAATTGTGGCAAGGCGAAATTCAAATTGATCCGCTATGGCTTCAAAGTGTGCCAACTCGTCAGGATCATGCCGAACCGTTTCTCTCCACTGTTCCTCATCATCATGAAACCAGGCAACCTTCGTGCTTGTGGATCCAGGATTGATGGCTAACACTTGGAATACCATAAAACGACCTCCCTTGATTATAATTTTGCCTACTCTCACTATTGCTCTACTTTATATATTATTGAATATCTTTTTATATTTTATCCCAAAAAACTCCATTTGTTTCTTCAAAAATTGAAAGACATGCATCTACAACTCTACTATCAAACCATATATTCCGTTTTTTCTGTATTTCTTCCAAAGCTTCCTCAATGCCCAGTGCCGGTCGATAGGGACGAAAAGAAGACATGGCTTCTACAACATCTGCTACACAGATTATTCTGGCTTCAATAGAAATCTCATCGCCTTTCAACCTACGGGGATACCCAGTTCCATCTATATGTTCATGATGTTGCCTCACTATATCAGCAATGGGCCATGGAAAATCAATAGCAGAAAGGATATTTGTCCCCAAATTTACGTGATTTTGAATAATGGTAAATTCTGCCTCGTTAAGACGTCCAGGTTTGCTCAAAATTGAGGAGGGGATAGGGATTTTACCTATATCATGAACAAGGGCTGCGTAATAAACAGCTGTTATTTGCTCTTCTGTAAGATTCATTTTTTCGGCAATCCTTCTTGCAAGCAAGGCAACTTTTTGCTGATGATCTGCTGTGTAGGGATCCTTTATTTCAAGTAATCGGCTCATTAAGTGGAATGTCTCTTCAAATGTTTTCGATAGTAGCTGTATATTTTTTTTAAGCACCTTTTCTGTTTCATTGCGTAAAAAAGCAGAACTCAACAAATGAGAATAAATTCCTAAAAGCCCCTCAATAATATGTTCATTTTCATTATTCCGCACAAAAACGCTACAGATACAACCAGCAGTGATCCCTTCTTTTAAAAGAGGAAAAAGAACCATCGTTTCATTCTTACGAGGCAATAGAATTGCATTCTTCTCTGAGGTGTTCCAAGTAAAGGGACTATCATCCAAAGAAAGGAAAGGCTGAGACTTCAATGTTCGCCGCAAAGGTTCCGTCTCATCAAAAGAGAGTGTAAAAAAGCTATCTTTTTCTTTCTCTCTCTCGTGCCTGATATATGCTCTTCCGTCTTCATATTCGCTTCCGCTAAAGAGAAATATAGCCATATATCGGGCATTTAAAAAAAGTCTCAATTCATGAAGAGATGTATAAATAACATTTTCGACCTCTTGTCCTTTAACAAGTTGAGCTGAAAAGGAGGAAATGATTTCTTCGGACTTTAAGTGCTTACGGATAATATTTTCATTTTCTTTACGAGAGGAAATATCAGTGTAGATACCGTAACTACCACGATATACCCCGTTTATCATTAAGGGAAAACCTGAAATTGATACTGGGATAACATTTCCATCTTTACATACTCTTGATGTTTCATTTTCCGATATAACGCCCCCCAATGTCGTTATGCGTGTAAGATTTTGGGCGTGTTGTTGTAATGTCCCTCCTTTTGTCAAAAGGAAGTCAATTTCTTTACCTTTAACTTCATCTCGACCATAGCCAAACATTCGAAGGAAGGCACGATTAGCCCGCAGAATCTCACCTTTAGCATTTGTAAGGATTGTTCCGTGAGGTGAGTTTTCAAAAAGTTTTTCTAAATGCTCTGTCTCTTTTCGTAATTCTGATATTTCTTTTTTAAGCAACTTATCATTAAAATAAAGAGCTGGAACCAGCATTGCAAGAATAATTATTATGGCAATATTTATACCTATGATTCGCCTATACCGATAAAAAAAAGTTTCTGGTTCACCAAGCAGAATTGTCTTTCTTGGCAAACTACGAATAGAAATATTTTGTTGCCGAAGTTCCGAATAATTAGCCATAAAGACAGGGATATCCTCCCCTATTGGAATAGATGCCGGTGCCTTACCTTTAAGTATTTCTATGGCAAGCTCCGCTGCTTGCTTCCCGTGATGTTCTGCTCGCAAGACACTCCCACCAATGGCTCCATTTCCAACCATCATTTCCCACACGGAAAAGATCGGGAAAGAAGTCTCTTTTTGTATAAAAGCAATCGTTTCATCGGTGGGGAAAAAATGTCCTTCACCATCTTGAAAGTATATTAATAGGAAAATAATTGTTTGAGGCGGAAGTTTTTGAAGCTCCGTGGCTAAACTTTCGTGAGGCAATCCAATTAAATCAATTTCATTAATTTTATCTTTAAAAAATCTCATTTCTTCTCGTAGCTGATTTATAACCCACATTCCTGTTGATGATAAATCGCAAATAACAGCAACATTTTCTGTAGAGGGGAACATTTTTAAGGCAAGATTCATCGTCCCCTTGATATCCAATTTTTCTATAACTCCAGTTGTAAGACTATCTATTTCCACTGGCAGAGAATCTCTGCTGTTCACCCCGCAAAATACAACAGGGACATGAGGGAAAATTCGCCGCCCAGCATGACGCATAAAAGTGTAGGCATCATCATCGCTACAAATCACAACATCTGGAGTTCTCTTTTGGTACTTTAAACGAAGAGTGTTTTCCAGAAAGAATGTATACCGCTTAGGACTAGATCTTTTGGCATCAAGATACTCAATGAAAACTCTAGTGTTTATGTCACTTTGAAGAAAAGTATTTAATACTCCTCTGCTTATTCCATCGCTCCACGGGAAACCTTTATGATAAGAATGAAGAAGAAGAACTAAGCGTTCTTGAGCATAGGCTCCTGTAGGAAGGTAAAATAATACCCCTAAGATAAGCGAAATAAAAAGGACTCTGCCTATCTTTATCCTAAAATATGCAGCTCTATTGCTTGTTTTTTTGCCGCCTTCGAAGAAAAAAAGCAGGGCCCCTTCCCCCTTTTGCTTGCACATATATATTAATAATACCATTTCTCATGGCTTTCAAAAAAGAGATGCAACATACAATCTTCCACGTTATAATGGCAAACGGCGTCAGAGATCGAAAGAGGTGACAATTGTATGAATCTTTGTTATATCGACGGGAAATTTTTACCCCTCAATGAAGCTCAACTTCCTGTAACTGATTTAATTATCCAGCGAGGCGTTGGAGTATTCGAGACAATATGCACTCACTCAAGAAAGCCACTCATGTTGACTCCTCATCTTAAACGTCTTGAAGGATCGGCTGTTTCTTCGTCTATAGTCATGCCCCTTACCCTAGAGAACATTGCTCGCATTATTCGTGAAGGAATTCAAAAAATGGGATGCGAAACAATGATTCGTCCCTATATTACTGGTGGAGACTCCTTCGGTGAAAACCATCTTTTCAATGAACCAAGATTTTTTGTAGTTTTTGAAGCTGTACAAAAGCCTAATCCAGATATCTATAAAAAAGGAGTCATGCTCCACCCCATAAATGCAGAGCGGTACCTTCCAAGCACAAAGAGCATAAATTATATGCTTTCTTTCACTGGGCAAAAGAATGTCAAAGGAGCTTATGAAATTTTGTATTGTCCAGAAGGAGAAATCGTAGAAGGAGCCCACAGCACCTTCTTTCTCGTAAAAAATGGGCATCTTATTACGGCGCCAACAAGTCGGGCTCTCTCTGGTACAACACGGCAAATTATACTTGAACTTGCCAAGAGAGAGAGTATTCCAGTTGAAGAACGATGCCCTCTCTTATCAGAATTAAAAGATGCAGAAGAAGCCTTTATCACGGGAACAGTAAAAGAAGTTGTACCCGTTGTTAAAATAGGCGATCAAATAGTGGGTAATGGAACACCAGGAAAATTAACCCAGCATCTACACCATATTTATCTTTTAAATATTGATGAATGGCTCGAATAAAAAGTTTCTAAAGAGATGAAGTGTTAAAGATTTCAACACTTCATCTCTTGTTAAATTTTTAAAAATACAATTTTTTATGCTATGCACAAAAACCAGGCACCTACAAACATAAAAATAACCCCTTTTATACGATAACGGATGTCTTCTCCCAAAAGAATCGAAGATAAAATAACTGTAACAACCATGCTTAACATAGAAAGAGGTTCCGCTATACTTACCTCTATAGATTTAAACGAAACAAGAAGGCATAAATAAGCATACGCATTAATAAACCCGCTTATCAGAGATACCCAAGGACGATCTTTAAAAAGAATAAATACTTCTTTCGCTGTTCCTTTCAAAAACATAAAAAACCCCAAATAGATCGCTATAAATAAATAGAGGAAAAATGAATAAAGAACTGGCGAAGCAGAAGTCGAATTTCCCTTATCTATAACTCGTCCCACAGCAACAAGAAGAGAAGAGATCATCATCATTTGACACGGTCGATCAATTAGCAACGCCTTTACAGAAGAATAGATATTCTTCTGTTTATTGAGAAAGGTCGCGCCGTAAAGCAGAACAAGAAACCCAACCACCTTAGAAACAGACAACGTTTCTGAAAGAAAAATTATGGAAAGAAAAAGCAAGAAGAGGATATTAAAGTTAGAAAGAGGTGCTACAAGGGATGCTTCACCTTCTGCCAAAGATTTGATATATAGAAGGAATGCAAAAGCATAAATTAGACTGCTTGTCGCTACATATTTTAAAAAGAGCCAATCAATATTTCCTTTTAGAATGATTGCTATGGCGAAGGGAAAGAGAAATAATGCCGCTAAACCAACAAACAACATCAAGGCAGCGCTAGGATTTGCTCCAGTACCTAATTTTTTAACAACAATTCTTTCAAAACCCAACATAATAATTCGACCAATGAGTGCTATATAAGCCAGGATCATCGAACAATACGCCACCCTTCATGTCATAATTAATGCAACAGTTATTTCCCGGGAAATAACGTATGTATATAAATGTTTATAAAAGTAGTTAATATAATCTTATCATCAATACGAATTAGTGCTACTCATTTTGTCGTATTTAATAAAAAATAAACATTTTTTAAACTTTAAGACAAAGGGGTAAAACAATGAGAAATAAAAGAATTCGTTTGATTCAAGAAGGAGTAGACGGAGAAGGGCCAGTTATTTATTGGATGAACAGAGATCAACGTGCAGATGACAATTGGGCACTCTTATTAAGTCAGGATTTTGCGATTCGCCACAAAAGAAAGTTTTTTGTTGTCTTTTGCTTTACACCTATTTACTTACAAGCTTCTTATCGGGCATATCATTTTATGCTCAGTAATTTTAAAGAAGTAGAGAGTAAACTTTCACTTTTGAATATCCCCTTTATATTATTAGAAGGAGAAGCTTCTAGTGCTCTACCCCAATTTATTCATAAAAGTAAGGCATCTACACTTTTTACTGATTTTAATCCCCTCCGTATTAAAAAAGAATGGCTTGATCAATTAAAAAGAAACATAAATATTCCAATATATGAAGTCGATGCCCATAATATCATTCCATGTTGGGAAGCATCGCCAAAAAAAGAATATTCAGCACACACTTTTCGCCCTAAAATTTTAAAAAAAATCGCAGATTTTTTAATTTCCTTCCCTCCTTTAAAATTTCATCCCTTCAACGAAGACAGTATTTCCAGTAAGATTAGTCCAGAGGCTCTACTTAGAAAATATAAATACTTAAAACAAGAAATTCCAAAGTTTTTGCAAAAACCAGGATATGTATCTGGAATGGAACAACTCCAAAGATTTATTCACACTAAATTACATCTCTACAATGAGTATCGAAATGATCCAACAAAAGATTGTCTTTCAGGTCTTTCCCCCTTTTTACATTTTGGACAAATTTCATCGCAACGTGTTGCTCTTACTATAAATGAATATGCTAAAAACAATAACAAAGTGAAAGCTCAATCTGATATTTTCTTAGAAGAACTCATTATCAGGAAGGAGCTCGCTGATAATTTTTGTTTTTATACCCCTGATTATGATTCCCTTAACGGGCTCCCTGATTGGGGACAAAAAACACTTAACGAACACAGAGAAGATAAAAGAGAGTTTCTTTACTCCTTAGAAAACCTTGAAAAAAGCAACACCCATGATCCGCTATGGAACGCATGTCAAAAAGATATGATTTTTTATGGGAAATTACACGGTTGGTTGCGCATGTACTGGGCAAAAAAAATATTAGAGTGGTCTAGGTCACCAGAAGAAGCACTTAAAAATGCTATATACCTCAATGACGCCTATGAAATCGATGGACGAGACCCCAATGGATATACTGGAATTGCATGGAGTATAGGAGGTCTTCACGATCGTCCTTGGCCTGAGCGAAAGGTTTTTGGAAAAGTGCGTTATATGAACTATAAAGGGGCAGAGAGAAAGTTTCACGTGAAACAATACATCGATGAAATCATTGCAACAGCAATAAATGATCAACATTAGTCAATGTCTTCGTTCTCTTTTTAGGTGCCCCTTTTATTTATAAAAACTATATTTACGAAATATTTCTAGGAACCATGTTTGATTTCTTAAGGAGAGGCAAAATTTTCCACGCAAGAGCTGATGCTCCTATTCCTTTTATTACATCTGAAATAATGAAAGGGAACACTCCTATTTGCAAAACCTTTAACCAACCTACATTTTTACCTGCTATAAAATTCAAATTCAAATAAAGACCCAATGTCCCCACTGTATAAATGAGAATAAGGCCTATTAAGGGCGCAACTCCATATCTCACAAAAAAAGGCATTCTCTCGTTATGCGAAATAGATCCAATACAATAGGCCGCGAAAATAAAACCAATTAAATAGCCAAAAGTTGGAGAGATAAATACTTGTATTCCTCCTCCCGATGTGAAAACGGGCAAACCTATAAGTCCAAGCATCACATAAAGAAATTGTGATAAAAATCCATATTTGGGGCCCAAAACAAATCCAGAAAGGAAGACGAAGAAAACATGTAATGTCATGGGAACAAAGGGGAAAGGAATACGTATTTGAGCTCCTACTGCCGTTAAAACTGCAAAGAGAGACGTTAAAGCCATTGATCGTATCGAAAATCTCACAAACAGCACCTCCTATTGTCAACTCCAATATTATATAGGTTGACAATAGGAGGTGTAAAGAGCTACTTTTTAAATATAAAAAGAGAACGAAGAAGTTGACCTAACTTGACCTTAATTATCTTCCCACTTCCATTCTTCAATAAGAGATTGTCCTTGAAGATCACATAGATACGATTCTAAGGCCTTTTCCATAGATAAGGGAACACAACAGTTAAAAGTTACAACTTCCTTAAAAGAAGGGATGAATGTTTCTTCTCTCAACCCCATATTTTTAAGTTGATAGAGTAATGAACTATAAAAAGAATAGGGAACTACAATAATACAATTCTTCTCAAGATATGCCTTTTTACGTCCGGCCCCTTCTAGGCATAAAGACGCTGCTTCTCCATATGCTTCTATAAGTCCTCTTACTCCAAGTTTTATCCCACCGAAATACCTTGTCACCACAAGAGTTACATTTGTTAGCCCAGAATGGAGTATGGCACCCAATATTGGTTTACCGGCTGTTCCCGAAGGTTCGCCATCATCGGAATAATATTCAAGCACTGGCTCGACACCTAATCTATATGCCCAACAATTATGAGTCGCTTGTTTATGTTCCTGTGAAGTTTTTAAAATATATTCTTTGGCTTCTTCTTCGTTTTTCGTAAGGGCAGCATGAGAAATAAAAAGAGAACGCTTTATCTTTATTTCATATACTGCCTTTTTTGCAGGCTCCCAAAACTCATCTCTCATCGCTCAAAGGCCATGCCTTTTTGATTTTCTTATATGTCTCTTCAAGACTCTCTGCTATAACCCTTGTATCACCTAAAACTGGCATAAAATTTGTATCTCCATTCCATCGAGGAACAATATGCAAATGAAGATGTCCATCGAATCCAGCTCCGCCAACTTTACCAAGATTAACACCTAGATTAAACCCTTGGGGATTCATAACTTTCTTTAGAACTTTTAAACAATGCCCCGCCAAATGATGCATTTCTAAAAGCTCTTCGTCTGATAAGCTTTCATACAGAGCAGTATGACGATAGGGAGCAACCATAAGGTGACCTGGGTTGTAAGGGAAAGCGTTGCAAATAACAAAACAACATTTTCCCCTATAAATAATCAGATTCTTTTCATCTTCATTCATTTTAGGGAAGTCACAAAAGATGCATGATTCCTGTTTGCTCGAATTTGCTATATATGCCATTCTCCAGGGTGCAAATATACTTTCCAAAACGAATACACCTCCAAAATTGATACTTATGATGTTTCACGTGAAACATCATAATATAATTTTAGTCTTTATTGAAAGGCTAAAAGAACATATCTTCCGCATCGTCATTAATTTATAATGAATTTTTATAGTTATGTCATGCATGCCGTAGGGAGGTATATGTGAAGTGGTCTACTTTTTGTTGCGTTTATCATTTTTCGTTTTTTGCCAAATTTGCCGCAAGTTCAACCAACCTTGCCACAGCCCTATTGCAGCACCTAATGTTGCACACAACATTATTGTTGCATCCGGATATCCCATAGAGGCAAGCTTTTTGCCTATCAGATACCCTAATACAATATAACCTGATATGAGCAAAGCTGTAGCTATAACCTTGCCAAAGAGAATAAGATCCGATTGCCCCTTACGAATTTTAATCCCCTCCTATTTATTTCCCGGGAAATAAAATATCTGCTGATTCTTCTATAAGTTTTGCTAACATCTCTATTTGTGAAATTGTTAAACCCTCTATAGATAACCTTTTCTTTATACCTGCACCTGAAATTTTCATATTAACACCATGCTTTTGGGTTACTAATTGCACCGACTGAGGATAATCTTCTTGAGGACGATGCTTTACTGGAGTAATTTTTTCTTGGCTATCCGTTTTTAATTTCTTCACCATTTCTTCTAATTTGCGAACTGATATCCCGTCTCGAACAACTCTTTGAGCTAATGCCAACATCTGGTTTTCAGTCTCTAACCCTAAAAGAGTACGACCGTGACCTTCTGATATTTCTCCTCTATCTATCATATTTCGGAGTTCTTCAGGAAGCTGCAATAACCTCAACTTATTCGTAAGAAGTGTACGACTCCAACCAATTCGCTGTGCTAAATCTTCTTGGGTTAAAGAAAAAGAATCTAAAAGCTCTTTAATAGCCCGAGCAACTTCAACTGGCGAAAGATCTTCCCTTTGTATATTTTCTATGAGAGAAATTTCTTGAACATCCTTCTCTGTGCCCTCAAAGAAAAAGACTGGAACTTCCTGTAGTCCAGCTATTTGAGCAGCTCTCCAACGACGCTCTCCTGCAACAATTTGATAACTATTTTCAAGCTTACGTACAACAAGAGGTTGTATGATGCCATGCATACGAATTGAATCAGCGAGTGCCTCTAGTTTTTCTTTATCCCAAGATTTTCGCGGTTGATTTTCGTTAGGTTCAAGAAGAGATAGAGGAAGTGTTGTTATATCATGTGTACCTTTTTCTACATTATCTCTAGCCCCTGGAATTAAAGCTCCAAGCCCTCGTCCTAACGCTTTGTTTTTAGATGCAGCCATCGTGTCGCAACCTCCCTGGAAAATAATGTATAAGACTGAGCCCCCGTACTGGCTGGTTCGTAGTATGTTATTGGTTTGGCGTAACTTGGTGCCTCTGATAGCTTTACGTTACGAGGGATAACAGTAGAAAAAACAATCTCCCCAAATTGCCTTCGTACCTCTTCTACCACATCGTGGGCAAGACGTGTTCGAGAATCAAACATTGTAAGAAGAACCCCATCAATAGATAAGTCAGGGTTGAGGCAGTCACGAACAAGTCCTATTGTTCTAGCAAGCTGACCAACGCCTTCTAAAGCATAATATTCACACTGAATAGGCACTATCAACTTTTGCGCAGCAACAAGAGCATTAATTGTCAACAAACCTAAAGAAGGGGGGCAATCGATAATAGCTACATCATAGTGATCAAGCTTAGCCATATGTCTTCGTAAACACGTTTCACGGCTAATAATAGATGCAAGTTCCACTTCTGCTCCTGCCAGGTCAATTGTAGCTGGAAGAAGCGAAACGCCCTCCCACGGAGTAGCAACAAGGGCCTCTTGGATAGATGCTCCGCCAAGAAGGACATCGTATAAGCTTACATTGACAGCGTCAGCTTCAATGCCCAAACCACTGCTACAATTACCTTGAGGATCCATATCAACAGCCAAAACAGAATATCCCAATCGTCCTAATTCTGCAGCAAGATTTATGCATGTAGTTGTCTTGCCAACGCCACCTTTTTGGTTCGTTACAGCTATAGAAAGCACAATGTCACCTCCACCAAAATTTCCTTTCTGCCATTCCAGTTTTTCTTGGGAATTCCTTTGAACATGGCTGTTTCTTTTGCCATATTAAAAGGAAATGTTCTTTTCCATTAAGAGAATAAGGGAAGACAGAGGGGGCAGAAAGACCTAAACGTTTTTCCTTTCCGTTAAGAGGTTCTATTTCTTCTTTATACAACGGTCCCTTAAACGCAAGAACCTTTCCTCCCAAGGAGACAAAAGGAGAGAGGTATTCTAATAATACACCTGTTCCTGTAACCGCTCTCGCACCTGCTAGAGAAAAATGCTCTCTCCGTTCTAGAGCATATTCTTCAGCTCTACTGCATACAATACGAACATTTTCCAGCTTTAAAAGAGCGGTTAACTCCTCCAAAGCTTTGCACTTTTTTCGCACGCTATCCAGAAGAGTTATAGTCAAGTCGGGTCTGCAAATTGCCCAGACAACACCGGGAAGTCCGCCTCCAGTACCAACATCTATAATATTTCCTTCAGGAGGAAGTAGTGGAACAGAATAAAGACAATCTACGATATGTTCCGACCAAAGGGTCTCGGGATCTTGCGGACCAGTTAAACGGACCCGTCCAGAAAAAGAGACAAGTCCCTCAATATATTTTAAAAGCATTGGGCGATTTCTTTCTGCTATTTCAGCAACTAGATTTTCATTACAATACAAGTCCACAAAACCTTCCTCCTCATTATCTGAACACACAGTATAATTATTATAGAATAGCATATATACTGCAGACTGATTTAGAAATGGAGGCAAGAGAGTGCGCTTTTTTGAAAAACTCATAGCTCAAGCATTAAAAGAAAAAGATTCTTCAATAGAAGGTATTGTGCTTGGTTGGCATGCAAGCGTTGTTCGACTTAGAGATGGGCGAGTGGGAATAGGAACGGTTCCTCCTGGAGATAAGATTCCTCTCGACACTAGAGAAGAGCATACGCGTCATTTACTTTCTTCATCTGCCCACGGTCTTGTTTCTCTATTTGCCTCACCTTATCCACAAGAATTTGCAGTTGCTTCTGCAATTGTTTCTGCTCTTGTACCAGCTTCTAAATGCTCTCTTCCCCTTGATTCAATTGCAGGAATTCCAGAAAATGACTCTGTCGCCGTCATTGGTTACGATAAAATCCTTATTCCTCATCTCAGAGATTGGGGATGGAATATGTCTATTCTTGATAATCAACGTGAGGCTCCCGATATTTTTCCCGAACATGCCGCTTCTGAAAAATTACCTTCATGTCAATGGTGTTGGTTAACGGCCGAAGCCTTCAGAAATAGGTGGTTTACATTTATTCAACCGTATATCAGTCACATGAAAGGCATATTTTTACAAGGGCCTGGCCTTCCCTGTTTACCATCCTTATTTCGAGAAGCAGGCATTACACATCTTATTCTACCTACAATATCCCCAACTGAAGAAATGAACGTGACACAGTATATATCTGCAGGCGGGCACCCGATGCTTTGTCGAGACATTTCATGGAATGTATATTTCCTATGAACCTTAAAAAAATTACTACGTTATGCATTGCTTTTCTTATTTTTTTCTCTTCCGATTTATGTGCACAAACATGCTCCTCTTTGATTCCTGTCGTAGTGACGCAAGTTATTGATGGAGATACTATTGTCGTTCAAATGCCTGACGGAAAGTCTGAACGAGTACGTTATCTTCTTATTGATACGCCTGAAATACATCACCCTCGGCGAAAAAAAGAAGAACTTGGAGAATTAGCATTTCGACGAAACAGAGAACTTCTAGTTTCAGGAGAGGCATATCTTGAATTCGATATTGAAAAAAGAGATCGTTACAACCGCCTCCTTGCCTACATCTGGAGCAAAAATAAACAAGGATTTTTACTTATTAATGCGGAGCTTATACGCAATGGACTGGCACTTCCACTTGTTATAGCTCCTAATGAAAAATATATTCATACCATTCAGAAAGCTTGTTCAGAAGCAAAGAAAACACAGGTAGGATTGTGGAAAAAAGCTTCACGACGATTATTCACACCAGAAGAGATCTGGACCTTTTTGCCCTTCATAAGAGGACATTTTATTCTTGTTGCCGCTACTATTAAAGATATTTCAACAACACAATCCAGAACGCTCTTTAAGGATGGAACTTTTTCCCTTATTATCTATAGAAACAATATGGATAGGTTTCGCCATTTTTCTTTACGCGAAGGAAATCAGATTCTTATTATGGGGAAAATATACAGTAGCTATAAAGGAAGTGAAATCATTTTAAGTGATCCTTCTCAGATAATTTTAATTAAACCTTAAAAACTTCCTAGTGGCATGAAAAAAACTCTCCACAAGAGAATAAGTTGTCCACATTCCCCATAAAATCCAACAAAACCCTTGACAAATCCACTACTTTTCCACTAACTTATCCACTTATCCACACCAATATAAGAACACTTTACACCCTATATGTGGGTAATTCTTAACTGAAAAATTAGAATTATCAGTATCGTATTGCATACGTACTCTGGCCGATGACAAATTCTGTATAAAAGGGTATTGTAAACATTGACTTCAGCTTGATAAAAATTTGAGGTGTATTTATGAAGAAACAATATAGGCTTTTACTTGCCTTAATGACAATATTCACCGTAGGTGTTGTCTTTATATATGTGTTCAGCCAGATTAATTTTGGCACAAAAACTTTTCGTTCTGCTATAAAGGAGTTTTCTGAATCTCAATCTCTTTACTCTTTATCAATAGGAGCAATTGAAGGGAATCCCCTTTCTGGATTCACTATACATGATGCTGAACTCTCCACGCGAGAAAATCCTGTTGGAAAGGTTACGCGTATTTTTGTTAGACCGTCTCTTTTTTCTCTTTTGACGAAAAATCCTACGATACGCTCTCTTCACTTTGAATCGTTTTTCTTTTCAGCAGATAATATTATCCCATTGAGCGTTGCTTCAAAGGAGGAAAAGAATTTTTCTCTTCCTAGTACTCTTCATATAAGTATGGAAGATGGAGTTATAGAAAAATCCGATTTAGGTAATATTGCCATAGAAAAAGGACGCTTTCTTCTGAAAGATGGAGATTTTGACGTTAAAGCTCGTGGCAATATTAATGCGCTTTCAGTACAAGTAGAAGCATCTGGGAAAGCAGAGGAGAGTAGCGTTCTCATTCAGAATCTTACTGCAAAAAGCCAGAAAAGCCGCATCGTTCTTTCTGGGCGTATAATTCCTGAAATTATTCTTAGCGGCAATATTGAATCTTTATATATGGCGGACCTTCAAAAAGCATCTGCTGCCCTGTCAAAAGAAGAAAACGTAATAGCTACAGGACAAGCCTCATCCAGCTTAATGATTCATGGACAATGGCCTGATCTTGTAGTAGAGGGAAATCTTTCAATTGATAATGCTAATCTTGATGGTTTTCTCCTTTCTAAAACAAAAAGTCTCTGGACTTGGAATGGAACAACTCTCAGTTTTACTGATATAAAGGGACACATATTCGAATCTCCAGTTAGCGGCTCTATTAGTATGACACGAAACCAAGGCGTGCACTTTGATCTTTTGGGTGAAAATCTTCATACTTCAAAGTGGTACGAAGTTTTTCCATGGTTAGATTTCGTTCAGGGAAATGTTGAAAAAATGCATGTAAATCTGGTAATAACAGGCCAAACAGAGAAAGGATCCGTCAGTTTCTCTTCTCCATCCGCCATTGTCTCAAGCTTTCCCCTTGAAAACATTCATGGAGAAGTTGTAATTCACCCCGACAACACTCTATCTTTGCAAACTCAAGGAGAATGGCACAAAACCCCTGTTGATGGGCAAGGAACAATCTCCCTTCAAGAAGAAACACTATTAGATCTTTCCTTTTCTACTAATCGGCTAAATTTAAAACGTATTAGTGAAATTTCTAAAACATCTGATTCTCTACGTTTAGAGGGAGACGCTTCGGGAATGATATCCATAAAAGGCCCTGCGTCTTCTCTTTCCATCGCTGGACAATTTCGTTCTGACCGTATTCGTTTTAATGGATCATTGCTTAACAATATTTCTTTAGACTTCGAACAACAAGGGAATCTGACAAAAATTTCATCTTTCAATGCCCTTTTAGGGAAATCTTCCATATCTGGACAGGGAACTCTTTCTAATCTTTTCACGGAAGAAGAGATTCTCATTGACCTCAAGGGGGAAGGGAAGGGTCTTGAAATTTCTTCTCTGGAAGAGAGCATGCCCTCTATAAAAACATTAAAGGCGCAAGGTCCTTTGTCACTTACGTGGGCATATTTCGGCCCACTTTCAAAGCCGCAGCTTACCTTCAGTGCTGAAACAACAAAAGCGACTCTTTTTGAAAATATTTCTCTTGAAAATATCTTTTTATCAGGTCAGTATGAAAAAGGGAATTTGAAGATAGAAAAAATGGAAGGAGGAGCACTCGGCGGCCTCGTCTCGTTAGCTGGAGATATCTCTCTCGAAAAGAGTGTTCCTACTATGCAAATGGTCGGAGAGCTTCGTAAAATCAACCTTGCAAATGTATCGAGAGAACTTTCTCATTGGCCTTCTTTTGAAGGCAATATCTCTAGTACATTCAAAATATCAGGAAATCTCGCTACTCCTTTGTTAGCAGCATCTCTTGAGGGAGAAGATATTTCAGTTATGGGCGTTATGTTTAAACACTTCAGCATGGAAACAGAGAGCACAACGGAAGGGATATTGATTAAAAAAGCAGAGGCAGCTCTTGATGATTCAATTTTAACAGCTGCTGGAAATATTTCTTATGAAAATGGAATCATGCTTAATATCAACGTTCCTCCAACTAATATACAAACGCTTATAGCACCTTGGTATCCAGAAACAGCGGTGGGCGGCACGATAGCTGGAGAAATTTCAATTTCAGGGCCTTTTACTAAACCTTCAATTAATGCTAAAGCCTCTATGCCGGTTGTCCATGTTGGGGATTTTTCCTTCAACGATGTCGTTTTCTCTATCCTTCCAGAAGAAAAAGGCCTTCTTACCTTTTCTCTTGCCGGGATTCATAAGAAATGTCCGGTTTCTCTTAATGGAACAATTACTCCTGATCCCAGTGGATGGCACATTTTACTATCTACAACAGATGATGGTTTACCCCTAGAAAAATTAACAGCAAACGGCAACAATGAAACATACTTTTCAGGAGCGTTACACGTGTCTCTAGACAGCATGATAACCAAGGAAGGAATGACCGGAGAAGGTATCATTACATCACCTGAGGTAAAATTATATGGGTTCTCTCTCTCTCAGCTTAGCTTGCCTTTTGAAATAACACAGCAAGGGTTGATTGCCATTGCGAAAGGAAGCGCGAATGCATATGACAGCGAAGGAGAGATCTCGGGTTCCTTTGATCCTCATAAATTTCGCTGGGAAAGCACTATGAACTTTGAAGGGATGAATCTTGAGAAGGCCTCGGCTGATTGGTTAACAGCTCCAGGAAAAGTTTCAGGAATAGGAACATTGAATCTTAAAGTGTCTGGGACTCTCGGTCAGTTAAAATTAGTATTCGGCAATGGTTCTCTCTATGCTACAGAGGGAGCTCTTTCCGGGTTCCCCCTGGTGAAGAAGATCAGCACATCCGATGAAATTCGTTATCGATCTATTCTCGCCAATTTTAACGTAGATGGAAAAAGTTTTTATCTTCTTCCGGGAAGCCGTGCCGCTGCCTATCCAGACGACACCATATACAGATATTTTACAGCCAGTGGTACTGTAGGAATAGGAGATAAAAGTATCTCTCTAAAATGTTTGGGAGATATAAATTTAAAAGCATTAAATACATTTTTAGGAGCAATCCGCGGACTCATCAGCGTCGGAGATAATATTACAGATCCGCTCTTACTCCAAAAATTTCTTTCCGGACTGGTTGGGGGATATTCAGTACGCGATTTTCGAGAGACAAGCTTTACACTTGCAGGCACATGGAACGATATGAAAATGTACGATTTGAAAGTTTCACAACCAATACAATCAACTCCTATTCCTTTTGACAGTACTTTTTCTGATGAGAAAGAAAAGGAAAAAGTTGATGACATAAAAATAAAGTTATCCTTCCCTACGGGAGAGGGAAAAGATAACTCTTTAAGCCCTGGAGAACAGGTGAAAAAACAACTTATGGAAAACCTGCTTAAGCAAATCATAAAACCCGGAGAGAGCGGAGACGATTCCACAACTCCCTCTGAAGGAGATTCGCAAGATAGCACTACTGACACGCAACAATAATTCAGAGGGGGCAACAATTGTTATGGGAATTACAGTCCGCCAAATGCTTCGCATTCCAGAATTGAATAGAATGAAAGTCGTCGCCGGAGAAAGTGGATTAGATACAAACTATGTCACAACAGTAACTGTACTTGACGCTCCAGACATACAACGATGGGTACATGGTGGAGAATTTGTTATTACATCTGGATATATCTTAAAAGATGATCCTGATTCTTTGGTGCGAATTATAGAATACCTCAGTCAGGGTGGAATGGCAGCTATTGGCATTAAATTAGAGCGGTTTTTAAAAACACTCCCTCCCAACGTTAAAGAAGCGGCCGATCGTCTTCACTTCCCAGTTGTTGATATTCCTATTGATTATGCTTTTAGCGATATTATCAATCCTGTTCTTTCGCGAGTAGTCAATGCGCAAGCACAAGAACTCCGCTTTTCGGAAAAAGTAAGTCAATCTTTTTTTGAACTTATTATGAACGGAGAAGAAGTCGAGCCTATCCTCAATAACTTACGCAATTTTATTCACGTAGACATTGCCTTTATTGATACATTTTTTGGGCAAAGCTATTTTTGTGCTCAATCTGATGCTTTTGTAGAAATTATCAAAGAGACCAATCTCCCTCAACTTATTAGAGAAATTCCCAACCGTCCTGTAGCTATCGGGGATAAAATTTACGGCTACCTTTTTTTTGATGTTGATGCCCAAGATATCCAAAAAAGCTGGGGGATCTCTCTTTCTCATGCCATATCAGCCCTTCTCATATCTACACAAAAAAAACTAGCAAAAAGCGAAGCAGAGAAACGCTATAGAGATGAGTTTGTTCAAGATATTTTGTTAAAAAATGTTCGCTTTGAAAAAGAAGTCTGGAACCGAGCCCAACTCTTCAATTGGGATTTACGCGGCCCTCAAACTGTCGTAGTTGTTGATATAGATAACTATAAACATCAGTTTGAAATGGCAAAACAAATCGATGAAGCTGTAGCAAATCTCGAAGAAATAAAAAAACGAATTTACTACATTGCTACATCAATGATAAAAATGAAATTTTCTAATATCCCGTATGCAGAGATGAGCGACTCCATTGCCTTCATACTACCATCGCCGTTTACAGAGTATGAATCTTTCAAAAAAAAGCTATACTCTACCATTTCTTTAATGCAACAAGAAGTTGCTAAAAAAACAAAATTCTCTGTTACAGTGGGTGTTGGCAGCATAAAAGACAGCATCTTCAGTTGTTATCAAAGCTACGATGAAGCTCGAAAAGCTCTCGAAATGATACGCAAAACGTGTGGAACCGGACATGTAATCTTTTGGAAGGATTTAGGCGTCTACAAGCTTCTTGGCAATCTTTACAACACAAAAGATGCTGTAAATTTTTATTATGACTATATTGGGAAACTTATTGAGCACGATAAAAATAAAAAAACGCAACTTGTCGGAACCTTAGAAAGCATAGTTCGTTGCAATTGGCAATTAAAAGCTGCCGCCGAAGAACTGTCTATACATTACAACACTTTAAAATATAGATTCAGAAAAATTTGCGAGCTTATGGAATTTGATGTCTATGACAGTGAACAACGATTAAATGTTGCGCTCTCATTAAAATTGTACCTCATGGACAAATATCTTGACAAATAATAGTATTTTAGTTTCTCCTGTTCTAAAATACTCTTTTTATTGTATCTATAAGACATATTATTATCATTTTTATTGTACGCCAGAAACGATGAATCCCCCTCTTTTACAAGATAGAATCACTTCGTGAAAATCAAAACTAAATTAATTTTTCATCATTAGGCTTTATGTAACGAATTTATTTAATCATAATCTAATCGAAGGCACACTAAGGAGGTGACAACTCAGACTCACAACTATTGAGCGTGTAATAGTGTTTTAATCGCTATGAAACTGTTCATACTTCAATGGAGGTGTTATTATGCCGGAAGCAGTACTTCAAGCAGCGAATGGCTGGGGTGTGTGGGCTATTGCCATCGCAATCGTAGTTATAGTTCTTATTCAGTCTCTTCTGTATATCCGCCTTTCTTTTAAAACTGCAGACCAGATCGGTTTCCCAAGAGAAAAATGTGTTCAGGGTCTTCGTGCTGGTGCCATTTCAGCTATTGGTCCTTCTATTGCCGTTTTTATCGTTATGGTTGGTATGATGTCCGTTGTCGGTGGACCTATCACATGGCTCCGCCTTTCCATTATCGGTGCTGCTCCCACAGAGCTCACCGCTGCAACAGTTGGAGCTGAGGCTCTCGGTGTCAAATTCGGTTCTGCAGATTACGATATGATGGCATTGGCTACCTCTTGGTGGACCATGACCATTAATGGAACAGGCTGGCTTCTTGTTACAGCCCTGTTTACACATAAGCTCGAAGGCCTTCGAGAAAAAATCGGCGG